>Ga0310890_10000364_pt1 | contig 14406 bp, 7 predicted proteins | sample T20D3metaG_FD_203751 | JGI IMG/M metagenome (GOLD analysis project Ga0310890, IMG submission 203751) | Lab incubated soil microbial communities from West Virginia University Organic Research Farm, Morgantown, WV, United States - T20D3 | ecosystem: Environmental > Terrestrial > Soil >... | reverse complement strand
GCCTAATGGCCGCTCGATAGCCTTCACCATGACTGACGCGAAGACTGACGAAGAAGAAAAGAACGACAAGGCGCGAAACGACTTTCGTTGGGTTGACGAAAACATCAAGCTGTCGCGTTTGTACGCTCTCAGTGTTCAGAAGGACAGTAACGGCAAGCGCGAACCGAAAAAGCTAACGACTGCTGATTATCACGTGGGTGACTTCGACTGGTCAGCCGACAGCTCGCGTATTGCTTTTAGCCACGCCAAAACGCCAATTGCAAATGATTGGACCACCGCCGACGTTTCAATCGTTGAACTCGCTAACGGAAAGGTCGCTGTACTCGCCAATACGCCGGCCGCTGAGAGTTCGCCAGTTTACTCGCGTGATGGCAAATCGATTGCGATTCTAGTTAGCGACAACCCGCCGCGGTGGGCACAAAGTGGTTCAATCCAGATCTTTTCAACTGCCGGAGGCCAAGCAAAGACTCTCGCTGCCTCATACGACGGCAGCCCGGGGATCGCTGGCTGGTCGGCTGACAGCAAACGTATCTATTTCACCGAAGCCAAAGGCACTGGAACGCAATTCTATTCCGTGGATATTGCCGGCAATCGGATCGACGAAATCAAAACTACGACGGCCGTCTATGGAGGCGTGAATCTTAATCGCACGGGCACGACGTTCGGCATGGTGCGCCAGACTTCCGATACACCCGGCGAAGTTTTCGTGTCGTCAGTGACAAACCTGGAGCCGCTGCAAATCAGCAGCGCAAATCGTGATCTAAAGCTCCCGCCAGTGGGTAGAACCGAAGTTATTAGTTGGAAGTCGAAAGACGGTAAACAGATTGAAGGGCTATTAACTTATCCGACCGGATATCAAACCGGTCAACGGGTGCCGTTGATTTTAAACGTTCACGGTGGACCAGCCGGCGTATTTCAACAGGCGTACATCGGCGGTCGTGGTGTATATCCGCTGGCTACGATGGCCTCGCGCGGTTACGCGATCCTTCGTCCCAACCCACGCGGATCTAGCGGCTACGGCGTTGAATTCCGCCGCGCGAATTTGAAGGACTGGGGCTTTGGCGACTATCAGGATCTAATGGCCGGCGTTGATAAAGTTATCGAAATGGGCGTCGCCGATCCGGAGCGACTGGGTGTTATGGGCTGGAGCTACGGCGGATTCATGACCTCCTGGATCGTTACTCAGACAAATCGCTTCAAAGCTGCATCAGCGGGAGCGCCGGTAACGAATCTCATGAGCTTCAACGGCACCGCAGACATTCCGGCGTTCATTCCTGATTACTTCGGCGGGCAGTTTTACGAGGCGATGGACCTCTATCAGAAGCATTCGCCGATCTTCAACGTCAAGGGTGTCGTGACGCCAACAATGATCCAACACGGCGACGCTGACGTTCGCGTTCCGATCTCACAAGGCTACGAGTTTTACAATGCACTGAAAGTGAAAGGCGTGCCGACGCGAATGATTGTGCTGCCTCGTCAACCCCACGGCCCAACCGAGCCGAAGATGCAGCTGGCAGCGATGAAAGCGAACCTCGATTGGTTCGATAAGTACATCGGTTCAAAACGCGAAACTTCAAAGAACTGAGTGGAGCGCACAGCGGGAATACTGGGGGCGTCCCAACGAGGACGCCCTTTTGTTGACCACGCTCCCCACGAACGGCCAATTACAAAGCAGCCGTCGTTAACCGTTTCTTCAAACTTCATTGTAGAATGACGCTACAGGCTACAAGGCCTGACTCCTGTAAGACGTAGAAGGCAGAATGTAAGACAGTCGATTTATGGCAAGCGGCCTGGTTATTCATATCTCGTCAGGCGAAGACAGGCACACCGAAATCCTCACGGACGACCGGATACGCATCGGCACCACTGAAGATTGCGAACTGCGCCTAAGAAGTTCCAGCCTACCTAAAGAAGTAGCAAATTCAATCGTAATTGAGTTGGCTCGCTATGGGTCGTCGTATCGTGTCGCGGACTTCGAAAAGGAGCTGCAACCGACCCGGAATGGCGAGGCACTCGCTGTCGATGATGAGATCCGCGACGGCGACGACATTCGTCTCGATCATTCTGGACTGTCTTTACAGTTCTTTCGCGTACGCGCTTTGCCGGCCGTTATTCCTCAAGGGTCGCGCGAAACACACGTTGCGCCTTTTATCGAAGCTGCCGCAATTGAATCCGCCGCGACGGCACGAAGAGACGATGCCAAAGTTTTCCTGCGAGAGTTCACCCGCGAACTGGTCCGCGAGATTAAACCAAGCACCAAACTGATCACGCTTGCGATGGCTCTTCTGCTGGTGGGTGGCGTGCTCTACATCGGCTTCGCGATGTACAAGGAAGTTCAGCGAAGCCGCCGTCTCATCGATGAGCAGAAGGCGGCGTTGGGCCAGATGAAAGATCAGGTCAAGAAAACGAACGATCAGCTTTCTGATCTGGGCCGCTCAAACAAAGAGATTCGCGATAGTCTTTCGCTTGCGGTGAAGTTGCGTAGCGATTTTGGAAACGGTGTTTGCCTGATCGCGGGGTCGTTCTACTACGTCGAATCAGGGACCGGGCGCCCACTGCGCAATGCCGTCTCCCAAACAAACGAAAGCGGCGCTGTGATCCAGAGCGGTGAGCCGGGAACGCTGACACCTGAAGGAAACGGATCAATCGCCGAATTCGAATTCGTAGGCACGGGCTTCCATGTCGGCAATGGTTATGTGATCACTAACCGCCATATCGTTCAGCCCTGGCTTGCTGACGACAAAGCACAGGGCATTGGCAATAGTGTTCGCGGGCAACCGCGCTTGAAAAAACTGACAGCCTACTTCCCTGATCTACCCCAACCAGTGGTGCTGAAATTCAAAGCTGCCGCGTCCAGGGACGATCTGGCGATCTGTCTACTCGATGCTACAGAGATTCCACAAAATATTTCAGTGCTGCCACTGGAAACCGATCCGGATGCAGTGGCAGTCGGCAAGACTGTCGTGATGATGGGTTATCCATCCGGTCCTGACCGTCTGCTGGCTATACTCGACGACGCGGAATCCCGCAATATTCAGCAACGCTACGGATCGCTGGAAGCTATCCTGGGCCACCTCGCTGAAACCAGGCGTATCAATCCAGCTACAACTCAGGGCAGCATCACCGACCTGGATGTGCGACGGATCGCTTACGACGCACGTACGGGGGAGGGTGGGTCCGGCGCACCTTTGTTTGGACCATCTGGCCGCGTGATCGGGGTCAACTTTGCAATGTTCACTGAGAACCAAGCGTCTAATTTCGCTGTCCCAATTCGCTATGGCCTAAGCCTCCTCGAACGTAACGGCTGGCAACCACCGCCACCACGAGACGCCAAAGAATTAGAAGCTACCACCAACCAAGCCAAATAAGACGGCAACTCTTCGGCAGACGCCGGGCATCCGAAATCGGAATGTTTCAATTCGTTTTCCATCATAGCCCCGAATTGAAATGCGTCAGACTGACCTAAACTTTTGGTATATTGTCATTTCGGGGTCCTGAGGCACACATGTTGCTCGGTAGAAGGGACCAGAACGACGTTTCTGAGTAATTAGATTGTTGTAAGAGCCAGGAGTGCAGGAGAAACTTCTCAAGTGCCCAGAAACTCTTGCTTCGGCTTAACGCCCCTGACGCAAGCGATGAACATTCCCACGATTCGCAACCCTCGTCTAGCCTTTTGTCTCTCGATTCTGCTCCTGATCACCCCCCTGGTGCAGACGGTTTCGAAGGGCCAGGAAACTGTCCAACAGACGGTTGGCACTGCCACAGCGCCTGACGTGTCGCAGCTTATGCGACTCGAGAAGATGGATATTGCAGGCGGCGGTGAACTCATCACGGTCCATGCCAAGCTGCTCGGCGTACCATCGGAAACCGAAGATCAATGGGTGCCGCTGGTTTCGATTCTGAAAGACACGCTGGGCGATCAAAATTCCGACAACGATCGACTGCGATATGTTTGGCCGCTGACTTACACACGACCAACCATGAAGCAAAGGGTTGCGGCTGCAATTCCCTTCTTCTACACCCGGATCGAAAATAAAACGACTTCGTCGCAACGCCCGCCGCCGGCGGCATTCGACTTTGCCGCTCCCGAGAAAGTTGTGTGGGACAAAATCTTTTGGACGGCGCTCCAGAGCATACTGCTCAATCCGTACAGCATTGCCGTAAAAGCTTCCACGGATTCATATCGCCGAAACGTGAACGACTATCGTAAGTCGCACATTATTCGGGCAATCTCAGTACTGACTCTGTATCAGGCAGTTAGTGGGGAGTCGGCATTCTCCGAAAGAGAGATGGCGGAGATGCAGGCGCGCCTGATGCTGAGCGACAAGATGTTTGGCGGCATCGTCGACGATTCACATCTTCAGCGGTACTACGAAAAGCAGTCGACCGCAATCAAAGACTTTCGTGGACACAACTGGGAATTGCTGCGACAGCAAGCCGAGGCCGCTTCGCTTCAGTTCGAACCGCTCATGATGCCTGACGGCAGCGCCACGCACGCAATGGTTTGGGTTGCCAAACCTGATCTGCTGAAGTTTAGAGGAACGAAATACCACGGACGATTTTTGAACATCGCCAATCCGTGGGACGACAAGCGCCTGCTGAATTGGAATGGTTATGTTGAAACGCGTTACTTCGATGCAGACAATCGCCTTGTCGAACGAGATACCCCGGGCGCGCGTGCTGTAGAGATGATTCCGCTTGCGCTTTACGGTCTGGATAATCCGCGAATTCCAATGCTGCTCGTCGATTTCCGCGACGGCTACAACCCGAAAAAGCGCGAGATGTCGCGCCGTGTTCTGAACGATGTCACACGCAATTTGCTGTCGCTATCGAAGTTTGGAAATCTGCCCTACTTCCTCGGGCGCACGGTGTTTGACTTTGTCACCGGCAGACGCGGCATGGACATCAATCAGCCATCGCGTTTGCAAACCTATGCGCAGTTGAAACTGTTGCTGGCGCTAACGGATTCGCTGGATCCTGAGCTCCGTGCACAAGTGAATGGTCGACTTGAAAGAGTGTCTCTGAATCCGTTCGAGAATGATCTCGAAGCTGAGATAAATGTCGCGAGGCGACAATACGAAGCGCTCGTAGCATACGCACGAGATCCGCAAGGTTTGGCGGCGCGAATCGAACGCGATCGCCGCACTGAGTTGACGCCACTAGAACACGGTGGAGCAGCGGAGTTCGGGTTCCACCTCATGAATGTGCTGACCTTCGGCAAGTACGTGCATCGTGAAGAACTTTCGGACAACATGGTCGAGCGTTTAGATATTTCACGCCGCGTAAGTCATCACACCAAGTTCTTACAACAAGTGGCCAAGTCGAAAGCGGAAATCGATGTCGGCTTTGATCTCGACGAGGTTAGACGCTCATTGCATTTCATCGCGGAACACGGAACACAGGTCGGCGGCGCTGCTGCGACAGCTGCGGCAAAGATCTTTTCACGTACGAGTGACGACGAAACGCGTCGAGCAATTCTCGACAGCCTCTCACGCATCTCTAATCCGAAAGCCAAAAATGAACTCTTGCGTATTTCTCAGAACACTGATTTTGAGAAGCGCTGGAGAGATCTCGCTGAACTTCATTTGGAGCGGTCAAACGATCGTGCACCATCTGTCACCGCATCAACTGGTGGCTCACCTATGAAAGCCGGCCAGCCAGAGTAATGAACCGGTTTTCCTTCACCCGACAGATTCTGAGTATTAGTCGATCGTCCGTGCAATTCTGCCTCATCGTCTTACTAATTGCGCTTGCTGCTTCTCTAACAACGGGCCAACCAAAGCGACTTGTTGTCGTCAAGTGTGACGGACTTCCGTATGACTTGGTCGATCAGTCAGTGAAGCAACGCGACCGGCGCACAGGCAAAAGCGCTCTTCCCTGGATCGAACACATTTTTTATCAACGAGGTACACGGCTTTCGAACTTTTATGTGCGCGGCATGAGTTTGTCAGCACCTTCCTGGTCGCTCCTGGATACGGGTCAGCATCTGCAGATCAAAGGCAACGTTGAATTCGATCGGTATTCGCTCTATGCCTACGACTATCTGAACTTCATTCCCTTCTATGTCGCGGGAGTCGTCGGCGCGAGAGTGGATATGCCGGCGGTCGAACTACTCGATTCATTAAAACTGCCGTTGCTAACCGACGCTTATCCTCACGACGAGCATTACATGACATTGTCGCTGCTCCAGCGGAATCCGCGTTTTGCAACGCTTCAATCAGGACTTCAAAGGCGGTTCGCCAAGCCCCCGAAAGAACTGTTTGACGAGTGGGCGATGGGATTTGACGTGCGCAGCTTTCTTAGTGACGAAATGCGTCGCGAGATGATCGCGAAACTCGCAAATCCCAAACTTCGTTACCTTGACCTATTTACTGCGGATTTTGACCACATAGCGCATCACAATAATGATCGCCAATCGCAGCTGTACGTCTTGCAGCAGCTCGATTCGATGTTGGGTGAGATTTGGACTGCCATCCAAAAAACGCCACTGGCAAGTGAAACAGCTCTGATCCTCGTTTCAGATCATGGGTTCAATAGCGACGAGCGCATCTATAGCCAGGGCTACAACCTGGTGAAGTTCCTTGGCAGTCGTGCCGGCGGTGGACATCACATCGTGACGAAGCGTCGCTTGATGTTGGACTATGCCATCAAAGGCATCTATCCACTCGTTCCCGTAATCAACACTACGACACCGGATACTTATTACCTGAAAGGCCAGGGAACGACTTATCCAACCGTGGTGCTTGACTTCGATGGAAACGAACGCGCTTCGGTTCACTTCCGCAACAGTGATTTGAATCTGCTTCACATCTTGCTGCAGCAGTTGCAGCGAAAAGACTTGCCTCCGGAAGTGCGCCAAGCCGCGACGAATGCCTTTTTCGCCACGATCGATCGCCGACGCGCCGGCTGGGAGAAACAATTAGTCGAAATCAATCTCGAACTCGGCGCTTTGCGTAGAGCGATAGCGGAACAGCAAAAACTCTGGGAGTCGCAGCCGAAGAAGTTTACAAAAGAGGAACAAGACAAAGGTCTTGATGACGATGCGAAACGCATGCTGGTGCAAGTTGAAAAGTGGACTAAGCAGGAAAAACTGTACAGCGAATATGTAACTACGCTGCAGAATCTGCTGTCACTGACCCCGGAGGCGTTTGTTCCTCAACGAATGATCATCGAAGCGGTCATCAAGAAGAACTCGATGGGTGATAGCAACAGCATTCATCAGTTACAGAACTACGTGGTCGGAGTTTCGCCCGAGGGACTGATTCTCAAGCCCGATGGCTCGCTCGATATCAACCGCAGCTTCATTCAGCTCAATTACTTTTCGCTCTTGCACGGACTGAATGTTAGAAACAACGTTCAGCAAGCGGTGTCGAATCGACCAGTGGATATTATCGCGACGCGTTTATCCGCTTCGCAGTTCGAGTCGCTTCCCGAAACAGGTATTTCTGACGACGTACTTTGGATAAGCGCCGGCGGAGGGAAAGAGGCATTGCTTCTGTCGAAGGTCGATGCCAATGGCGACTTGAGTATCCGTTATCAACCAATCACGAATCTTATTCAGGACGAAGAAGGTCGCATCAGGTATTCCTTACTGCCCTGGCAAGCTGGTTTACCACTAAAGTTGTTTGAGGATCCTAAGCTGGTGATTCCCACAACCAATCGAGCAGCGTGGCTGACTGACTGGCATACAGATCTTGAATGGCTGCGCGCCGTCCATCTAACTCAATATTCAAATGCCGTCGTCGGTCTTCATGAAGAGCTCGCGCGTCATCCAATCGAAAGCACCTCGCCTGACGCGCCTGGCCTCTCCGAAGACCAGCGCTTGATGCGGCGTTTTAATAAGCGACAGCGCGAGATTGTAGAAACGGATATGTTAATCGTCGCCAACAACCATTGGAATTTCGACGTGCGCGGCTTCAATCCTGGCGGCAATCATGGATCATTCTTTCGCATCTCGACGCATTCCGTCTTCATGATCGCAGGCGGTGAGAAAACCGGCTTGCCGAAGGCCTCACAAATCGAAGAGCCATACGACAATTTAAGCTTTGTGCCGACGCTGTTGGCATTAACGGGAAATTTACGCGATGATAGGAGGCCCGTTCCAGTCTTATGGGAAAAGGGTTTTAGACGTTTTCCCGGCCGTGTGGTAAAGGAGCTTCTACCCTTTCGTCCGGAGAATCAAAAGATAACTGCTACTGGAGAATCGGCATCGCCTTGATGGAGTCTGGAGACGAGCTAGCAACAAATTGGCAGGCTGACGAAATCGAAGAAGTCGCCGATTCTGAAGTTGCAGGACCCAGCAGTTCGCGCCGTTCTTTCTTCTGGCTACAGGGATTTGCCTTTCTCGTCGGCCTTGGTCTTCTAATCTACGTCATCAATCGAGTCGGAGTGCAGCCCATCTTCGATGGCTTGCTGCGCATAGGCTTCGGTTTCTTCGTGATTCTCGGCTTGAATGGTCTGCGTCATGCGCTGAGAACCATCTCCATGCGCGCGGCAGTGCCTCCCGAGCATCGCCGCTTCAACTTCATACAAGCATTTGCCGCTCGTTTAGGGGGCGAGGCAATCAGCTTCCTGACTTTTACTGGTCCACTGCTCGGCGAGGCCACAAAAGTTGCGCTGCTTAGAAAGCGCGTGCCGTTGACTTACGGTGTTCCGGCACTGGTGGTCGATAACCTACTCTACAATCTCTCGGTTGTGTTCTTTGTCATGAGTGGCGCGTGCGTAATGTTGTTCAGCTATCGTTTGCCGCCGCCAGTATATTGGGTCTTATTAGGAATCGCGGTGGTTGCGGCGTTAGGCATCGTGGCGACGGCTCTTGCTGCCAGACGTCGCGTTATGCTGCTAACCTGGATCATCGATCAACTAGCGGAGTTACGACTAAGTCCAAAAGTAATTCTCAAGCGACGCCATCACATCTCACATCTTGAAGCGAAGGTCTACGACTTTTACAAGCATCATCCCGGTGCGTTTTTTGGCATGATTGTTTGCAATCTCCTGGCCCACGTGTCGAGTGTGCTCGAGGTATACCTCGCTCTGCGGATGCTTGGCTTCCAGTCGCTGCTGTCCCAGGCGTACATCATTGAGTCGCTTACAAAGGTAATCAATTTCGTTTTCGCCTTCGTTCCGGGCACAATCGGAGTCTACGAAGGCGGTACTGAAGTCATTCTCCAGGCGCTCGGTTTCGCTGTTGCCGCCGGAGTTGCGCTGGCTCTAGTGCGTAAAGCAGCTATTGTCTGCTGGACGTCGGTTGGACTATTAGTGCTGACCTGGCGGGCGGTACCCAAGGCAGTGCGTCGACTTCAAGATCGCAGCCCACGCTTACAACGTCTTATGGATAGTCTAGTCTTTTCAAATATCGCACATCGTCCTGCACGAACCGCAGTCAGCATACTTGGCACCGGTGTTGGTGTGCTGCTGATTGTCTTTACTGTTGGCTTGGCCCATGGCGTTTTGCATGAACGCGGCAAACGCGAATCAAACATGGGCGCTGAGATCATGATTCGTGCTTCAGGCTCTCTCGGCCTCGGTGGTCAAGGTCAATTCAAGTTGCCTGTGACGCATGCCAGGGAATTAGCCTCTGTGCCCGGCGTGCTCGCGACTACACCGATGGGCCAGGCAACTGACAAGAGCGATTCCGGATTCGGATTTCGTTTGTTAGATGGTATTGAGTACGACGAGTACGCAACGATCGCTGGAATAACGATTCGTGAGGGTCGAAAACTGAATACAGGCGACGAGGCGATTGTCGATCCTGTTTGGAAGCAACAACGTCATGCGCAGGTTGGCGACACAGTGACGTTGTTCGAACGACCATTCAAGATCGTCGGGGTCTTCGAACCGCCGGGCGGTGGCCGCGTGAAGATCCCTTTAAAGACCATGCAGGATCAGGTTGGTAGTGACGGTCGTGCGTCGGCAATCCTCGTCCGTGTTGACGATCCAAACAAGCAGGACGAGGTTGCGGCGCGAATCCTCGAGCGCTTTCCGGAGGATCAACTGGTATTCACACGCGACCTTCCGGAGATTTACGCGACTGGAGTTCCAGCCCTGAATGTTTTCATTAAAGTCGTCGTCGGTGTAGCAAGCGCAATCAGTGTCCTCGTGATACTGCTGGCAATGTACACCACGGTTACTGAACGAACGCGACAAATTGGAATTCTCAAATCTCTGGGCATGTCGAAGGCAGCGATTGCCTGGGTGATCGAACAGGAAGCAATCTTCGTGAGTCTAATGGGGGTTGGCGTCGGCCTGCTGCTCACTTACATCGCGCGTTTTGCAGTAATGCGTGTGACGACTTTGACGATCGACGTCGAGCCGCGGTGGTTACTGATTTCACTTTTGGTGGGATTGCTTGGTGGAAGTATCGGCGCGTTGTATCCTGCGCTGCGCGCAGCTCGACAGGATGCCGTTGAAGCGCTGAGTTATGAATGACGATTGATGGAGGGTCACGATGGGCGCTGAATCAGCTGCGATACAGGCGGCGATCGCGAATGCGATAAAGGCCAGTGGCGTCGTCGTGCAGGTAAGCGTCGAAGACTTTCAGCGAATCGTTGCGAGAGGGGAGAAGCCACTTGTTATCTGCGCCACCGGCGGCTTTTTTTCTAAGAACTATCAATACCTGACCAGCTACAAAGGTTTCGCATTCTTTACAAAGTCGAAGATGCCCCTGGATCTGTCGCCAAAGATTGAGACTATCATGGCAGAAAAGATCTGGATTCCCGGGTGAGGAGCAATGCCAATTCTTAAATCTCAAATATCAAATCTCAAATCTCAAATGACCAATGATTGGTTCTTTCTGCCCGCCCTTGGCGGAGCAAAAAAACAATTGGTCATTTGATATTTGAGATTTGATATTTGAGAACTAACTGTGATGGATTGGATCAATGCTATTCAGTGGCCAGCGATGGCTGTCACGGTCCTGGCCGCGTGGCTCGTGGCCTCGCAGAAAAAGTTCAAACGAAACTGGGGCTTCTGGGCGTTTCTCGCAAGTAACATCCTATGGATTATCTGGGGCTTTCACGATCATGCCTACGCGCTGATTGCTCTACAGTTCTGCCTCGCGGCCTTGAACATCCGCGGCGCAATGAAAACGCAGACCGATTGAGTCGAAACTATTGGAACTACCAGTGCTGACTTTACGTTACGACATATGACGATTTTTTGGTCGCAACCTTCCGGAGCCTATGTACTGTCCACAGTGTGCCACTGAATCAACTCCAGGCCTTCAGTACTGTCGTGTGTGCGGAGCCAACTTGAAGGTTATCGGCAAAGCCGTCTCTTTAAGTGAGGCAATTGCGCGTAGCGATCGCGGACCGCTACCGAAGATCAAAGAGATGGTAAAAAACCTCAAGGTTGAGCACGTGACGGAAGAGGTGTCGCGCGCGCTCGACCACATGAACACCGAGATCGTGAAGGTCTCGTCAGAGGCGAAGGCCAAACAACAGCACAGTTGGAGTTTGCGAAGAAAGAAGACTGCGGCTGAACGCAGAGAGCGTCAGATAACGAAAGGAATAGTGTCGTTGTTTTCGGGGACCGGCCTGACGATCTTTCTCTACTATCTCTCCGCGGCATTAGTACTGAAACTGCCGCCGCACATTATTCAGCAAGTTCCCTTTGAGATTGATCCGGTGGTTCGCGTGTTGTGGCTGATGGGATTAATACCAATGCTTTCAGGAGTGGGTCACATTCTGTCAGGCCTATTGATTCGCCCCGCGGCCGAGCCACCAACGCAACAAGTCTTGTTTCCCGCTGCTGAAGTCGAAACTCCTTTGGCTCCGCGCATCGAGACTCCTATTCCTCAGCACGTTGAACCGTCGACAAGAGTGGCTGGTCCAACTGCACCCGACAGCGTTACCGAACGAACGACAAATCTCCTCGACCGCGTCTCGTAAAGACAGGAGCAGGCGCAGGAAGAGTTTCAGCCGCAGATTCACACAGATAAACACAGATCAGAATTAAGACGAGTTAGGAAGACCCAATAACTCTGCTCTGATCCGCGTCTGTCCGTGAGAATCTGCGGCTGATTCCCTGCTCCTGCTTGCAGCTCCTGCCTGCTGATTAGTTATTCCTTACGCGGTCGGATTCTGACTGCATAATCCGGCCAGCAATCACGTGGATCGAAGTTCTCGAGCGAGTTTAAGTTGAACTTCATCTCGTCGTCGAATCCCGGAAATCCTATCGTAACCGTAGGTGTCGCCGGCGGAGCAAATTTTGGATCCAAAGCTTTCGCGATCTGATCCCGAGCGTCGGCAAGATGGGCACGTGTCTCGCGGTCCTGGGCGCGCGCAGCCGCCACACCGAGTGTGGCATTCAAGTCCTTCAACTCCGCTCGAATCAATGCGCGGTATTCGTCGGCTACTGCCGGTCGCCCGTTCAGTTTCTGCGACAGCAGATCCAGATACGAGTTCTGCAGCCTTCGCCGATAGACATCGATTTTCACCTGCGGAGTGTCAAGCTCGCGCCAGATGCCGTGCCTAACGTCTGCAAGAAAATCTGCTGGACGATAAGCAGCGATACCATCGATCGCTTCCTGCTCTACCAAACGATCGAACCGTGTGTTGCTCAGAAGCGAATTCAAAACACGCTCTTGCGCTGCGTTGACCCGCGCCAACGTGCCGGACGGTTCAATACGGCGGAGAATGTCAGTCTTCAACGCCCACGTCGGAGTTGCAAACGCGTTGTCGTTCAGGAAGCGAACCGCCGCAGCCTGATGCTGCCGGGGTACGATCACAAATCGAACTCCATCCTGTCCGGCATGCTTTTGCTGGGAATTGAAACCACCAACAATCGCCGCAACGTGATTCAGCTCGGTTGCCCACTGACCAAGCATACGACCGTAAAGCTCTTCCAAATCGTCGTATGGCTCACCCGGTTTTGCCGTCGCAGTTAACAACATGTCGGCGACTCGATGGAGGTTCTTTATTCCGAGTCCAGTCGCCACAATTGCGTCAGCATCGCCGACGGCTTCGGTGTTCTCGCCTGGATCGGAACCGCGAGCATCGGCTGTAGAAAATCGCAGCCAGGGCTTCGCGTCCTGTTCTCGTGCCCAGGCATCGAGCGTCTGCTTCTCGTCATCGGAAGTGCGCGCACCGGGTATGGGCTTGTAGCCCCACATGGTCGCCCACTTGTCGTATGGTCCAATCCTGGGAATGAGATCCTCAGCCGGAATATGATCCTCAGGTTGAGCGACGTAATTGAACCGGCTGTAGTCCATGAGCGTTGGCGTATGGCTCATCGTCTTCAGCCACTGTGGATCGCGCACCTTTTCAACCGAGTATGTCGCACTCGCCTTCATGTTGTGCTGGAATCCCAACGTGTGACCAACTTCGTGGGCAATCACGTACTCAACCAGCTGCCCCATCAGATCATCAGGCAAAGGCAGTTTTTGCGCCCGCGGATCTAGTGGTCCGGCCTGGATGAAATACCAATCACGAGCGAGATTCATCACGTTGTGGTAGTACTGGATGTCTGACTCGAGAATCTCGCCTGTACGTGGATCGTGAACGTGTGGTCCAGACGCATTTTCAATCGTGGACGGCAGGTAGCGAATCACTGAATATCGCGCATCTTCTGGATCCCAATTCGGGTCTTCAGTTTTTGATGGAGCTTCCTTCGCGATGATCGCGTTCTTGAAGCCGGCCGCTTCAAAAGCCGGCTGCCAGTCTTCGATTCCCTTCTTGATCCACTTGACCCATTTTGTCGGAGTTGCCGGGTCGACGTAATAAACAATGGGTTTCACTGGTTCGGAAATCTCCGCATTCGGATCTTTCTTTTCCAGCCGCCAACGAGTGATGTAGATCCTTTGCGGCGAACGATGCTCATCAACCCCGTAGTCGTAGTTTCTGACACTGAAGTAGCCGACGCGCTCATCGAAACGACGCGGCATCATCGGTGTGTCCGGCAGCTTCACCATGCTGTAGTGCATCACGACGGTAGCGTTCGTTCCGGCGCGCATACCTTGCGCAAACGGATTTGGCTGCGGTTGCGGTCCACCACCACCCCCTGCCGGAGCGATGTCTGGAGGCGAAGTGTAGGTTTGCGAAACCTCAACTTCGATATTCGTCGGGAAGGATTTCGTTTTCTCGATAAACGAGCGGGTCGCGTCGAAACCGCGTGCTCGCAATCTCGTGCGTGCGCTGAATTCGGTGACTTCAGTAGTGAACAATCGGGTGACGTCGATCACGGCCGCATCGTCTTTGCCAAACGACTCGATGTTGAAGACCATTATGATCGTGTCATTGTTCGAGGCCTGAACTGCGCGTGAAACGGGAAGCTTCGGATCAGCGACCACGTCATACGCGACGTTCCTCAGCAGTATTCGATTACCTTTGCGTTCCCACCGAACTACGCGATTGCCGTTGGCCTGTCCGCCATAGCCGACACCCAGTGTGGTTCGGGCAATCTGGCTGA
>Ga0310890_10000363_pt1 | contig 14411 bp, 14 predicted proteins | sample T20D3metaG_FD_203751 | JGI IMG/M metagenome (GOLD analysis project Ga0310890, IMG submission 203751) | Lab incubated soil microbial communities from West Virginia University Organic Research Farm, Morgantown, WV, United States - T20D3 | ecosystem: Environmental > Terrestrial > Soil >... | reverse complement strand
GACCTGGGTGCGCGCACCGCTCCGGAAGTCGCCTTGTCGATCCTCGCGGAGATCGTCCAGCAGCGTCCCGCGGAAGCGCTCGATCGGCCAGCCGCGGCTGCGGCCGCCAGCCCGTCTCCAGCGGCATCGCACACTGCCGTCGATCCGGTGTGTCACATGGACGTCGCGATTGCGACGGCGCGCCATTCAGCAGAAGTCAACGAGACCGTCTACTACTTCTGCTGCGCGGAGTGCCGGCGGCGGTTCGTGGCGGATCCGGCACGATTCGCGCCGGCAACCCCATGATTGATGCCGGGGCAATCCGCGCGCGTTTCCTCGAGCGCGGATTCATCGTCAACGATGCGTTCGCGACGGCCCTGCAGCTGGCGCACGCGCTGAAGAAGCCGCTTCTCCTCGAGGGTCCGGCCGGCGTCGGAAAGACCGAAAGCGCCAAGGTCCTGGCGGAAGTGCTGGCGACGCGCCTGATTCGACTTCAGTGCTACGAGGGCCTCGACGCGCTGACCGCGCTTTACGAGTGGAACTATCCGCGGCAGATGCTGCGAATCCGGTTGGGCGAGGGGTCCGAGGCCAGCCTCGCGGAGCGGGAGGCCCAGATCTTCAGCGAGGAGTTCCTCCTGAAGCGGCCCCTGCTCGAGGCGATCGTCCAGGACGAGCCGCCGGTGCTGCTGATCGACGAAGTGGATCGCGCCGACGAAGCGTTCGAGGCCTTCCTGCTGGAGATCCTCGGCGAGTGGCAGGTGACGATCCCCGAAATCGGCACCATCCGCGCCACCCACCCGCCTTACGTGATTCTCACGAGCAACCGGACCCGCGAGCTGTCCGATGCCCTGCGGCGGCGCTGTCTCTTTTTCTGGATTCCGTACCCCTCGCTCGACGAGGAGATCGCAATCCTCCACGCGCGGGTTCCGGGGCTGTCGGAACGGCTCGCCCGCCAGATTGCCCGAGTGATGCAGGCGCTGCGCGCCCTGCCGCTCCAGAAAGCGCCGGGCGTGGCCGAGAGTCTCGACTGGGCTCTCGCGCTCATCGAGCTGCACCGCGAACACCTCGACGCGCGCGCACTCGAGCAGACGCTGGGGTGCGTGCTGAAGGTGCGCGAGGACCATGCGATACTCGATTCGCATCGCGATGCGCTCGCGCCGGTGATCGATGGTCCGCCCCTCGAACCTGGCGGCCACAGCCTGGACACCGACTTTGGAATGGGCTCGGTCTCCAGGCCGTGATGGTGGCGTATCCCTACGACAACCTCCCCGACAACCTCGCCGCGTTCTGCGGGATCCTCCGGCGCGAGCATCGCTTCCTGATCGGGCCGCGCGAGCTCGCGGACGCAGCCCGTGCCCTCGAGATCACGTCACTCGGCGACGAGCCGGCGGTGCGAAATGCGCTTCGTCCGATCCTGAGCGCGTCGGCCGAGGACGCCAGGATCTTCGATGTGGTGTTCGATCACTTCTTTCTGGGACGCGAACCGGACCGCGCGTCACGCGGCGACGAGCGCTTCTCCTCAACCAGCGACGCGGACACGCGGCGGTCCACGGCCGGCAAGCGAGTAAGCAATGAGACGCCAGAGCTCGTGGACGATCCACGGGTCGAGGCACCTCCACACCACGTTCTGGTCGAAACGCTGGAACACGCTGAAGAGGAGGGCGCGGCCGGGCTTCTTCGCGCGACATACAGCCCGCTGGATGGCGAAGGCGCGGTGCCGGATCTCGTCCAGCCGGCCGAATCGTGGCGTGACGCCGCGGCGGCATTGGTGCGACGCCTTCGCGCGGGCTCGTCGCGCCGATGGCGGCCTGCGCCGCGCGGTCAGCGATTCGATCTCCGTCGCACGCTCCGGAGCAGCCTGCCGGTCGGCGGAGAAATGCTCGTCCCGCACTGGCGTGTGCGCCGGCAGCAGCGTCCCCGCTTCGTGCTGTTGATCGACGGCAGCCGGTCGATGACCGCGCACGTCGCACCGGCGCTGCAGCTGGCGGTCGCCCTGTCGAGTGTCGCACCCGGCACCGAGACGTTCGCGTTTTCGACCGCGCTGCGGCGTGTCACGCACGACGTCCGGCGTGCGGCCGCCGGCGAGCGGCGACGGTTGCACCTGCATCGCGCCTGGGGAGGGGGAACGACCATCGGCGTCTGCCTCGGTGAATTCCTCAGGACGGCCGGCGAGCGCCTGCTCGGCCGCGACACCGTGGTGATGATCTGGAGCGACGGGCTCGATGTCGGCGACCCGGAACTGCTGCGCGACACCCTGGCGTACATCGCGCGCCAGACCGCCGCAATCGTGTGGTTGAATCCCCTGCTCGACTCACCCGGCTACGAGCCCACGGCGCTCGGGATGAGCCTCGCGCGCCCGTTCGCCACGACGCTCGCCCGGGTCTCCGATCCGGACGGATTGCGGCGCCTGGCGCGTGTGATGCGGGTCGCGTAAGGTTCCATGTCCAACGAGACGCTGTGAGCCGCCGCGTTGACATCGAGCCGACAGATCCTCATACTGCGTGGAGCGCGCTGACAGGGCGCCACCAACCCGCGGCAAGGGAAAACTCCCACCTGTTCCGGTCTCAATCGCTTGCGTGTGGACCTTCTTTCAGCCCGGTGTCAGCGGGGACGGGCGATTCATGAAAGGAGGTCGTGATGACGGCTTCGAGATCCCTTCCGGCCCGTCCGTCTCTGGAATTCCTTCGTAAACAAGCCAAGAAGATCGCGCGACAGCAATCCGTCTCCCTGCGTGATGCCCAGCTGATCCTCGCGCGGGAGTACGGCTTCGCTGGATGGCGGGACCTCACCGCTGAGATCAGCAAGCGCGTCGGCAACGATCTCGAGCCGGCCCTCGCAGAGGCGCATCGCGCCATTCACGATAACGACATCGTGGGACTCAAACAGCTGCTCGCTGAGCGTCCGGCGCTGCTACATGGCGAGGCGACGAGCGGTATCAGAGCATGGTGGAAATGGCGACCGGCGCTTACGGGGATGCCTTTGGTCCGGAACGCGAACACTGGTTCACGCGCGGAACATGCGCGGAGCTGCTGATCGACGCGGGCGCCGTCGTGTTGCCGCGAGTGTCCGAGGGCATCCTCCAGTCACGCGCGGTTGGCCTGCTGCACATGTTCGAGCGCAAAGGCCTGCTGCCGCCAACGCTGATGTTTCGCGTGGCCCTCGGACAACTCGATGCGGTTCGCGCTCTTCTTGGAGAGAACCCCTACGATCCGACGGCGCTGAACGACGCCTTCATCTGCGCCTGCCGTTTCGAGCATGACGCCGTCGCGTCCCTGTTGCTGGACCAGGCGATTGCCATCGATCCCGAGCTTGGCAGACGGATCGACGCGACGACGGACCGCCGGTCGTTCGTCAGCTTCTTCATTGAACCAAAATCGCTGGACTTCGATCACAGTAAAGCCGGCGGCCTATGGCAGGCGTTCGTGATCGGACACGTCGTGCGTTCATTTCACGATCGCGACCTCAGGGCCTTCGGGAGCCTGTTGAAACGCGAGCCGTGGCTCCTCGGCGACGGCTACGTCTGGCTGCAGAACGATCTGATCGGCAAGGCCACACTGCGCAACGATCGCGTTCCATTCATCAGCGCATTGTTCGATTGGCATCCCGCGATCCTGCAACGGCTACCGCCGCCGCCGTCGGAAGCGATCGCTTACGCACTCACTTACAAGACGACTGATCTGATTCCGTTGCTGACACGGATCTGGCCGATGCCTGACGATCTGCCGCATGCGGCCGGAGTGGGCAATCTGCAGCGCGTGAAGCAATGGTTCGACGCGTCCGGCGCACCGGCGCTGGGCGATCTGGACAATCACTATCCTCGAACCAGCCCGCACGTCCGGCAGCACGATGACCTCCACTGGGGCCCGCCCGCCGTGCAGCACGTGCTGGATACTGCGCTCGCCTTCGCCGTCATCAACCGCCAGTTCGAGGTGGCGGACTTTCTTCTCGAGCATGGCGCCAACCTCAACACCGATTGGAACTCGCACGAGCCGGCGAGCATCCTGCACCACCTCGTCTTCTTGCCAGACCCGTACGAGTCGATGCAGTTCCTCATCGACCGCGGCATCGATATGCAAATCACCGACTATCGCTGGCGTTCAACGGCCGCGGGATGGGCGCGCTTCGGAAATAACGACGAAAAGCTGGCCCAGTGGCTGGAAGAGGCGGAACGGCAGCGGAGCGCATCTTGAGTGTCGGGGGCCGATGAGAGAGGCCGCACCGATGGCGAACGCCGAATCCGTCGATGTTCCTGAGCCACGAGGCAGGCCTTGACCCCAGAACTCTCGGAGCGACCGACCCACACTGACGGCCAATGCCTGATATACTTGGCGCTCGTCTATACGCCGCTTCTACGCTGAGCCTGAACTGCATTCGCCTCGCCCACCCTCCCTGTGGGCTGCACGAACCCCTTCTGGACCACGCAGACGAGTCGGAGACACTGGCGCGGGATTCTCCGTGCCTTGGTCCGAAGGCGTTTTTCAGTTCAGATGAACTGGGAGTTTCACATGTCATCCAAGGGCACCGTCAAGCGTATCGTTTCGGAGAAGGGCTTCGGCTTCGTGGCCGACGAGTCGGGTCAGGAGTACTTCTTCCATCAGTCGGCGTGCCAGTCGTTCGAGTCGCTCCGTGAGGGGCAGGCCGTGACGTTCCAGACCGGGCAGGGCCCCAAGGGTCCGCGCGCCGAGAACGTCCGCGAAGCCTAGGCGCATCGGCACCATTTCGTTGGAGGGCGCCAAATGGCGCCCTCTCCTCGAATCCGCGGCCCCTCTCCTCCCGCCCCGCTCAGTTCTCTCACTCTCTTTAGCCTCCGTCGCGTGTCGGCGAAAGGACTGGTCGCGAACTGAATCGACTTACTGCGATGACGGCAGAATGTGCGCGTCGTTCTTCAGCGCCCCCGGTGATGCCGACACGTAGGTCGACGGCGACAGCACGATCTGATCGATGGCGAACCCGTCCTCGCGCGTCTGCACGCGGAGCGTTTGCGGACCCGTCGCCGAGAAGTAGACCAGCGGCCCGAGGACGTTCGTGCCGTAGCCGTTGTCCTGCCATCCCCAGCCCGATACCCCGCAACCGCCGCAGGCCTCGAGGTTCACTTCGGTCGCGGAGGTTGTGCCGATGCGCCACGTCGCGGCGCCGCTGCTGGTCACCGACTTGTTGAACTGCACGAACACCGAGTCGTTCGCCCAGCTGCTGCCATCCGCCTTGCCGCGCAGCCAGAGCCGATACCCGCGCCCGGCTTCGGCGTTGAACGTGACCTCGAAGTAACTGGCCGGGTTGGCGCTCGCGGTCGTGATCTTCGCCGCTCCCGCGTCGGGGTGGCGCATTTTCCTGCCACCGGCCGCGGTCGAGTCCGATTCGACGCGCCAGGCGCCGACCCGGAGCGGCGCCGTCGAGGCATACACGACGATGTCGCTGGCGGCGGGCGGTGGTGGCGGTGTCCCGCCGCCCGTCGTGAAACTCCAGACCGCGCTGGTCTTCGTCTTGTTCGCCATCGTCTTCCCGACGACCTTCCAGTAGTACGTCGTCCCGGCGCGCAACGCCGTCGGCAGCGTGTAGCTGAAGGTGCTCGTCTCGGTCTTGGACCCCGTCTCCGCGAGATTCGCGAACACCATCGGGGCGGAGAAAGCGGTGGTCGTGTCGATGTACAGGTCGTAGAGGTGGGCCCACGGACCGCCGTACCACCGTAACGTCAGGCTGGTGCCGACGTTCCCGCTGCCCGTCGCCGGCACGGGGTTTTTCGGTGCGTCGGGCGGCAGCGGCACGAAGTCCTGATTCTCGACGACACCTCCGAGGTTGTTCCACTTGCGCTCGAACTGATCGACGTACCACGACACGAGATCGCGCTTGGTCGTGAAGATGTTGTGCTCGACCTGACCCGCCGCCGAGGGGCTCGTCCAGTTCGAGGAGCCGAAGATGACCATGCTCTGGTCCCCCGCCGTCGAGCCGTTCTGGTCGTACAGGATGACGGTCTTCTGGTGGTTGAGGCCGGCATGTGCGCGGTGCTTGACCCTCACGCCGGCCATGTACATCCGATCGACGTTCCAGGAATGCCACATCCGGCTGGGCAGCCGGTACTGCTGCGGCTCGGTGATGAGCCGCACCGGAACGCCGCGGGCGACCGCGGCGATCATCTGATCGGTATGCTGACGGTCGGTGATCCTGAACATGATCACGTCGATCTTCCGCCGCTCCGCCTTGTAGGCAGTGGTCGCTCGTGTCCGGTAGTTGTCATTCGGCGGAAAATTCAGCGACGGGTCCTTCGGATAAATGTCATAGCGCCGGGTGAGAGGCTGCGTGATGTTCGCGTAGTTGGCCCACGAGGCGGTGTCAACCCAGTGATCGTCGAACTTGGTGCGGAAGCTGTTCGTGATGCCGGTGTCGCTGGTGAAATAGATCCCTTCGTCCGTGTAATTCTCGTACGGCACCGTGGTGAGGGGAGTCCAGGCGTTGGGGCTGTAATTGGCGCCGCTGAACTCGACGACGTTCTGCCCGGCGAAGAGCATCATCTTCCAGTGAAGGATGTAGCTGCCAAGGCGCTGGCGCATCGGGATGCCCGCGGCTCGAAGCTCGTTCAGACGATCAGCATTCAGCGGATACTCGGTATTCGCGCGCGGATCGACCAGAACGCGCACACGAACGCCAGCCTGGTGGCGTCGAATCAACTCCACCGTATAGCGCGAGTCCTCCATGAACCAGAACGCCACATCGATGCCGACGGTCTCATTCCGGATGTAATTGATCAGGATCGTGCGGCAATTCTCGTCGCCGGGATCGCACAGGCGATCCTGCGCGGACGCGTGGGATCCATTCAGGAGCACAAGTCCAGCAATTCCAACCAGGAGCCTCGCCCGGTGCGTGATCAGTCGCTTAGTCATTGGGAAGAGACCTCTGCCGTGCCGAGCACAACTCGGCAGCGTACACACGGATGTGTTCGATACAGCGCAGCCATCGAGCCCGCAGGGGTGCAAATGCGCGACCGAAGTCGCTACACCAGGGTCACGTCGGCGAAAACTCGAGTCGGGAGGGCCTTCCGTCAGGCACCACAGACGTTCGCAATGACGCGCCGGCGGCCTGTGACACGCGTCCCGAAGGTCAGCAGGCCAGGTGCATCGGAGGAAACGGAAGGGGAATTGTCGGAATAGCAGAGGACCAAGATCAGCAGGCCATTACCCTCGATCCTCAGCCGTTCGGCCGGCGGGCGCGCGGCGGCGACTCGTCGTTCTCGTCGGCGTGCAGGTAGTGCAGGAACCGGTGCACGACCGGAGCGAACACGACGCCCGCGATCGCCAGGACCGCCAGGCCGCTGAACAGCGCGTAGACTCCCGCGAACACTTTTGCGCCGAAGGTCTGCGGCTCCGTCAGCGGGCCCATGCCCGACAGGATCATCGATGCATTGACGAACGCGTCGATCCACGCCAGACCCATTTCGTGGTGATAGCCGATCATCCCGATCGCGAGCGAGATGACCACCAGTGCCGCACCAATGACGGTGCTCCCCGCCAGCCGCCAGAAAAATGCCGGCCAGGGCAGTACCGGTTCATGCCGCCGTTCAAATCGCATAAGGTTCTCTCGTGCAGATGCTAAGACGAACCACGATGGGGCTCACCCCCGATTCATTCCAGTCGATTCGATTCAGTACTCCCGGGCGCATCCTCAGTGCCGACCGTCTCATGCTGCTGGCCGCCGACATCGGCGCCGCGGGCGCGCACGGCGGAATGCCCGACGTGTCGTTCGAGTGGGCGCGGCGCACCCGCCGTCTGAAAGAGGAGCTCGACATGTATCTCGAGATCCAGACCTTTCTGCCCTGCCCCGACCTTGGCGAGGGGCCACGTCCCGATCCCGCCGGGTTCGAGCATGCCGTGAAGGTGGCGAAGGAAGCCGGCGCGACCAGCCTGCGGGTCGTCTGCCTGCTCGGGCGGCGCTACGAGCTGATGACATCGCTCGCGGACTGGAAGGACGCGGTGGCCGGATTTCACCGGCAGATTGCCGCAGCGGTTCCCATCGTCGAGCGGCACCGGATGCCGCTCGGGATCGAGAACCACAAGGACTGGCGCGTCGAGCAGCAGCTGGCGCTGCTCGAACAGTACAGCAGCGAGTATCTCGGCGTCTGTCTCGATACCGGCAACAACCTCGCCGTGCTGGACGATCCGATCGAGACCGTCGAGAAGCTGGCGCCGTGGACCTTCAACGTCCACTTCAAGGACATGGCCATGGAGGAATGCGAGAGCGGCTTCCTGTTGTCGGAGGTCCCGCTCGGTGAAGGCATGCTCGACATGCCGCGCATCACCGAGACCATTCGCCGGGCCAGACCGGACGTGCGGTTCTCGCTCGAGATGATCGTTCGCGATCCGCTGCTCGTCCCCTGCCTCACCGATCGTTTCTGGGCCAGCTTCGACGACGTGAACGGCATTCATCTCGCCCGCGCCCTGTCCCGCATCCGCACCAGCCGCCGCGGCGCCCCGCTGCCCCGCATCACCGGCCTCGATCCCGATCAACGCCTCGCACTGGAGCACGAGCTGGTCGATCGGTCGATCAAGTACGCGGCGGAACACCTCGGTCTCGGCTGAGGCCCGCGGGCGTTACGCCGGAATCCCCTCGAACAAGTCCGTCTCCCGGGTCCGCCCACCGTTCACCGTGCTCATGACGCGATAGAACGACTGCGGGCCCCACAGCGCTTCGTGGTGCTGCGGCGACAGGTTCTTCAACCCTTCATAGGCCGCGACCTGCGAGTCATGACAGGAAATGGCCTTCCACACCTCCGGCCAGAACCTGCGCGTGTCGATTACCGTGGTGATCGCCCACTCCGGCCAGGGCACCGCCTGCCGCACGTCGCCGTCGACCGTCGAGACCACGCGTCCGAAAGCCGCTTCATAGGCCGCCAAGGTCGAAGGAGGCCAGGCGATGTAGTACAGCTTTTTCGTGAGGTGCGCACCGCCGTCGCCTGTCGACGACGCCGCTGCCATGACTGCCGCTGTGGTGTACTGGCAGATCGCGATGTGATCGGGATGGCCGTAGACGCCGTCAGGTCCGAAGGTCAGGACCACGTCGGGCCGGACTCGCCGCAGCTCGTCGACCAGCCGTCTCACGGCTTCCCCTGGATCGGCGCGATCGAGCGCCTGGTCGTGATAGTCGAGCAGGGTCAGCTGCCGGACGCCGAGGACGCCGGCCGCGGCCCGCAGCTCCAACTCGCGGATCCGCCCGAGCTGCTCGGGGCCGGGATGCTTTCCGGGTTCACGTTGACCGTAGTACTTGCCGCTCTGCCCGCGGGTCGCGGTGACGAGGCTGACCTCGACCCCTTCCGACGCATATTTCGCGAGCGTTCCGCCAACGCCCAGCGACTCGTCGTCCGGGTGCGCGAGGATTGCCATCAGGCGCAACGGTCGATCGGCTGGCGGCATGGACGGGGAGTGTAGCAGCAGGACAACGGGAACGCCTGGCATTGCCAAGATTGCCAACATTGCCAACATTAGAAGTGCCTGGGATATTTTCGAGACGTTCTGTTGGTTCGCGGCTGCGGAGTAGCAGGAGTTGCCCCCGAATGTTGGCAATCTTGGCAATGTTGGCAATGTTGGCAATGTTGGCAATGTTGGCAATGACGAAGAGACAGCGGGAGTGACCATGACTGCGGGGCATCGCCACGTCTTCGTGAGCTACAGCCGCGCCGACGCGGCCTGGCTGCAGCGCCTGCGAGTACATTTGCGGCCCGTCGCCCGGCAACATGACATCGACCGAGTGGCTGAACTACGGGATCGTGCTGGCGGGACCGGGCGCGCTGTACGCCGACAATCTCCGGCTGCTCTGTTGGAATCAGGGACGATGGGAGGACGTGTGACGGCCGAACTGCGTAGCGTATAGTCTCTTCCCCAGGAGATCAGAACCATGACGATCGAAGAGCTCGTTCAGGAATTCGAAGCCGAGGCCAAGACCACCCGGCGCGTGCTGGAGCGCGTGCCCTCGGACAAGCTGGCGTGGACGCCCCATGCGAAGTCCATGTCGCTTGGAAAGCTCGCCATGCACCTGGCCACGGCGCCCGCCGCGATCTCGGGCTGGCCGGTGGCGGATCACTTCGAGTTCGCCGGCGGCGGGCCGCCAGTGCCGACGTCCACGGACCAGATCCTGGCGGCGCACGACAGCGGCATCGCCCGGGTCAAGGAGAACCTGGCAAAAATTGGCGATGCGGGACTGGCTTCGAACTGGACAGCGAGCATGGGCGGAAAACCGTTGATGTCGATGCGGAAAGCGGCAGTGCTGCGCGCGCTGCTGATGAACCATACGTATCATCATCGCGGCCAGCTGTCGGTCTATCTCCGCCTGCTCGATGTGCCGGTGCCGCCGATTTACGGTCCGAGTGCGGACGAGAGCCCGTTCAAGTAGTACTGCCGATAGGATCGGGGCTGGGGGCTGGGGGCTGGGGCGATAGTAACGAGAGGCAACGTGCCGCTTGTAGTCGCATCCGGTTGCCTTTGGTTACCCCCGGCGCCAGCCCCGAGCCCCCAGCCCCTCAACCGCAATCAAGGCCTGATAACCGTCCCGTCACTGCGTCTCGTCGTCCCCCACGAATAGTCGAAGTTCGGCGGACCCGGCGGGAACGGGAACTTCGCGGCCAGCTTCTCGTCGACTTCCATCCCGAGACCCGGCTTCTCCTGCGCGAGCATGTAGCCGTTCTTCACCTCGGGACACCCGACGAACACCTCCTGCGTTTCTTTCGGGAAGCTCCCGCCTTCGTGGACGCCGAAGTTGTAGCTCGCCAGCTCGAGGGCGAGCTGGGCGGCGTGGGCGACGGGCGATGCGTCGCCGGGGCCGTGCCAAGCCGTGCGCACGCCGAAGTACTCGCTCAGCGCCGCGACCTTGCGCGCCGGGCTGAGGCCGCCAATCTGCGAGATGTGGATCCGGATGAAATCGATCAGCCGTTCCTTGATGAGCGGCAGGTACTCGTGCTGGGTGTTGAACAGCTCCCCCATCGCGATCGGGATGCTGGTCTGCTGACGGAGCAGCCTGAAGTGATCGTTCTCCTCGGGCGGAAAGGGATCTTCGAGGAAAAACAGGCGATACGGCTCGAGCGCCTTGCACAGGTTGATCGCCTGGTTGAGGGTAATCCGCTCGTGCACGTCGTGCAGCAGCTCGACCTCGTCACCGAGCTTCGTCCGCATGTGCTCGAAGAACTTGGGCAGCATCCGCACGTACGGCGCCGGCTCCCAGATCGCTCTCGGATTGGTCGGGCCGATGGCATCGGCAGACTGCGCTCCGGCCGGTGGCGCGGGCGCGGTGCTGCGGGCGCCATAGCTCGCATACCCGGGTGTCGACACTTGAACGCGAACGTGGCGGAATCCCTGCTCCATGCCTCGCCGCGCGCTCTCTTCGACCTCCGTGAAGCTCGCGCCGCTCGCATGGTAGTAACAGTCCGCGCCGTGACGCACTTTGCCGCCCAGCAGCTGATAGAGCGGCATCCCCGCGCGCTTGCCCTTGATGTCCCAGAGCGCGATATCCACCCCGCTCATGGCGTTGAACAGCACGCCACCATTGCGCCAGTACGAGCTCATATATGAGGACTGCCAGATGTCCTCGATCTCGTCGACATTGCGCCCGATCAGGAACGGCTTCAGGTATTGCTCGATAGCCGTCTGTACGACGAGCGCGCGCTGGGTGAACGTGGCGCAGCCCCAGCCCGCCAGTCCGGGCTCGGTCGTCTCGACCTTCACTACGACCAGCCGAATCCGATTCGGCGCCGTAAGGATGGTCTTGATGTCGCGGATCTTGACGGGACCGGTGCCGCGCACCGCCTGGGTGTAGGCGGCAGCCGGCGCCGGCGCGAGCGCGCTGGCCAATGCATCCTTCGATGCGAGAAGCGTGGCCCCGCCTCCCAGGGCAATCGAGCCGAGTAGATCGCGGCGATTCATGGCTATCTCCTTACGATTGTCAGTTTCCAGTCGCCAGTTTTCAGTTCCCAGTTCTCCGTTCCCGGTCTCGAGGCCAACTGGAAACTGGTAACTGGTAACGATACTCCTTACCAATGCGTCAAAGACCCATCCGGCCGCCGATAAACGTTGCGACGTCCCGGTTCGGTGACCTCGCCGATCTGCGTCAGCAGCTTCATTTCCGCGGTCACCCCGAGGCCGGGACGCTGGTTCGTGTACGCCTTGCCGTTCTTGAAGTCCAGGCATTCCGGCAGGTAGTCGATCGGCCGGCCGCCGAAGTTGTACTCCATCAGCACCGGGCCTGAAAACGTCGAGAGGCAGTTCACCAGGGCTGCTGTCGCAATCGGCCCGGTGAAGTGCGGAACGATGCCTACCGCGTGCGTTTCGCAGATCGCCGCGGCCTTCATCATCTCGGTGATCCCGCCGACGTTCGGCAGTGTCGAGCGCACGAAGTCCACGTCGTGGTTTTCGACCAGCCGGTTGAAGTCCCATTTCAGGCCCCACTCTTCGCCATGCGTCAGCGGTACGGTGGTCATCTGCCGCAGCTTGGGAATGTCCTGGAGCGCGTGCTCGTCGCGCACCGGATCCTCGACGAAGAACGGATCGAACTCCTCCATCACCTTGCACACCCGCAGCGCGTCGTTCAGATCGAACCGCTGATGCAAGTCGATGCACCAGTTCCCGTCCGGGCCGACACCCTCTCGCGCATCCCTGCAGTTCTGCGCGATTTCACGGACGATGGCGCGAGTGTCGTAGACGTCGCCGATGGGGCGCTCGGCGGGTCCCATGCGAAACGCCCGATACCCGGCCTCCATCGTCGCGCGCGCCCGCTCCTTCAGGGTGAGCTTCGCGCCGGCCGGCGCCGGCGCGCCTCCGGTTGCGTAGCATTCACAATAGTCACGCGCGGAGCCGCCGAGCAGCTCGTGCACGGGCAGCTTGAGCGCCTTGCCCTTGATGTCCCAGAGCGCGAGGTCGAGCGCGCCGAGCGCATGCGTCTTCTCTCGACCCGGTGGATAGAACCAGGCGATGTAGGCCTCCTGCCAGATGGCCTCGATCCGGAACGGATTCTTGCCGATGAGCGTGCCGGCGACCTGCTCGAGGGTGTCCTTCGAGCCCCCCTCGCCGATGCCGGTGATCCCGATGTCGGTCTCGACGGTCACCACCATGTTGCTCTGGTTGAACAGCGGATTGAAGTTCGGCGGCCGGAAGATCCTGACACGCGTGATCTTCGCCTTGGGCAGATCCGCCCAGGCCTCGAACGGATCGAACAATCCCAGCGCCGGCGCGGCAGCGAGGGCTCTCAAGAAGGATCGACGGTTCATCGGAGTCTCCCTTGATGCTCAGAGAAGCAATGGGGTGATTTCAGCACGGTGTTGTTACCATGGATAAGACCTTCACATGAAGAACACCGAGCACGTCACCCCCGTGGCCGCGGCAGTGACCGCATTGTCTACGCTCCTCTGTTGCGTTCCCACGAGCTTTGCCGCCGCTATCGCCACGACGAGCGCCGGGGTTTTCGTCGCACAGCATCAGGGATGGTTCCTGGCTGCGTCGGTGGTGCTCATCGCGATCGGGGTCATCCAGCTCCGACGGGCCACAGTGTGCTCGACCGGGCGGAAACGCTGGTCGGCGATCGTGCTGGCGGTCTCGGCGGGGATTGTCGTGGCGGTCATCTTCTTTCCCCAGGTGCTCGCGGGACTCATGGCGGACTGGGTGATGCTGGGCCGATAGGACCTTGAAGACCCGGACTCTCGTCATCGTCGTCCTGTTCGCAGGGCTTTTCGGCGCGTTCGGCTGGTACCTCTGGGCCGAACGGCACGTGCCGGCGGGTCAGCCGCCTCTCGCCACGCTGGACGTGGCCAGTCTCGAGACGCTGCGGGGTGAATTCAACGCTCAGGCCGACAAGGTCCGAATCGTCGTTCTCCTCTCGCCGACTTGAACCATCTGCCTGCGGGGGGCCTCCGCAGTTCAACGCGTGTTGAACAACAAGCCGGACGCCGCAGTCCGGGTGTTTACGGTCTGGGAGCCGATCCGGTTCAGCGACCTGGCGCCGCCGCTCTCGTCCGTGCTGCAACGGATATCGGATCGCCGCGCGCGTCATTACTGGGATCCCGGACATGTGCTGTCGGCTCAGATGAAGAAAGATGCGCGCCCGCCTCAGCCGGCGCCGGACTGCTGCGAATCGTCCGGACACCTGTGGGACCTGGCGGCGGTCTATCCTGCCGGCGCGACGTGGACTGATCGAATGCCTGCGGCGACGATCTTCAACGGTCCGGTGATCGACATCGCTGAATCGCTTGGCGCCGCGCTGGCCCTGCCGAACCGCTGATTCGTCCCTGTCTCCTTACGTTCTGTCAGTTTTGGGACCGGCTGACGTTCGTCTAAAAGGGGTATGCTCGGCGGGCGCCGTCAGGAGGGTGGACGGGAGTGATCGGTCAGAAGGTCGGCCCCTACGCCGTCGTCGAGCGTCTGGGCGGCGGGGGCATGGGTGAGGTTTACCTCGCCGAGGACACGCGC
>Ga0310890_10000361_pt1 | contig 14432 bp, 3 predicted proteins | sample T20D3metaG_FD_203751 | JGI IMG/M metagenome (GOLD analysis project Ga0310890, IMG submission 203751) | Lab incubated soil microbial communities from West Virginia University Organic Research Farm, Morgantown, WV, United States - T20D3 | ecosystem: Environmental > Terrestrial > Soil >... | reverse complement strand
ATATGTAATATATTTCTTAACTTATTTGTAGAAAAATATTAATTATATTATTTTTTTATAACAAATATACTATAAAAGAAATATACAAATATTATGATAAAGTATCTTTAAATCATTATATAAATATTATAATAAAAATAATAATATTATTATGAGGTCATTATAATACTTGATTCCTAGAACATATATTCACAGAAAAAAACCTCTTCTTAATATTTATAATCAATTGGTCAATAAATCTTCTAATCATACTAAGGTAAATATAAAAATAATTATTTTGAATACAAAAAGGCTATGAATCTAATATGATTTCAAATTTTAAGTTAAATTTAATAATAATTATAGTAGTAATGGTTACCTTATTCTCTACTTCAAGTATTGTATATGCCTTTAAAAGTAATGTTGCAAATGTTGGGCCGCCAGTTCACCAAGAAATTATTGATACATCATTACCATTTATTAAAAGTGAAGTAAGAGAAGTAATAAAAAATTATAATATTTCCCCTGATATTGTTTATATTCATCCCGGTAAATTTTTAGATGATTCTTACCATTTTGATAACTGTAATTTTGAAGGTGCCACAGAGAATATTAATGAACATTATAACCGAATTTTAGCTAATCCAGATCCTATGAACGTTGCAAAGGAATTTGGGTTACTTTTGCATCCAATTCAAGATTTATATTCTCATTCAAACTGGGTCGAGATTGGGAGAACCGATCTAATTGATGATGGTCTTGATAAATGGAATATTTTACATCCTTTTGACTTCATTAAAGATGTTTATATTATTCAAGGAGAAAATAGGGAGATTCCCAATGGATATATGTTAGGTTCTTCCGGTGACGGAATTGTAACTGTATCTAACGATGCAGGATCTCATTTTGGACTGATAACAGGTTCTTTTGGACATCCATATCTTCCCGATCAATGTCCAGATCTCGTAGCAATATCACATGGAGATCTTAATAAAGATGAACCATATTTTGGGAAAGAAGATCTTTTTAATAATGCAAAGAATCTTGCAATAGAACAAACAAAACATGAATGGTGTAGACTTGTAAATATTTTAAAAAATAATACTTCATCAGATACTGTGAAAAATATTTTTAATTCATGGTTAGTTGATCCGGAAATTACATTACCCGGATGTAGTAACGAACCTCCAAATGGAATTCCCAATGCACTGCAACCTTATTCTTTAACTGAAGGTTCTTTTATAATTCTAGATGGAAGCGCTAGCTTAGATCCTAACGGCGATGTATTGACCTATAAATGGGTTCAAACAGGAGGGCCTCACATTGATTTATTAAATGATAATACTGCTAATCCTGCTTTTATTGCTCCTGATGTAGATGGAATTACTAAAGTCATCATTACTCTTATTGTTAATGATGGACTTGTAGATAGCAATCCAGTTACATTAGAGATCCCTATTCAAGATAAGGCAAGGATTGAGTCTGGAAGAACGATCACAGTTGATACCACCGATCCAACAAGTGCCGGTTGTAATAATGACGCAGATACTATAGGTTGTTCATTAATGGGAGCAATTATTTCTGCGAATTCAGATTCTAAAAGAGATGAGATAATATTTAATATTCCTGGTTCTGGAAGCCATGTGATTGATCTTCAATCAGAACTGCCTGTAATTACAAACCCAATAATAATAAACGGTACAACACAACCAGGATATTCAGAAGGAAAACCAGTTATTGAGTTAAATGGGAAAAATATTGGTAATTTAGCTTCAGGGTTAACAATAGCAAATGGATCCAGTGAGATATCCGGACTAGCAATAAACGGTTTTTCCGATGTAGGTATCCACCTATTGGGCGAAGAATCTAAAATTTCAGGAAACTACATTGGAATTGATCTTGATGGAATTACTGACGCTGGCAATAACAAAGAAGGAATTCGTATAGAAGGATCATATAATATCATTGGAGGACAAACCGTGAAAGAAAGAAATATTATTTCCGGTAACGGGAATAGTGGAATTGTCATAGTAAATAGTAATAGCATGTATAATCAAATAGTAGGAAATTTCATAGGAACTACTTCAGATGGAAAAGGACCACTTAAAAATGATCTTTCAGGAATAGTATTTTCTCATACTGTTGATACTACACAGAACAGTGCATCACGTAATCTAATAGGAGGTTATATTGGAACTTCTCCAGGAGGTTCGTGTACCGGTTCTTGCAATTTAATATCTGGTAATGCAGGATTGGGAATTGATTTTTTTAATTCTCCAGGTTTTGAAAGACCAAATTATAATTTCGTTCAAGGAAACTACATTGGAGTTGATGTTACTGGAACCAAATCTATATCAAATGAGGAAGCTGGAATTGGACTATTTAATGCTCAAAAAAATACTATAGGCGGTAAGTCTCCAAATGTTAGGAACATAATCTCAGGAAATGGTGAAAATTCAAATGGTGATGGAATTCGTATTCTTACTGGATCGGATAATCTAATACAAGGAAATTTTCTTGGAGTTGATACATCAGGAAAAAACTCTATCGGTAATACAGCATATGGAATCGATATTCAGAATTCTTCAGACAACGTAATAGGAAAAAAATTGGAAGATGGTGAAGCAGGAAAATGTGATACTTCTTGTAATCTTATTTCTGGAAATGAATTTGATGGGATAATTATGGGAGGTAGTGGATCAAAATCTAATATAATTTCTGGAAATTTCATAGGAACGGATATTGATGGAATCAATCCAATCTCCAATGATGATGGAATAACAATTACAGATATAGATGTTAATGGATTCACTGGCTCTGCGACTAACAATATTATTGGAGGTAAAATTCTTGGACAAGGAAACTTGATTTCAGGCAATCTCCACCATGGTATATCTATATCCAAAGGAGCAAATGAAAATCAAATTTTAGGTAATGTAATAGGACTCGATTCTGTTGGTAGCGTTGTTTTATCAAATGTGGTAGATGGTATTTCTATATCTGCATCGTCAGATAACATCATAGGAGGAAGTTTTTCACCTAGCTATAATGTTATATCTGGAAATAATGGTAATGGTATATCACTAATTTCAGAATCAAAAGGAAATCATTTAATAGGTAATTTTATAGGAACAAAAATTGACGGATCGGGTAAAATAGGTAATTCTGGAGATGGAATTCACCTTGTTGATTCACCAAGGAATATAATCGGTAATGATCAAAATGATATTCCACCTGTTGTATCCGGAAATTCTGGAAACGGAATCAGCATATCAGGTCAGTTATCTCAGGAGAACAAGATTTTTGGAAATAACATTGGTAGCGATGTAAATTTATCAAGTTCTCCAAACGGTAAGAATGGAATTCTTATCTCAGATTCATTCAGAAATACTGTGGGGGGTTTAAACCGTCAAGCTAATATTATTTATAATAATCTCCAAAACGGAATAGCTATTTCTGGTTTCGGATCACAAAATACCATAAGGGGTAATACCATATATGATAACAATGGCCTTGGAATAGATCTCGGTAATGATGGAGTAACTCCTAATGATAACATTGTGAATAGAACTGATTCCGATACCGGGTCAAATGGTCTTAATAACTTTCCAGTCGGAGTTACATCATTTTTTGACGGTACACATACTTTCATAAGTGGAATTCTAAAAACACAAAATCCACAGAGTTCTGTAATAGATATATATGGGTTAATAAAGCCGGACAGTCCCATCAACAAAAATTACAATTACGGATTTGGAGAAGGAGCTGTTCACGTTGGCCAGACTTCTCCAAGAGAAGATGGCATATTTTTCTTACAATTAAAAGGACAGCTAGATCCTACACTTCCATATTTGAGTGCTACAGCTACAAGTAGCGATGGTTCTACCTCCGAGTTCTCTCCTGTGTGTGGTTCCTTAACTGATAATGATGATTCTCCAGATAATGATGGAGATGGTTTATGCGATGACTGGGAGACACATGGGATAGATTTTGATGGTGATGGTAGTTCAGATCTTCAGTTGGATTCTGCAAGTCCACTAGGAAAAGATGTATTTGTTGAGGTAGATTATATGCAAGATCACAAGCCATCACCGGATGCTATCGATGACGTTAAGAATTCCTTTATGATGTCACCGGTGGAACCTGCTGTTGGAATCAATCTACATGTGGATATAGGAGATGAAATTCCTCACAAAGATGTTATGATTGTAAAAGACTTTAAAACAGATAACTTTTCAAAGATAAAAAATGAAAATTTTGGAACTAAGGATGAAAGAGACAGTGAAAATAAAGAAAATATTTTAGGAGCCAAAACTCTTTCTTATCACTATGGTCTATTTGTACATGAAAGACCTGAAAAATCATCAGGACTTGGTGAACCTATTGGAAATGATTTTGTGATTAGCCTTGGTAATAAATACTATGGTAAAAATAGCCTAGGACATAATATAGGAACAAAGGATCAACAATCAGCTGCATTTATGCATGAACTTGGTCACAATTTTGGATTGAGACATGGTGGAAGTGATGATATCAATTGTAAACCTAATTATCTAAGTGTAATGAATTATGCGCTTCAATTTCCAGATTTGGCGAAGTTAGTAAAATTTGAACGTCCACTTGATTATTCTCGATCCGAACTAGATCTACTGGACGAGAATCTCTTGGATGAAAGAAAAGGAATAGGTGTATCTACACCCTCTGGTTTAAGTGGCATTTATGGATTTCGAGATCATATAACGGGAGGAATAATGCTAGAAAAGGCTGTAAGCGGAAAAAAGGTAGATTGGAATAAAATAATTAGGGACGACGAAGACGATGTGCAAGCTAGCATAAACAATTTTGGGTACAAACTTGACATAGAAGAAAAGGAAGTAAAAGAAGAAAAATGTAACGAAGGTTTTGACCCACGGTTTTTTAAATACTCACAGCTCCATGGTCATGATGATTGGAGTTCTTTAATATATAATTTCAGAGCAAATCCTTCTACGTTTGGCCTTTCCGGAATATCTGGTATACAAGATATTCCAGAAGAAATCACTCCGGAATTCATAGAAGATTCTCTTTTGCGGACTCCAGAACACATCCCTACTGCTTTTGATCAATCTGTTATAATGACTAATAATTCAAACTCTATGGATATAATCTTAAAAGGCTCAGATCCTGACAATCAGGTTTTGAATTTTTCTATAGTTGATTCTCCACTTCATGGTATTCTTTCTAACTTATCTCCATTAAATTCTACTGCTGCAATGGTAACATATATTTCAGATACAGGTTTCACTGGAATTGATATATTTACCTTTAAGGCAAGTGATGGAACTCTCGACAGCAGTAATAATCCTGTTGAGGGTATAGGAGGAACTGTAACAATATCTGTAAATGAAACTTCCTCTTCATTAAACATTGAACCTATTTCTAATGCTGGTGAAGATCTTTCTTTTGATGAAGAAACTACTGGTGTAGTCCTTAATGGAAACAAAAGTATTGACTATGATGGAAATATCATAAAATATGAATGGAAACAATTGAGTGGTCAACCATTACTATCAGGAATAAACGCAAATACTCCTACTATTACTTTCGATTTACCAAGTGTATCCATGGATACCATTTTTAAATTTAGTTTGACTGTAACTGATGACTCCAATGCTAATTCTTCTGATACTGTCAATATAGCTGTCAGAGACATAGATCAATACCCAATACAAGAACAAAAATATTCATTTTATAAAAAATGGGGATCTAAAGGCTTTCTCCCTGGCAATTTATTCTTTCCAACTTCTATAGGAATTGCTACCAATCAAGATACAGTTTATGTGATTGATGGTAACTTTCCTATCCAAAAGTTTGATAAAAATGGAACGTTTCTCTCAGAATTTAATAATTTTAAACATGAAGATAATGGAAATTTAAGATTTCCCTTCAATATTGAAATTGATATTGATGATAATCTAGTTTTCATTAGTGATGAAGAAGGATTTATAAAAAAGTTTTCTCCTGATGGAGAACTTGTAACAGAATGGAATTCTACTGGCATACAAGGCATGGCAATTGATCCTTTGAATAATAATCTATTTGTTGTAGATAGAATAAATGATAGAATTTATGTTTTTGATTATGAAGGAAATGTTATAGATAGTTGGACAGTTAAAACGGATCCTATTTCTTTTTCCATTAATATTGGTAATATTGCTATAGATAATGAACGTGGTTATATTTATCTAACAGATATGAATAAACAACAAATTTATAAATTTAGTAAAGATGGTACATTTATTCGTAGTATTGGATCATCAGGAGTGGACTCTGGACAATTTCAATCTCTATCAGTATTAGCCGTTGAACCTAGTTCTGGGGATATTATTGCGTCTGATTTAAGTCTAGACAGAATACAAAAATTTGCTTCTAACGGACAATTCGTAACTAAATTTGGAACAACATGTAATATTTTATCATCAAATAATCAAAATTGTGTTGATCCTGATGGAGTAACGGGTCCATTGGCAACTGGTGATGGCCAATTTTTAGCTCCCTATGGTTTGGCATTCGACTCTCAAGAAAAGTTATATGTTGCAGACCAATTTAACAGCAGAATTCAAATCTTTTCAAAAGAATTAGTTTCTAATCCTAATATTCCTCCAATAGCAGATGTTGGACCTGATTTTATTGTAGATGAAGAACAATCCATTATCTTGAATGGAAGTACCAGTATTGATCCAGATGGTTTTATAGATTCTTTCTCTTGGAAACAAATAACTGGTCCTGACTTGGGAGATTTATGTAGATCAATTACATGCAATGATCCTATTATTAGTGTTCAGGCTCCGGCATTAAGACATGATCAAAACAATACTCTCTTTACCTTTAATCTTACAGTAACTGATAGAAATGGAGCTTCAAGTTCTGACACACTAAACGTAATTGTAAAAGATCTTCCAAATAGAGCTCCAATAGCTCTTAATTCAGCCGCATCAACTAAAGAGTTTACTCCAGTCAATATTACACTTTCTGGATACGATCCTGATAGATTTGATAATCTAACTTATAATATTGTAGATCCTCCTCAATTTGGACATATATCAAATTTTAATCCTAATACGGGAACATTAACTTATTTTCCAATAGTTAATTATAATGGTAGAGATACATTTAGCTTTTCACTAAATGATGGATTGTTAACTAGTGACAAAGGGTTTGTAGTTATTAACATGTTTGATGTTACTTACCCCATAGCAGTAGATCAAAGTGTTAGAGTTTTTCAAAATACCCCCACAAGTATAGTACTAAGAGGTAATTACGACAGTTCTGGTAATACTATTACGTTTTCCATAGTAGAACAACCTCTTCATGGGAGAGTAGAAATTAACAATCCTAATTCAGGAGGAGTAATTTATACTCCTGATAGTGGTTTCTTGGGAACTGATAGATTTACATTTAAAATAAGTAATGGGATTTATGAAAGTAATATCGGAGGAGTTTTAATAGATGTTGTTCCAGCCCCGCCAGAAATTAAGAAAGCGACGGACAAACAAAATTTCATTAGATACCCATATCTTTCTTACGGATCTTATCTTTTTGTAGATAGTGCTGATAGAAATGAAGTATCTAAAGTGGTACTTCATAGTCCACCAAAACATGGAATTGTAAAATTTAATAATGAAACTCTCACATTTGAGTATAGTGTCAATTCTAGTTATTTAGGTTTTGATGACTTTTCATATTCTGTTGAATATATCGATAAAGTTACCAATCAAGTAACTGGCCAAACTAATATTGCAAAAGAATTGTTTGTAATTAATGATCCGCCTCAACTAACTCCATATGGAGATTCATTTGTTAATGTTACCGATAATAAGAATATTAGCATAAATGTAATAGATAGAGATAATAATCAAACTCTTTCTTATATTCTTGTTAAACCTCCTGAAAATGGAAAACTACAGTTGGTTACAGGCGAAGATGCTCCACTAGTAATAAATACAAAATCTCACTCGTTACCATTAGTTTACACTCCTTTTAATAATGGTGAAACGATATCAGATTGTTTTCAATATCGCATCTATGATGGAGTAGAATATTCTGATGGATTTTATAACTTTGGACAATATGTATTTGCAAGTCCTGCAACTTATTCAATCAATTCAGGAAACTGTGTATTAAAAGATACCAATCCTACCGCAGTTTCAGAAACTATAAAACTTCAAAATAAAAAACCTATAACTATTACTTTAAAAGGTAGTGATCTGGATGGAGATACATTATCTTTCTCTATTGATAGCCAACCTCTACATGGTTCCTTGATTGATTTTGATAACGTTACCAAAAAAATTACATATATTCCAAATAGTGATTACAATGGAATAGATAGTTTTAATTTTCGAGTAAGTGATGGCAAATCAAACTCAATTGGTACTATCACTATTATAATTCCTAAATATAACGTAGGTGTAATAGGAGGAACATCGTTTGTAAATGATGGAGGATTATTCATAGAATCACTTCCACAATTTAATGAATTTGGTTTTGATTCAATATATCTACCTTTTTTTGAATCTGAAATTCAAGATAAAGATATTATTATATTAAATGTTGCAAGCCATGATAGTGTTTTAGGAGATGGAAATGGTATTCTTTGTAATACTAACTCATTAAACCAATCTGAAAAATCTGCAATAGTTTCATTTCTCCTTGAAGGAGGAAAACTCCTTATTTTTGATAAAGAATGTTCTCCTAATGTAGATTATAGTTGGCTTCCAGAGTCTATCCAATTTACTACATTTAATCCTGGAGCTGGAAGAGTTTTGTGTCCTACAGGAGAAGATTGTGGTGCATTGATTGTTGAAAATAGTAAATTAGTTAGTAATATAAAAGGAGATATTGCTGAAATTGATTTTGGCAATTCTGGAGATATAGACCGTCCCAATCCAAATGCTACACCCCAAGGATTATGTGATGTTACAGATTCTTGTGGAGATGCAAATATGATGGTTGCTATGGGACAGGACTTGTGTAGATCTGTAGATGGAACTACTAATGGAGTCAAAGGTACTGTAATAGGATATAGTAGAGATGGAGAAAGTAATGGAGCAGGGAAGGGACTGTTGATATATAATGGACTTGACTTTGATTTTGCTACACAACCACTGTTTCCTTCTACCAACAACATAGGTGCTCTCTATAAATTGCTTCTTCAGGAATTAAAACATCCTTGGAATCCAAGTGGTTTAGAATGTACTATTCCAGTAATAAATTCTCCACCAACTTCTGAATCTCAAACAATATTAACAACTACTAATACAAAAACTCCGATCTCTTTGAATGGTAGAGATAATGATGGGGATAAACTTTCATTCTTCATAACAGAAAATCCCATGGAGGGATCTTTAAAGAATATTAATATCATAAGCTTCTTTAAGTCAAATATTAATTCAATACAAGAAATACCACAAAATCCCAGCTCTGCAGATGGAATAGGTTTATTTGAATATAATCATACCTCACAGTTGCTAAAATTCTCAATTAATTATACAGGACTTACTACTGATGAAATCATTTCTCATATACATTTAGGATCAATTGGTTCTGAAGGCCAAATCCAGTTCGATCTACCTACAGGAGAAACAAAATTGGGATATGTTGGACCTTTAACAGATCTACAAGAAAGAGAATTATTTGCAGGAAATCTTTATGTAGATATTCATAGTAATCTATTTGCAGATGGGGAAATAAGAGGACAAATAGTTCCCACTGGCAAATCAATTGCAAATTTAGATTATATACCTAAAGCGGACTTTAGTGGTACAGATAAATTTACATTCAAGGTATCTGATGGTAAATTAAACAGTGATCTACATTTTGTAGATATAATAATAAATAAGACTGTATCCGATAATAGTCCTCCTATTGCACAGGACATACAGGTTATTTTAGATGAAGATAAATCTACTCAAATACAACTAGATGCTTTTGATATTGATTTAGCTGACTCGTTGACATACAGCATTGAATCACAACCTGTTTCTGGAAAGATAACTAGTTTTGATCCCTCTACAGGGTCACTTGTTTATGACCCGAGTCCTAACTTTAATGGAAATGATGCATTTTTGTTCAAAGCAGTTGATCAAGAAGGACTTGAAAGCAATATAGCAACGGTACGTATTATTGTAACTTCTGTAAACGATCCACCAGTAGCAAACAACCAGCAGTTAGAAACAGATCAAAATATCCCTCTACAGATAACTCTATCAGGATCTGATCATATAGATAATGACGCTATTTCCCAATTTAGAATAGTGAATAGTCCAACCAATGGACAAATATCCAATTTCAACCAGATGACTGGTGAATTGACCTATACACCTAACAATAATTTCATTGGAAATGAGAGCTTTACATTTAAAGTAATTGACAGTCAAGGATTGGAAAGTACTGCAACAGCCTTAATTTCTATAAATGTTAAAGCACTACCTCCACCAACAAATAATCCACCAGTAGCTGTTGATAAAACAGTAGAAACTAACAGCAACACTCCAGTTAGTATAAAGTTAGAAGGAAGAGATACTGATCAAGGAGATTCCATCTCAGGATTCACCTTGGTATCCAGTCCAACTAACGGACAAATATCAAACTTTAACTCTACTACCGGTATATTGTTATATACTCCCAATAACAATTTTGTAGATCAGGACACATTTACCTTTAAAACAATAGATAGTCATGGACTTGAAAGTATCAATACTGGATTAATATCTATAAACATAAAATCATTGCCACCATCCGAAAATAATCCACCAGTAGCATTTGACAAAATTCTGAGCACCAATAGTAATACTCCAGTCAATATAACATTAGAGGCATCAGACAAAGACATAGGAGATATGATAAAGTCATTTAATGTGATATCTAATCCATTACATGGACAAATATCTAACTTTAACTCTGAGACAGGTAAATTAACGTATATACCTAATAACAATTTTGTAGGACAGGACTCTTTCACATTCAAGGTAACCGATAGTCGTGGTCTAGAAAGTATCAATACTGGTTTAGTTACTATAAATGTGAATTCAGCTATAGAAAAGAAAATTGAAATAAGCTCAGTGGCTAAATGCGATCCTGGCGAATCTGCAACAGGTGGGGGATTTGTACTTGGTGGTAATGCGACAATAAAGTCTTCCAAACCGTTGGCTACAGGAGATGGTTGGAATGCAACAGCGCGTGTATATGGTGCTACTGGAACACCAGAAGGAGATTTCCTAGGTAGCGTAACAGCAAATGTAATATGTTTTGATAATCTCCCATTGCATCGCTAAAACTTTCTTTTTAATTAGAGTAGCTCAAAGATTGGGACTCGAACCTCGAAGCAGTAGTTCGGGGTTTACATTGTTAGAATGTAACTCTTAAAGGTTAATAGAAAGACTATTAGTATTTAGATTATATCATTTTTTCTTATTATTAAAAGCAATATTAACAATTAGAATGAAGGATGAATTCAACCCTACTACTTGTATTTGTGGTTTATACTATTATAACTAATAAAAAAAATTCTGTTTGTATCTCTTAGTACAGTTTAATTAGATGACTAATGGTTTAATATATACAATTATAAGAATTTCTAATAAGTTTTATTTAGATATTCACATATGAAACTAATTATAAAATTTTTATGCGCCAAAATTAATATTTTTTCGTTTTTATGTCTCTCATTAGACTACTTTCTTTTAAATCATTAATATTTATTGTATGATTAGTATATTAGTCTTACTAGTTGTATTATAGATAGTAGACAAACAAATGTGGCATCATAGCAATAAGGGCAATAAAAGCATCAAATTTACGGAGGATTCACTAAAGTGCTGTGTATGCTTTATAGAATTTGAAAGTACTATACACAATACTGCTTTAGTAGAGGATCATTTAATGTTACGAGAATACTATTCTGTTGTTATAAACTCACTATCTCAAATAATTAACCATCATAACGGTAAAATTGTAAAAAGTCTCGGTGATCGTTTAATGTGTTATTTCCTAAACTTTTCAGATCTTGATAATGAAAAAGCATTTGAAGATGTAATTGAATGTGGTTTAGAGATTTTAGAAAAGCGAGAGGATATGAATAACCAATTATTGAAGAATAAAAATAATTTACCACCAATAGAGAGATACAAAATTAGTTTAGATTATGGTGTAGTAGACTTAGCCTTAGCTGGAGATAATTATCAACTGGATATATTTGGTTCTGCAGTAAATATATGTTCAAAGATAAATTCGTCTCCTTCATTAAATCATAAAAATGAAATAATTATTGGAAATAATTTTTATAGAATTTTAAAATCTTTTCCCAATATTTTAAACAGATATAATTTTATAAATAATGGTGAATTCAAGGTAACAGAAAACATTGGATATCCTACATATAACATAAAAAGAAGAAGTAATACCTTGTTGCAGAATGATTATACTAATAGTACACACTCTGTTAAGATGGAGAAACAATCGAATTCATACTCTGAAGAAGATTTTATAGAAAATAAGAATAACAAAAGAGAAGGTTTCTTTTTCCATAAAAAAAATAAAAACAAAAAAATAATTTTAGTTGATGATGATAAGGAAATACTTTTTACATATAGGCTTTTTCTAGAAGGTTACGGCTATCATATAAATTCTTTTACAGATCCTTTTGATGCACTTAATTATATTAAAGCCCTTTCAGCTTTTAATGATTTATTAATAATTCTTGACGTCCGAATGGAAAATTTAAATGGATTTCAATTACATCAACAAATAAAAGCTATAGATCCCACAATTAGAATTCTTTTTATTACTGTTTTAGATATATTAGATGAAATATTAACTATAGTTCCAGGAATAACAAGAGAACAAATAATGAGAAAACCAGTTGATAAAAAGATATTTACAAATACTGTAAAAAATATGTTAAATTAATGAATATTATTATTTTTTAAATATTTTCATATAATTTTTCTGAACTACAAAATTGAGCCAAAATCAGTTCACACATCTCTGAGCCCGATAGTTGATTAGTGTCTAGATTTCTAATCAAATTACATATCATGATACTTTATTAACAATTTAAAAATTAGTTTCTAACAATAATAGCTAAATACTATGTAATAGAACCCCACTACATGGAGGGGCACTATTCCCGACCAGCTTGCATAACATATATTGGAACCCTACTGTTTTGAACTTGAACCCGAATGCCATTTACTCAATTTTGAAATAAATATCCTTAATCATACAATTGAAGAAAATAAACAAGAAAAAATTATTATTCTTCCCAATTGACTACTAATTCATTAAGCTGAGGTAGAGATTGTACAATATCTAATCCATGCGCATTCTTCAAATGTTCTCGAAATTTTAGCCCATGGTTCTTTAGATGTAGCTAATACTTTGAATGACTGTTCAGGGTCACTAGTTTCATAAATAGCAACTACAAAATCCTGGTTTTGTTGTGGCAAATGTTGAATCCAAACCTGCTCTCTTGATATTCCAGCTAATCTAAAAACAGCATCATCATCTTCTTTATTGTTAACAATATTTTCTTCATTCCATTTTTTATCAATTCCATTCCTCCAGGAAGTATAGGAGCTATAAAGCAATAATTAGCGCACATATTCTTACAAATATTCTCTGTTTACTTTAAGAAGTATTTTAAGTTGATTTAAATTTTAGAAAACTTCTCCTTTTGTTTTATAATCCTATATCTCCTATTTGTTCAACTAAGTGATGTGAAACAAATATACCATAATATTTATAGACGAACTCCTGATGAATACCAATTTCCGTGGGGTGCTGCTTCTTGAAATACTATAATTACCTCTTCTTTCTGTATGGTTAATATTTCACAATACAGATTTCCGGCGCCGAAAAATTTCGTTATAAGAATGTTTGAAAACACATTATACTCAATTTTCGTTCTAAAATCATCGTTGACTACTAAGACAATGACAATTGTAAATTCTATTTCCTGCTATTATATTACAAAAATTAGATATAGTTGAAAATAAATGAATATGATTTGTTTGATCAAACTCTTTTAATAAGCTGGTTACTTTATTTCATAAATGGAACAAAATATTACATATTTTCAATCTTATTTAGTTGATATTCCTTTATGAATATTCTTATTGTATTAAAGAACTATAGAGGGTTTCAAGATTGAAACTTTTTTCTTCTAAAGGAATAAGATTTTCAGGGGACTCTATAAAGAGCTGTGTCGGTTTTATAGATATTGTAGATTCGACTAAAAATATAGTTATGATGGAGGGTTTAGAAAATATTAGGAAATATTATTCTCTATTTATTAATTCAATATCTAGTTTAGTTTCAAGTAGTAGTGCTGGTGGTAGAGTCATAAAAAATATTGGTGATTGTATACTATTTGATTTTCCAAAAACATCTGATATTAATGATACAAATTCTTT
>Ga0310890_10000355_pt1 | contig 14582 bp, 10 predicted proteins | sample T20D3metaG_FD_203751 | JGI IMG/M metagenome (GOLD analysis project Ga0310890, IMG submission 203751) | Lab incubated soil microbial communities from West Virginia University Organic Research Farm, Morgantown, WV, United States - T20D3 | ecosystem: Environmental > Terrestrial > Soil >... | reverse complement strand
CCTCCGAAATAGAGGCAGGCCGCACCAATGGTGGTGTCGAGTGGATTTCCGATCAAATTGTTCAGGTAATAGGACTTCATGCGATCGGCACCAGCCACATTGTTTGGATGCACGAAGACGAAAGCACCGAGATCCTCGGCGGCAGCCCACAAGGGCTCGAAGCTCGGGTCGTCGAGATTCTTCCCCATGATATTCGACGCGATCATTGTTCCGCGCAGGCCAAGATTGGTCACCGCCCGTCTGAGTTCGCCGGCGGCTTTTTCCGGCGCCTGCATCGGCAATGTTGCGATTCCCATGAACCGTTGCGGATTCTCCTTGACCAGTTTTGCGATCTGATCGTTTTGAATCGCTGCGGTAGCCGCACCTAGCGTGGCTTCCTGATTGTAAAGATATGTTTGCGGAGTGGCGGAAAGGACCTGCACATCGACGCCCGCCGCGTCCATGTCGCGCAATCGATGCTCAATATCGAAGCCGCCGCGCGGATAAGGCCGGTAGGCAATTCCACCAACATCGAGCGTTGCCGATGCCTCGTCGATCGGCGTTATCGTTACTGGTACCTTCGGAGCCTCCTTGCGCAACAGCGCGGCGGTCTCCTGGGTCAACACATGCGTATGAGTGTCGATCGTTCGCACTTTGCTCATTTCACCACCCGAAAGGCGCCGCACGTGGTGCGGCAACAAGGGCCTCAGTGCCGCAGCCCGCTGACAGACGCAAGCCCCTGTTGCGCCCTGTGCTTTGGGCTATAAACGAGACCCCGCAAGCAATACCGGATCTTACATGACCACAAGTCTTACCGATGCGAACCACACGCCGCGCGTTGAAGACGATGCCTTGGTGCGCGGAGCGGGCCGCTTCATGGATGACCCCCGGCTGCCCAATACCGCGTTCGCCGCTTTCGTACGCTCACCACATGCGCACGCGCGTGTGGTGTCGGTCAGAACGGACGAAGCGCGAAAGGCGAAGAAAGTTCTGGCCGTGCTGACTGCCGAAGACATGAAGGCGGCGAATGTCGGCAGCGTGTCACGGCATCCACCTGTTCCCGGCCGCGGCGGCGCCAAGATGATCATGCCCTTTCGACCTTCACTCGCCGGTGAAAAGGTCATGCATGTCGGCGACCCTGTTGCAATGGTGGTCGCCGAGACGATCGCCGCTGCGCAGGACGCAGCGGACCTCGTGCAGGTCGAATACGAAGAATTGCAGGCTGTGGTCGATCTGCATGACGCCATGAGAAAAGACGGAACCCAGCTTTATGCCGAAGCGCCCGGCAATCTCTGCGTCGACTGGCCCGGCCCGGTGCCTGACGAAAACAACGAGCGTGACGTTGCTGAAGCCATCGCCAAAGCGCCGCACGTTGCCAAGGTGAGCGTCGTCAATCAGCGCATGGTTGTTGCGTCGATGGAGACGCGCGGCTCTACCGGCGTCTATGACAAGGCAAATGACAGCTACACGCTCTACGTCTGCTCACAGAGCGCCGACTCCCTGCGCAACCTGACCGCCGGCGTTATGGGCCTTCCACCGGAAAAGCTGCGCGTGATTACCGAGGACGTCGGCGGCGCATTCGGCATGAAGACGCCGCCCTACCCGGAATATCCAGCCTTGCTGGTGGCGTCGCGCCAGCTCGGCCGTCCTGTGCATTGGCAATCGACTCGATCGGAAGCCTTCCTCACCGACACGCAAGCACGCGATACCGTAACCGAGGCCGAATTGGCACTCGATGAAAAGGGGAAATTTCTCGCGCTCCGCGTACGACACCTTTGCAACCAGGGCGCTTACGTGAGCACCGCGGGCGTCGGTATCAACACCAACAATTTCGCCCGCTGCCTGCCCGGCATGTACCGCATTCCAAAGGTCGATGTTTCGGTCGCCTGCTATTTCAGCAACACGGTACCGATCGGCCCCTATCGAGGGGCCGGCCGACCGGAAGCAAATTACGCCCTTGAACGTGTTGTGGAGGAAGCTGCGCGCATTACCGGTATCGATCCGGTGCGATTGCGCAAAAAGAATCTCATTCCCCCATCGGCCATGCCGTTCAAAACCCCGATCAACACATACGACAGCGGCGACTTTCCGACGATTGTAGACATGGCGTTGAAGCTCGCGGATTTCGAAAATTTCAGCAAACGGCGGCGTGAATCGGCAAAGCGCAAAAAACTTCGCGGCATCGGCGTCTCCTGCATGCTGGAGCACGCAGGTGCAATGCCGATGGAGCAGGCTTCCGTCTCTTTTCCCGGTGGGGAGCAGCTCATTCTCGGTTGCAATGTGCAATCCACCGGACAGGGGCACGCGACCGTTTTTCCGCGTCTGCTCGCCGGCAGGCTCGGAATCGATGCCGCAAAGATTCAGCATCGGCACGGCGACACTGCGCAGGGGCTGACTGGCTTTGCGTCGGTCGGCTCACGCTCTGCCATGTGTGCGGGAAGCGCGATCGTGCACACGGCCGACGTCATGTTGGCAAAAGGCAAAAAGGTCGCCTCGGCTCTGCTGGAGGCTTCCGAAGCGGATATCCAGTACAGCGGCGGAAATTTCGAGGTCGTCGGAACCGACCGCAAGATATCGTTGTTCGAAACCGCAAGGCGCGCGCACGAGCTCGGCGAGACTCTGGACACCAAAGAGAAGGCCGAAGCTCCCCTAACATTTCCCAATGGCTGCCACATCGCCGAGGTCGAGATTGACCCCGACACCGGCGTAGTTGACCTCGTCACTTACACTGCGGTCGACGATCCGGGCGTGATGCTTAACTCGATGATCGTCGAAGGCCAGGTGCACGGAAGCATCGCACAAGGCCTGGGCCAGGCGCTGGCTGAAAACGCGATCTACGATGCGAGCAGCGGCCAACTGGTCGCAGGCTCATTCATGGACTACGGAATGCCGCACGCTCATACGATGCCGATCGAATTGCGCGAAGCGGTGCATTCCGTGCCGGCAACGAGCAATCCGCTCGGCGTCAAGGGCACAGGCGAAGCCGGCACGACGGCAGCCATAGCCGCGGTGATGAACGCGATTTCGAACGCCATTCCGAACGGCGCGGCCGATCACATGGACATGCCGGCAACACCTGCAAAAGTCTGGGCGGCATGCCAGAAGGGGATGGCGGCAAAATAAGCGCCATCAAACGAAATGGCCGGGACGAGCCCGGCCATCAAGCGCGCAGTGCAAACCGCGACTACGCCTGCGAAATGAACTTGATGTTCATGTAAGCCTGCAAACCCTCGACGCCACCTTCGGAACCGTAGCCCGATTCCTTGACGCCACCGAATGGCGTCTCAGGCGTCGAGATAGCGATGCTGTTGACGCCGACCATTCCGGACTGCAGCGCGTCGCTGATTGCTGACGCATTCTTGTCTGACGTGGTGAAGGCATATGCGGCGAGGCCGAACTGGAGAGAATTGGCGCGCTCGACCACTTCGTCAAAGGTCTTGAACGGCACGATCGGTGCGAGAGGACCGAACGGCTCCTCGGTCATGACCTTGGAATCATCCGGAACATCGGTGATCACGGTTGGCTCGTAGAAGAAGCCCTGGTTGCCGTGCCGCGATCCACCGGTCGCCACCTTGCCGCCGCGATCCTTGGCGTCATTGACGAAGCTTTCCATCGCGTCCAACCGGCGCGGATTGGCGAGCGGGCCCAACGTGATGCCCTTCTCCAGTCCGTCACCGAGCTTCAGCCCCTTGGCGTATTCGGTGAAGCGAGCGACGAACTTTTTGTAGTTTTTTTCCTGCACATAAAAGCGGGTTGGTGAAATGCAGACCTGCCCGGCATTGCGATACTTGAACGCCGCGATGGTATCAGCGGTTTTTTCCGGGTCGGCATCGTCGAACACGACAACCGGCGAGTGGCCGCCCAGCTCCATGGTCGCCTTCTTCATGCCTTTGGCCGCCAGTTCGGCGAGATGCTTGCCGACGGGAATAGAGCCGGTGAACGAGATCTTCTTGACGGATTTCTTCGGAATCAGATGCTCGGACACTTCAGCGGGCACTCCGAACACAAGATTGAGCACGCCCGCCGGCACACCCGCATCGGCGAAACATTTCACGAGTTCAACGCAGCCGCCCGGCGTTTCTTCCGAAGCCTTGATGATGATCGAGCAGCCGGCCGCAAGCGCCCCGGCAATCTTACGGACGGGTGTCAGCGTCGGGAAATTCCAGGGTGTGAACGCTGCAACGACACCGACCGGCTCCTGGATGACGATCTGGCGGACGCCCTTCTGCCGTCCAGGCACGACGCGACCATATGTGCGACGGCCTTCCTCGGCATACCAGTCGATGATGTCGGCGCTGGTGATCACTTCCGCGCGCGACTCGACATAGACCTTGCCTTGTTCCTGGGTCATTACCTTGGAAACGTGATCGAAGCGCTCGCGCAGCAGGTCGGCGGCCTTCCGCATGATCTTCGAGCGGTCGTAGGCCGAGGTCGCCTTCCACACCGCGAAACCTTTCTCAGCTGCGGCCAGTGCGGCATCGAGGTCGGCTTTGCTAGCGTGCGGCAGGCGCGCGAGGGTCTTCCCGGTTGCCGGATTGATGACGTCCTCGCCCTTGCGGCCTTCGCCGTTGAGCCACTTGCCGTCGATGTAGAGCGCGAGATCGGAATACATGGGAGCCTCGTTGTTACCCGGAACGATCTAGGGCGGTTGGATTAGCACTTTCGCAAGGGTGCGGCCACCCTGTCGCCGCTCGCGAACGGCGGCCGACTATGAACCCAGGTAACTGCCGCCGCTGACATGAATGGTCTGGCCAGTGACATAGCGCCCGCCGGGGCTGCAGAGAAACCGCACCATGGCGGCGACATCCTCGGGCTCCCCCCGCTCGCCGGAGATGGTGCCATGCGTGAGGTGATGTGCCGGTGCCTGCGATGAGGCAGGCCGTGCGGTGTTGATCGCACCCGGTACGACGCAGTTGGCGGTAATTTTTTCGGCGGCGAGGTCATGCGCAAGTGCGCGGGTGAATCCAACCAGGCCGGTCTTGGCGGTCATGACATGCGCGCGATCCTTCGAACCGATGTGTGCGCTCATCCCGCCGATATTGATGATTGCCCCGCCGTTTTTCCTCATCGCCGGCAGGCAAGCGTGAACGCAGTGGAAAGCCCCGTCGAGGATCACGCTCATCACCTCGCGCCAATCCTTATAGGTCATTTCGGTGATCGGCCTTTCGCGGCGAAGTGCGGCATTGTTGACCAGAATGTCGATCCGCCCGAATTTCTTTAGCGCAGCATCAGCGAGCGCAGTCGCAGTCTTCTCGTCTGCGATGTCACCGAGAACAATGGCTGCTTTCCCGCCAGCGGCTTCGATTTCGCGCAATACGCTATCGGCTTCGGCCTTGTTGGACCGTACGTTGACGACGACCGAGGCGCCGGCGTGCGCGAGTTGAAGCGCGATGGCGCGGCCGATATTGCGTCCGGCACCCGTAACGATCGCCACTTTACCGGCGAGCTCTTTTTCACTCATGAGGCTTTCTCCACTCGTCATGCGTAACATTTTGCCGGCACGACGAAAAATCTATCCCCGCAAGAACGCCAAATCGATTTTTCCGTCGAAAAGCTTTGCAAGTTTCGTAATCGCGCCCGCGGCGCGCTTTTCGTCCCACCCGCCATGGCGAGCATTGAGCATGAATTTCTCATCGATGTCCGCGCGAGAGAGCGGTTCGTGCGCGCCGCCACGGAAATGGGGCTGTCGCTCTTCTACGACCGTCCCATCATTGAGGACTGCGCGAATGTGGCCGGTGAAATTATTCGGATAAGGATTATTCGGATCGATCACGTAATGGACCTTCGAAGAGAGCCCGAGCACATCTTTGTCGTGTACCGCAGCGTCCGTGAAGGCGTCGAGGCCGACACCGCCGCGTACAAAGCCTGTGGCGAGCAGAAAGGGCGTTGAGAACTTCGCGGCATAACCATTGGGCGGGTGCTGCTTGTCGGCAAGCGGCTCCCATAGCCTGTGCACCGTCCCTTCGGCCACTTCGCAGATCAGTTCCTTCACATCGCCGGCCTTGATGCCGCGGGCCGCGAGTCGTTTTGCGCAATCGATGTAAGGATGCGCCATGGTCCCGCAGGGATAGGGCTTGAATGCAAGCGTCTCGGTTACCCAACGCGAACCGAAATCGCCAGTGAGGGCGCCGTAGTCACCTTGCGTTGTATGGGCGAAGCCGTGGAACAGTCCATGGACACCCTCGAACACGGTGCGCGGCCCAAGGAATCCGCCGCGCGCCAGTAATGCCGCGCGGATGCCGGATTGTGCCGCCCATCCGGGATGCAGTCGTTTCGTCCAGGTGCCCTCTGATAAGTACTCGATGATGCCCGACGCCATGCTGGCGGCAATGCCCAATGCATCGACAAGTTGTTTTGCGTTCAGGCCCAACGCGGCGCTCACGCCGGCCGCCGCCCCCATCGCGCCGAAGATGGCTGTCGGATGGAACCCGGCCTTGTGAACGGCCTTCGGCACGACCGTGCTCAGACGGCACATGACCTCGGTGCCCACCGCGATTCCGAGAAACGCGGCGCTACCATCCGGCCTATGGCGCTCGCACGCCGCCAGCACCGCCGGCACAATCACTGCACCGGCGTGCACGGGGCCACCCTCGAACGTATCGTCAAAATCCTCGCCATGTGCCGCCGTGCCATTGACGAAGGCAGCACTGGCAGCGCTGAAGCCGCGCGCATGACCGATGGCCGTGCATGGCCCCTCGTCGTCGCAAGCGGCGAGAGCACTCTTGATGTAGTCCTCGTTGCGTGCGGTCACGCAAAGGCCCACCACGTCGATCAGGAGCTCTTCGCACTTTTGCCGCATGGATTTCGGCAGGCGATCAGCCTGTAAAGCTGCGATGCGCTCAGCAAGCTGCTCGGCAACGGACACCTTGGGCAATCGGCCGCTCACAGGACCACCGCGATCATGGCGTCGTAGACAGCCGGCGTGCGCCACCGAACTTCAGGCTGTTGGCAAGCGCGACAATACCGAACGTGAGGACCAGCATCAGCAGACCAAGCACCGCGATGGCGGCGAGATCGCCGCTTTCATTGAGATCATAGATGAGTACCGACAGCACCTTGGTCTCCGAGGTGAACAGCATGATCGCCGCCGACAGCTCGCGGATCACACCGACGAAGATAAAGCACCATGTGGCTATCACGCTTGTTCGCAGCAGCGGCGCGGTGATCTGCCAGAGCGCCCGCAACCGCGTGGCGCCAAGTATGCGGCTCGCGTCCTCTAGTTCTGGATGCACGGCTTTGAAAGCCGACTGCAGTTGCTGATAGGCCGCCGGCATGCTCAACGTCACAAAGGCAATCAACAGAATCCATAACGTCCCGTAAAGCACAAAGGGCGGGCGCGTATAGGTGAAAAACAACCCGACGCCCAGGACGATCCCTGGGATCGCCACCGGAGCGGTTGCGAGAAAGCCGAGCAGGCGATAGCCGCGAACGGCCTGGCGCGTATGAACGTAGGCAATCACGAGTGCGAGCACGGTGCCGGCTGTTGCGGCCAGTGTTCCGAGGATGAATGTATTCCAAAGCGCCAGCCTGGTTGCCGACAATTCGAAGAAGACGAAGTGCAGATTGTGCAGCGTGAAGTTATTGAACGACACCAGGTGCGAGGCCACTTTCGAGAACGAAGCATTGAGCAGCGCGAAATAGGGCAGGAAAACCGGGCACGTCAGCACCAGCATCGCGGCTGTCAGCATGACCCAACGCCAGCGGCCAAGCCGCACTATGCGTGGTTCACTGTTCTTCGCGCCGACTACGGAGTAACCGCGCCGGCCGAGAATTACGTGTTCCGCGCGCAAAAGGATAATCGTGAGAATCAGGAGCGGCAGGGAAGCGGCTGCGGCCAGTTCCGGTTGAGGCGGAAACTGGAACAGGCTCCATATTTTGGTGGTCATCGTGTGGAAGCCGGCCGGCATCGCCAGGATGGCCGGCGAGCCGAACAATGTCATCGCTTGCAGGAATGCAACCAGAGCGCCCGCGAGCAACGAAGGAAGCGCCAGCGGAATCGTGATCCGGCGCGCGGTGTCCCAGGCCTTTCCGCCAAGAATAGCGGATGCGTCCTCAAGGTCACCCGGAGTGCGATCGAGCGAATTCGCCACCAGCACGAATACATAAGGAAACGTGTAGCAACTGATGACAAAGACGAGGCCGGTGAAGCTGTAGATATTGAATAAATGCGCGCCTTGCTCGGCGCCGGTCAGTTCCCGGTAGAGCTGGTTGAGCAACCCGCTGTTCGGTGCCGCCAGCAATTCCCACGCGATCGCGCCGAGAAATGGTGGCGTGACGAACGACGCCGTCACCAGCAGCCGCACCGTGCGCCGCAGCGGCATGTCCGTCCGGGCCACCAGCCAGCCCATCGGGGCAGCCACGACGCAACAGATCACCGCGGACAGTGTGGCGAGAGCGAAAGTGGTCAGCAGAGGGTCAAGAAATGCGGCGTCGGAAAGCAGGCGAGAGAAATTGTCGAGCGTGAACGATCCATTTTTAGTGCTGAAGGCATACAGAACGAGCCAAGAGAGCGGCATTGCGATGAGCAAAAACAGGATCACCGCGAATACGATCAGCACCGGCTTCGACAGATCGATTCCGAGCCCGCGCCGGGCCGGCGATGCGGGTAGAGCGATGGTCATATCGGTGCCTGTTTGGCTTTGGCTGCTTTCATCGTCAGTACTCGCCGGCTGGAAGTAGTGGATGGCCGAAGCGGTCCCGACCATCCACTGTTGAGGCTAGACACGGAAAATTTTCGTGTAGCGCGCCTTGATCTGCTCGCCATTCTTGAGAACCGCCGCGGCGTCGTCCTTCATCATCTTGATCTGGCTCAACGGCGTACGTCCGGTGTGCTCCTTGATCTGCGGATGCACCGACCGCAGACCGCCGATGTCGATACAGAGTTGCTGGCATTCGGGCGTGAAGCAGAAGCTTTGGAACAGACGCGCTGCATTCGGGTTCGGCGCGGCCTTGAACAGGCCGTTGGGCCCAATGATCAAAGGACTGCCTTCTGGCGCATAGACCGGTTCGACGGGTTGGCCGGATTCTTTCTCCTGCAGGACCAGGTATTCGACGCCGTCCGCCTGGACCGCACGTTCGCCCAGCGCGATTTTTTTCGGCGGATCGGCGGCTGACTGCACTTGCAGGACGTTCTGCTGTGCGAGTTTTTCGAAGTACTCCCACCCCAGATCGCGCGACATTTGATAGGTCGCGGTCATGATCGTGCCACTGTAGCCAGGGTGTGCCTTGACGATCTTGCTCTTCCATTTCGGGTCAAGCAGGTCCGCAAAGCTTTTCGGCGCCTCTTCTTTCTTCACCATGGTGGTGTTGTAAGCGATGATGGATAGAAACACGCGAAAACTCGCGTAAGTACCGTCTGCATCCTTGTGATCAGCTGGATAGAACTTGGCAACGTCTTCCGGGACATAGGGTTCGAGCACGCCCTGGTCTTTCCAATAGACCAGATGCGAAGCGTCGGATGAGTTTACGACGTCGACCGCATGAACGTTGGCGGTGTATTCCTGCCCAATACGCTGCAAGATGCGTTCAGCGCCCGTACGTTCGACCTTGCAGGAGACGCCCGGATACTTGGCTTCGAATGCCTTGCCGATCTGCTCCGATAATTTGAGGTCGATCGAGGTGTACCAGACAACCTTGCCTTCCTTCTTCGCCGCTTCAATCAGCGCCGGTGTAACCGGGCTCGCGGGCGGCGCAGCAGACAAAACTCTTGTTGAGAACGCGGCGCCGGCAGTCAGCGCACTCGCGCCAACCAGCACGTCGCGGCGAGAGATCTTCGAGCCTTTCATTGGCGTATCCTCCATACCTTCAGCTTTATTAGTTCGCCCCGCGAAATCGTTATCCGCTCAGCGCACGGCAGCGCTCAGGCGGCAAGTAGACCCAGACCGTACTGCCTTGCGGGATGTTCTCGCTTGCGGCAGCCAGTAGGCGCAGCTGCGTGCCATCCTTGGCCTCAACCATATAGTCGCGGTTGCCACCGAGAAAGACCTGCCGCACCACCGTCGCCGGCACGATGTTTTCACCCTGTCGTTGCGCCGCTGAAATTGTGATGTCATGCGGACGGATCGAGACCGGCGTCGATACGCCCGACTTGATTTGCTCGCCTGTACAACGAAGCGGTGTGCCGGCGAAATCGATGCGAGACGCGTCGAGCCCCTTGCCCTTGATGACGTTGCTCGAACCGATAAATCGGGCAACGAACTCCGAACGCGGCCGGTCGTAGATGTCTTCCGGAGAACCGGCCTGTTCGATCTTGCCGGCGTTCATCACCGCAATCAGGTCGGCCGTGGTCATCGCCTCCGATTGATCGTGCGTCACATAGACCGTCGTGTAGCGATAGGCGTCATGCAGACGGCGCACCTCGAAACGCATTTCCTCGCGCAGATTGGCATCAAGATTGGACAGCGGTTCGTCGAGCAGGAGCGTTTCCGGCTCCACGATGAGGGCGCGCGCGAGCGCCACGCGCTGTTGCTGGCCGCCGGACAATTCTCCCGGGTAACGTTGCGCAAGCGGTGCAAGCCGCGTGGTTGCCAGAATGGCGTCGAGCTTCTTGCCGATGGTTGCGCGGTCCATCTTTCGCAGTTTCAGACCGTACATGATGTTCTCCGCCACGGTCATGTGCGGCCACAGCGCGTAGCTTTGAAAGATCATCGACATGTTGCGCTTTTCAGGCGGCAGCGAACGCGAAGGCGAAGAGACCAGTTTGTCGCCGACACGAATTTCGCCCTTGCTCGGCTCCACGAAACCGGCGATCAGCCGAAGCGTCGTCGTCTTGCCGCAGCCCGATGGACCCAGCAGGCAGACCAGATGACCGTGCTCGATGGTGAGCGAGATGTCGTCGACCACTGCGACATCGCCGTATCGCTTGGTCAGATCCCGTAATTCGACCGACGCCACGCGCTTCCTCCCCTGAACCCGCCGCTTTGCACGGCTGTATAATTCCGAACGTCCTGTACCAACACCGTTGACGCGCTTGTGTTCGCGTCCACCCTTCAGGAACCGGTGAATACCGGCTTACGCTTCTCCATGAATGCTTTGCGCCCTTCCTTGTAGTCGTTGCTGGCAAAGCAGGCCTGCACAAGATCATCGCATTTCTTCAGGTCCCGTTTGCTCTCGTCCGTGACCGTTTGACCGACGATGAATTTGACGGAATCGACCGTCAGGGGCGCATTGACCGCGATGGTCTCTGCGTATTCCTTTGCGTAGCTTTCCAATTCAGCGTCGGGGACCACACGGTTGACCAGACCCATGGTGCGCGCCTCTTCGGCGGTGAACTGGCGCGCGGTGTAAAAGATTTCCTTCGCGAAGGAAGGCCCGACCAGATCGACGAGCTTCTTCAGTCCATCAAACCGGTAGCCCAAACCGAGCTTTGCTGCCGGCACCCCGAACTTCGAACCCTCGGTGCAGATTCGCATATCGCAGCACAAGGCGAGCCCGACGCCGCCGCCAATGCAATAGCCGCGGATCATGGCAATCGTCGGCTTGGGAAACGTGTAAAAGGCATTGTTCGCGTGGTCGACGGCGGCGTTGTAGCGATCGACGCCTTCCTGCGTCGAGCGCTCTTTCTCAAATTTCGAAATGTCGGCCCCAGAGATAAACGCTTTGCCGCCGGCACCGGTGACGACGACCACACGAATATTCTTGTCGTTCTTGAACTCTTCGAGAAAACCGGAGGCCGCCTCCCACATTTCCAGCGAGACGGCGTTGTGCCGCTCCGGATTGTTAAAGGTCAGATAGCCAACCTTGCCTTCCTTGCGCGACAGCATTTTGTCGGTCTGCGACATTCCACTCACTCCCTAAACCGCCTTAGCCGCGTGCAGCTCGGCGATGTCTTTTTCGGCGAAACCGAATTCTTTGAGAATCTCATCGGTGTGCTCGCCGAGGTTCGGTGGCCGCGCGGCGATCTTGCTCGGCGTGCGCGACAGTTTGAACGGCTGCCCTAGAAGCCCAAGCCGGCTGCCATCTGATCGCGCCGATTCTTGCGCAATGCCGAGATGCTTGACCTGCGGATCGTCGAACACCTGATCGATCGAATAGATCGGCCCGCATGGCACGCCGACCTTATTGAAAATTTCCACCCACTCCGCGCTGGACTTGATTTCCGTCGCTTTGTCGATTTCAGCGTTGAGTTTGTCACGGTTCTGTAACCGCAGCTTGCCGGTCTTGTAATCCGGAGACATGGTCCACTCCGGACGGTCGACCGCGCTACAGAAGCGCTCCCAGATCACTGCGCCGGCAACCGCAATATTCAAATATCCGTCTTTGGTCTTGAACACGCCGGTCGGAATCGACGTCGGGTGATTGTTGCCGGCCTGTTTCGAGACCACGCCTTCGGTCAGGAAACGCGACGCCTGAAAGTCGAGCATAAATATCTGCGCTTGCAACAGTGAGGTCGACACCCATTGACCCTCCCCGGAGGTCTCGCGTTCGAGCAGCGCAGTCAAAATGCCCAGCGCGCAAAATAGTCCGGCGGTCAGATCGGCAACCGGAATGCCAACGCGCATCGGCCCCTCGCCTGGCGCGCCGGTCACCGACATCAGTCCGCCCATGCCTTGCGCGATCTGGTCGAAGCCTGGGCGCTTCGCATAAGGCCCGTCCTGGCCGAAGCCGGAAATGCTGGCGAGCACGATGCGCTTGTTGATCTTCTTCAGCGATTCATAATCGATGCCGAGGCGGTCCTTCACATCCGGACGGAAGTTCTCGACTACCACATCGGCCTTCTCGACCATTCGCTTGAAAGCTGCAATCCCCTTGGGCGATTTCAGATCGAGCGTCATGCTGCGTTTGTTGCGCTGAAGGTTCTGAAAATCAGAGCCTTCGCGCGGCCCGCCTGGACCCTCGCCGTCGACAAGATGTGGTGGCGTCTCGATCTTGATAATGTTTGCGCCCCAATCGCCAAGTTGGCGGACGCAGGTCGGGCCCGAGCGAACCCGGGTCAGGTCGAGAACGGTAAAGCGAGAAAGGGCCTGGGAGGCCCTGGGGAACGACATTCGATGGCTCCGGAGTACGTATTTTGGCTCAGAACTGGCTTTTCGGCCTGACATTCCCTGATCTGTATTGCCTTGTCCATCGGTCGGAAAGGGCCGTCTGCAACCACTTTATTCATCATTCCTAGGAATAAGAGGGTCTGGCGCCTTGAAAAGGACATTGCCGCCTGTCATATGACCGGTGCGGATGAAGGACCCGGTCTCGGGTTTGCGGGCCGCGTGCACGAAGCTCTTTAAAACGAATTTCGCCCCGCCCATCCGAAATCTCTAAACCAAACGACAACCCTGGCAACGCGGGATGTCTTTAGAACCCCGCGATTCCGCCGGCTGCAAGGCAGTACGGTCGTTTCGCCATATAAGAAAGAGTCTCTTTGACTTCATTTAACGAATTCGGCCTCGCAGAGCCGATCACCCGCGCTCTCGCGGATGAAAAATACGTCACCCCCACTCCGATCCAGGCTCAGACTATTCCGATTGCCGCGCAAGGCCGCGATGTCATCGGCATTGCGCAGACCGGCACCGGCAAGACCGCAGCCTTTGCGCTGCCGATCCTGAATCACCTGTTCAACAAGCGTCAGCGTCCCGCGCAGAAATCCGTTCGCGTGCTGGTGCTGTCTCCCACGCGCGAATTGTCGGGCCAGATTGTCGACAGTTTCAAGGCGTACGGCCGTCACATCCGCCCGTTGGAGGTCACTCTTGCGATCGGCGGCGTGCCGATCAATCGCCAGATCCGCGCACTGTCGCGCGGCGTCGAGGTGCTTGTGGCCACGCCCGGCCGCCTGCTCGATCTGGTCAACAGCCGTGCGTTGCGGCTCGACCAGATAGAAGTGCTGGTTCTCGACGAAGCCGACCGCATGCTCGATATGGGCTTCATCCACGACATCAGGAAGATTGTCGGGATGCTTCCGAAATCCCGGCAGACGCTGTTCTTCTCCGCCACTATGCCGCAGGAGATCACCCGCCTCGCCGATGCGATGTTGCGGGATCCCGTCCGCGTAGCGGTCACGCCGCAAGCCTCGACCGCCGACCGTATCGATCAGCGCGTCATTCTGACGGAAAAGGCCTCAAAGCCGTCGCTGCTGGTCGAGGTCCTCAAGACCGAAAAGACCGATCGTGTCCTGGTGTTTACCCGCACCAAGCATGGCGCTGACAAGGTCGTACGTGGTCTGCAGAAAGCGGGGCATGCCGCCGAAGCGATCCACGGTAATAAGTCGCAGAGCCAGCGCGAGCGCGTGCTCGCGGCTTTCCGTGACGGTAAGTTACGTACGCTGATTGCCACCGACATTGCCGCCCGCGGCATCGACGTTGATGGCGTCAGCCATGTGGTCAACTACGATCTGCCCAACATTCCCGAAAGCTATGTACACCGCATCGGTCGTACTGCGCGCGCGGGTGCCGAGGGCGTTGCGATTTCGTTTTGCGATCACGAGGAGCGAGCCTATCTCCGCGACATCGAGCGGTTGATCCGTATGACGATTCCGGTGACAGACCGCCGCACCGGCAAGCCGCCGGCGCATCCGGCCCCACACCATCCGGCCGACCGCAAGAACGGCCGACCCCAACACCGGGGCAAACAGCAACAACACCGGCAAAAAAGCAGCCATGGCCATCACAATGCCA
>Ga0310890_10000353_pt1 | contig 14594 bp, 13 predicted proteins | sample T20D3metaG_FD_203751 | JGI IMG/M metagenome (GOLD analysis project Ga0310890, IMG submission 203751) | Lab incubated soil microbial communities from West Virginia University Organic Research Farm, Morgantown, WV, United States - T20D3 | ecosystem: Environmental > Terrestrial > Soil >... | reverse complement strand
CATTGGCGAAACGATGAAATAGTTGAAGAAAAACTCTTTTACGATTTGGTTGGAATGATGAAACAAATAGGTGCCATGTAGCAAGGTTAGCGAGTAAGTTTTTTTTTACTCGGCATATAGGATTAATCGTTTCTGCCACAACAATGATAAGGGTTTCAAAGATCTAACAGACCTCTACTCTACAAGGTATAGATCTTGTATTTATTTTTAAACTTATTAGTAAACATTGAAATAAATCAAACGAGTTTGATCTGGTGGATTTGATAAAAAATAATTTCTTCAATTCGTAATGTCCTTATTGTATAGGTTATTAAATTTCAACAGGAATATTATTAGCATGATGACATAAGAATTCGACAACGTGACATCATTTATTGTTGAGAAGAAAGGAGTCGTTAGTTGGGCTAGAGAAGCATATGCAAAAAGGATGTTATAGTTTGAATTAGAGCGTTAGAATCTAATTTCACCTTTGAATCAATTCGGTTATGAATAAAGTTTAAACCATGTTTAATATGCGGAGATAAGTTCTAATTTGATGCACCTTTACAATTCGTATCACAACCAATAATTAGTCTCAAGTCTTGATTTTAGGACACCGAGCACAAAACATAAACATAATCTCATCAATACATGATTGTGAGTGATAAAATAAGGATACTGGGATTTGCTGGAAGCCTGAGGAAAGATTCTTTTAATAGAGCCCTTTTACGCAACGCAGTTAGTTTTATTCCAGATAATTCTAGTCTAGAAATTTTTGAACTTGATGGCATTCCACCATTCAACCAAGACGCTGAGAAAGACATGCCCGAGAAGGTTAGGGATTTCAAATCTAAAATAAGAGGAGCAGACGCTATTTTGATTAGCACTCCCGAATACAATTATTCTGTACCCGGGGTGTTAAAAAACGCAATTGACTCGGCTTCGAGACCCTATGGCGATAATCCCTTTGACGGTAAACCAGTTGCAATAATGAGTGCCTCGATAGGAATACTAGGTGGAGCCAGAGCACAATATCATCTCCGTCAAATTTTTGTCTTTCTCAACATGTATCCAATTAATAGGCCCGAGGTTATGGTCAACTTTGCTGCGGACAAATTCGACGCTGATGGCAATCTAATGGATCAAACTTCACAAAAGTTGATTGGTGAATTAATTCAAAACCTAGTAGGTTGGACCATCCTATTACAAAATAAAAAAAGCTAATAAGGGCCATCACTATAAACCCTAGCATAATTACATATTAGTATAAAATATCGTGGTTAGAGTCAACAATCAGATGATGTATAAGAACAAATATCTCTTAAATCACAATTATTTGTTTGTACCTGTAGACCATCTAAAAATAAAAGACAATTAACTTAACAGTTTTCACTTGACGGCGCTCGGCCAATTACATAGCATATATCCCTATATACGAAATACCCTTGCATTTAACATTAAGATTTTAATGCAATCCTTAGTTTCTAACAGGTGAAATCAAACATCAAACTTAAACTAAGTATCTAAAATATACTGCCAATTGAGTATTCAGATTAATTTGTTTTATCTTTGATTGGTAATCTATTCAAGTTAACAGATAGTGGCACAAATCCCACTATCAAGTAAGCTCTACAGGAATAGAATTATAGATTTTATAAGGCTTATTAGATTCCAGATTAACATATTTCCAATTGTTCCATGGGATTGATAACATCTAAAAATTACCTTGCATTTTTTTATCTAATAGATCGTATGCATTTTCTCCTAAGTTGATACTATTTGGAGTGATTAGGGAAATAATTTTTGAAACAATATTCATACAGTAACATACATATGCTACTTTTTATTTTACCACTACTTTTTATAGAATTCTTGGGATGCAGGGTTCATTAGTCATTACAAAAGTATTTGCGGTTTTAATTGCGGCTATTGCTGTTCAATATGTGGTAAACCGACTGGAGACAGCATAATGTGAGCCGATAATGTTTGTCCATAAAAGTCAATCATGACTTAAGGTTTTCTGTATACAATGCTTGTCAATCCTATTATGCATTGTTGATATTTATTTAGATATTCTTAGTGTTCGAGAAAAAGATAGGAGTGTGAGAAGTCATATTCAGCTAACAGTTTAATAATATTACTATTTATTGCTGTTTATGCAATGTCAAAATTGTAAAGAACATTTTCATCCCCAACTACATCACAATTCTGCCGAATTTAATGAGGACACAGAATTATGGCACAGGTTATATTATCAATATTGTCCAAATTGCAAAACCTTTCAAGTGTATCTCTATGAATATACAAAAAATGATAAAATGTACCCTATGGGAACTGATTTAGAAAATAGATTAAAATATTTAGGAGGAAGCCATTCGGGCATGAACAAAGCCGATAAATCTTAACCCCAATTGTTCCAAATTAAATAATTGGATTGATCTGAATGAGCAGGTAAAATCACTTTTATGGAATACAGGGTTTGAATTGTAAGGCCATAATATGTTCTAAGTAAAGATTACAAACAGTTACTTATCAGGTATTGATTTTTGTATATTAATTGATATGTCACATGCAGTTAACATCACTCAAAGTATTGGAATTAACTAAATATTATAGAAAGTAAAAAGAATTTGCATATAGGAAAGGTATTTTATTGTCCAGTCTGCTGATCTTTAATAAATTCAGGATTGGCACTTATAGCATAAATAAACGGAGATTTGCCAAAATGATAATCAACACTTTCAGGATCTATCGTTACTGCTAATACATTGCCATTGTTTGATCTTTCTATTTTAGTCGAAATGTCCACTGCAGGAGCTTCTAGCAAACTTATCGTAGATGTGCAATTGATTGTTGTAGAGTTATTTTGAGGATTCTGTAATATGTTAGTTACAATAGAATGTGTTAAAGCATGAGTATGTCTATCAGTACCATCAGGCTTCATCATTTCAATAACAGCTGTGAACGGGCCAGGACCCTGGTAATATAGAATAGCATTCCCATTAGGATCGCCAGTTAAGACCGATCTCCAAGTTCCTGACAATAACCAGTCTACAGTTCCATTATCGTTTGTGGTTACCTTCTCTAGTGGTCCAAAAGTACTTTTATAGCCTTGGAAATCGGACTTAGTAGCACTCATAGAATTTGGAATAAGCCCAATCGACGCTAAACTAACTATCACTAGAGCAATGAATAGTAATGTTTTAGTTTTTTGTATTATACAAAGAAGTTTAATTTACTAATTAACCACCATACATTGTAAATAATTTCACATATTTACTGTTTAAAATTTAGAAAATAAAAAATTTAGTCAAACTTATGTAATTACTAAATAATTTGGCCTAACTTTAGTTTTATCTAATGTTTAGAATCTACGCAACCCCTACAATAATATTTCAATAATTCACAAGCTCCTGCTCGTAGCCATCTTTTAATATATGTGGGTGAAAAGAGATTGAAAATGATAAAAATATCCGAAATTACTCAACGATTTCGTTTTCTGACATAATACATACGCATTATTGCGCTAGAGTCATAATATATTGGCAACGTATGTCCAATTTTGACTGCTAAATAACGAAACAGTTCAGAAATCATGAAACGTCTCAATAAAATGAAGACTATGCAATATAATCAACGAATTAATATTTTATTTCAATTGGAATTCAAGTTTAACCATTATTTATATAGTTTGTTATTATTGATTTTTCATTGATAAACCACAATTATGCAAAATTTAATTCTAACCGCAATATTTTGACATTAGCATTATTTGGATTAATAATTTTGTCTGTAGTTCCAGGTATGTTTAGTGGCTTTTCTAATACTGCTACAACATCAACTAACATTGTTCCAACCGTATTGGCACAAGGAGAGGATCCGTTCCCATCACTAGTAAATGAAACCTTAACGCCCGCTCAACAGCAGGCTCGAGAACAACTATTGCAGGAAAAGGGTTTCTCAGTCAATGTGATAGCGACAAACCTTAGTGCACCTTTAAACCTCCTATATGGCCCTGACGACAATCTCTGGATTACAGAGCGAATAGGAAAGGATATCGTAAGAGTAGATCCCTCTAATGGAACAATACTTAGCAAGATGTCTATCCCTAACGTTAATCAATCAGGAGGTCAGGATGGTGTGCTGGGAATGGCCTTTGACCCTAACTTCAATGGCAATAATCATATATACGTCGCCTATACCTATGAGGATGACACTGGAGGGATTCCGGATCTCAAAACCAAAATTACCCGATTTACATTTGATCCTTCTACTAACAATATTAGTGAACCTAAAGATCTCATAAGTGGTCTGTCTGGAAGCAGTGATCATAACTCCGGACGGATGACGTTTGGTCCTGACGGCAAGCTTTATTACACCATAGGTGATCAGGGCAAAAATCAGCTAGCATTAGCGTGTTTGAATAACATGGCACAGCATCTTCCTACCAACCAGCAGGTCGCTGCCAAGAACTGGAGCACATATGAAGGTAAAGTACTCCGTATGAATCCTGATGGATCCATCCCTCAAGACAATCCCGTCATAAATGGGGTGCAAAGTCATATCTTTACTTATGGTCACCGTAACGCTCAGGGACTGACCGTGGGTCCAAATGGTGATCTTTATGTTTCAGAACATGGAGATAATTCCGATGACGAAGTTAATCGTCTTGTAGCAGGAGGAAACTATGGATGGCCCTATGTATCAGGCTATATTGACGACAAAGCATATCAATACTATAATTGGTCTGCTGCAAATAATTGTCCAGAATTAAAGTTTAATGACGTAGCACCAGCACCTCCTGGAGTGACCGTAAAAAATGAAAGTGAATTTAATGCAACAAACTTCGTGCCACCAATTGCAACTTTCTATACTGTAGATAAGGGATTTAACTTTACAAAGGCGGCTGAGAGCTGTGGAGAGATGGCTTCCACCTGCTATCCAACTGTTGCACCGTCTAGCTTACGTTTGTACACTTCAAATGCCATTCCAGCATGGGAAAATAACTTGTTTATGACAACCCTCAAAGCAGGTAAAATCTTCAAAATAGCATTAGACGACAATGGTACTGCAGTTTCAGGAACACCTGAGGTACTGTTCCACTCTGAGAATCGTTATCGGGACATTGCATTTAGTCCTGATGGCAGCACGGTTTATGTAATTACAGACATGAGGGGCCCAGTTCAAGCCATGAAAGAAGGTCCAATCACTCCGACAACAACTCTATGGAGTCCTGGTTCGTTGATAGCATTCAAATCTGTGGGAGGAGATAACTCGACCATACAATAGACATCATCTACCCTATTAACTTCAATCCATTTTATAATTACAAAGTTAGATATAACTAAACAAAATACTATATTTTCTTTTGGTGGATAGATGAAGTGTTGATTAAACTTGTAACGGGAATTTGATAATCTTTCATACATGGTAGATGGATGGTAATTATTTGATGTAGTTTCAAAATGCAAATAATTTTAAAAAAAATAAAAAAACAAAATATGTATAATTAAATTGGAGCATATAATTAAAACCAGTATACCATAATTCTTCTTCCTCTTTACTTTCATTCAATAACTTAATAACCTCATCATTATCTTCTAATTCTATCATTTCTGCTATTTGGATTGAATGTAATATAAACAACTAAATCATGATATCCTATTGGATAAACTTTCTTTTTTTACAAATTCAGCTTGTTCCGGAAATAAGATATCATAATCAATTATATTTTTATTTGTCGCAACAGAATTTAATGAAGTTTGCCAGCTATTTTCTTTTCTAATATTTGTATATGAAACAATTGATATTCGTGTTACATCGGTGTCAAAATAATTATACCTCTCCTAAAACTAAAAGATTGACAGTTCCAATTTATTTTGGTTAGAGTCAGTTTTAGATACTAATGTAAAAAAATACATTAAGTTGATTATTAGAATTTTGATTATAAATGGCCGACCTATTGTATCTTTAATATAATCTTCTGGACCTGATGAGCATCTTTAACAACAATCTACCAAATTCCTTTATGATTCAATGATGTAACCAAAAAAAATATTGATCAAAAGTTTATAGTGTTTGTTAATCCCATAAATTTTGAAATAGAAAACAGGTATTATTTCTATTTAACCATAAAATCCAGTTATTGATCTCTTTATCTTATTATAGTCATTGGACAAGAAACTGCTTCCGATACTTTTCTTGAGACACTTCCGAGTCCTCTAATTTTAGATAATCCCTGCAGTCCATTACTGCCCATAACTATCAAATCAACTCTATTTTTCTTAGTATAATCTATAATTTGGTTTGAGGGGTCACCATAAAGAATAGTTGAATCTATTTCAATTCCGTCTATGGATTTATACAACTTTTTTTTCTCATCTATATCTTTCTCAATTGAAATCTTGGTTTCATCGTATATACTACGAGCATGTTCACTTAAAGAAAGTTTTTCATTATTACGATTAGATTTTATCTTGTCTAAAATAGTTTTGGTGAAGGGTATTTCTTGAATTATATGTAAGATCATGATCTTGATGATTTGTTTTTTGGAATCGCCTAAAAAAATTGCTTTTGCCAAATATACCGCATATTCTAATGCGTTTTCAGAAAATTCCGAAGTATCATATGGTACTAAAACAGCCTTTAAATCCAATTCAAAGTATTGAGACATCATATCATAATAAATTTACTATGTTTCTTGTTCTACAACCACTACGTTATTCGATCAAATAATAGAAATTTCTAAATTCATACCATCCAATGAATTTTTATTCTATTATCGCATAGTAATGAGGATCTAGAAAAATTGAATTTGCACTCATCTTCTTCATCTTCTATTCAATCACCTTTATCATCAGGAGAATCTCACGGATGGTCTGAAATGGATGAATGGGGCCCAGAAAAAGTACTTCAGGTTTACGATCCTGACACAGGTATGAAAGGTGTTTTGGTTATTGACAATACATCTACCGGTCCTGGTAAAGGAGGGATAAGGTTTGCAGAAAGCGTTACCCCTTCAGAGGTATTTAGACTTGCAAGGACAATGACATGGAAATGTGCATCAGCTGGTCTTCCATTTGGAGGAGCAAAGGGGGGAATTATAGCGAATCCAGGCAAAGTCAATAAAGTAGAGTGGATGAAATCTTTTGCCAAAATGATAAAGCCCTATTGCCCCTCCCAATATATTGCAGCGACAGACGTCGGAACAACTGAATTAGATATGGCAGTATTTGCACATGAAATTGGAGATATGCGCGCATGTACAGGTAAACCGCAGGAACTGGGAGGAATTCCTCATGAACTGGGTACTACTGGATACGGAGTAAGTGTTGCATTAAAAACTACAATTGAATTTTTAAAAGAAATCAAACGTAATGGAATGCAGTCTCAGGAGTCTCTTTCTAGTGTCTGTAATAGCATTGATACAAAAGGCAAGGATATCAGAGTCGTTATTCAAGGGTTTGGAAACGTAGGTTCATTTACTGCAAAGTTTTTAGACGATTTAAAGATAAAATTAATAGGTGTTAGCGATGTATCAGGATTTGTATTTAATAATGAAGGATTGAATATCCCACAGTTAATGCGTGATATGAGAGAAAAAACGAAAATAAGCGATTTATCTAGCAATCAATCGCAACAACAACATCAACAAGTTAATTATAATATATTAAACAAAGACGAAATCTTTGACGTTGAAACAGATATTTTCATTCCTGCTGCTTTGACTGGAGCCATTAACGATAGGACTGCACCAAAATTGATCGAGCATGGAGTAAAAATCATTATAGAGGCAGCAAATATTCCTACTACGCCATCAGCAGACAATTATTTAGTTGATAACGGTATTCTAATTATCCCTGATTTTCTTGCAAATTCTGGGGGTGTAATTGGATCATTTGTAGAATATCAAGGCCGAACAGAAAAAGAAGCCTTTGATCTAATAGAATATAAAATTACAAACAGCATCAGAAATGCACTTTATAGTTCGGTTCAACGGGGCTTTAATCAAAATGACACTTCTCGAGTTAATGTAAGAAAGACTGCGATGGAAATAGCAAAGCAGATAGTTTACAGAGCGATGTTATTAAGAAAAGGTGCAATTAGTGTCGCAAGAGAAGCCTATGCAAGAAAAGACCGGATAATCTATTAGCTTTAATTCCGAGTATATCATTAATAACTTTGATTAAGGCTAAAAATGAGGATCAGAAATACTCGAACTGTAGTATTTCCAAGGATAATTAAGTATTTTGTAATAAAATGTTTATTTAATTCATTCATCTTTTTTTTTAAAAATAAATATGCGAAACTAGTGATGTACATTTATTTGCCTTGATTTCGCTAAACCCTTACTACGATATGCTCCAAAAGAATTGAGTTCACTATCAACTATATTCCTCATGTATAGAAAAAACAATTGTATGATGATTTATCAAATGGAAGTTCTATAAATAACGTATAATATAACTTTCATATGGAAACAGTAATTGCACAAACCTTACAAGATTTCGCAGTTATAATGATAGTTGCTTCTGTAATGACTTTGATTTTTTATAGGCTAAAACAACCTGTAGTAATTGGTTTTATTGTTGCGGGTATTATAATTGGGCCACATAGTCCACCTTTTAGTCTGATCCATAGTACAGATATCCTTAATCTATTTGCTGAGTTAGGCGTTATACTATTGCTTTTTACCGTTGGCATGGAATTCCCAATACAAAAATTAAAAAATATAGGAAAAAAGGCAATAATTATTGCTTCCACCGAAGCGTTGGGCACTTTAGCCATTGGCTTTTTTGTAGCGCAAGGTCTAGGATTAGGCTTTTACGACAGCTTGTTCTTAGCATTATCGATTTCAGTAACAAGCACAGTGATCGTGATGAGAGTATTGGGCGAGCTCAACATGATGAAAGCAGAAGCCGCCACTCTAATCTTAGGTACTACTATTGTTGAAGACATTATCATCATATCTTTGTTAGCAATATTCCAATCTACAGGAGCAAGTGGAGAAATATCTTTAAATGAAATTGTAATTTCTATATTAGTAACAATAGGATTTATTGCTGGAGTTTTAATAGTGGGCTCAAAAATAATTCCCAAATTAATGGATGTTGTGGCACGAACTAATCAACATGACGTATTAATTGTAGCAGCAGTAGGGGTAGCTTTTGGATTTGCGTTTTTATCCTTTCAGTTGGGAATATCAGTAGCTGCAGGAGCATTTTTTGCAGGAGTACTTGTGGCAGAGTCAAGGTCTCACTCAGTAACGAGCGTCTTAGCTAATCCTGTAAAAGACATTTTTGCAGCATTATTCTTTGTGTCCGTAGGAGCATTAATGGATTTTACTTTAATCCCTCGATTTATAGGTCCTGCCTTGATATTGATAGGTGTCTCTATAGTCGCAAAGTTTGCTACAGTTTATATCTCATCTAGACTTCAAAAAATAAACAATATTACTTCTACAAGAATCGCATTGGGGTGTTCCTCTTCTGGAGGTGAAATAGCCCTCGTTGTAGCAAAGGGAGGAATAGACGTTGGGGCTGCGAGTCCAATTATATTACCGATGGTTGGAACAATGACAATTATCACTACGTTCATTTCGCCCTATGTTATCAAATATGGATGGAAATTTACAGAGAGATTTGTGAAAGGACAGGATAAAAGTGATGACACCCACTCCTCTAATGAAGAAGACAATCGAGAGAAAACGATACCCTAGTAAATTTACAATAACATATGGATTTCTAAAATTTTTTATTTATATCTATAAGAAAATTTTAAAAAACCACCTGGTCATCTCTATCATAATCTTGCTTCAAACAAATTGCAAACCCTACTTGACCACAATCATCCGTATTACAGGTCATACACCAAGGCATGCCATCTCTGTAATCCACTATAACAGCCTTTAAAATGCTATTATCAAATAAAATGACATATTTATTAACAAGAAAATCTTTGACTATTATCAAAGTATCTCTAGAATTCGTATCTTTTGATATTAACCATTTCATAAACTCCATCGTGCCAAAGTCAAGACTAGACAATGCAGTTTCCTTCTCAGATGTTTGGGACTTTCCAGACAATCTTGTTTTATCTTTCCTTTCCAATTAGTATATAGACAAAAAAGTATTAAGGATATCTAAACAATGTTACAACGAAAATTTTCTAAAATACAATATATTGTTTACTAAAATAAATTATGAAAGAGGCCGTTTTATTGATTTAGATAAAGTTACTTTATCTGTTGATTCGAGTTTTTATTTTTGTATTTCTTTGTGGTTTTTGAGTTTACCCAAGCAATGTTAATGGTAAATTCTAAATCTTATACCAGACTTTTGTTTTATCTTGTTCTATATAATTTGTCCTGTCGTTAATTGACAGTTAAATATCCAAACAAATTATCTAACAATGAACACAGGACTGGTTACCTCTTCAGCCACTTTTCTTGCCACGCTTCCTAATCTTCTGAACATTCCTGCAAACCCTTTGTGCCCAATACTGCCCATGACAATAAGATCTATTTTCTCGTGTTTAGCAAAATCCACGATTATTTCTGCGGGATCACCTATTCTAATTTCAGTTGCAACAACAATATTAGATTTATTATTACCTTTTTTCAAATTATCTAGAATCGGAATCATTTCCTGCTTGACTTCATTATAAACTTGATTAGCTAACGGTGATATAACCACAATATCTTTTTTTTGTTCTATTTTTGAAAAATGAATTGGTAAAGGTATCTCGTTAATTACATAAAGAATAAAAATTTGTGTTAATTCTTCCGTGGCCAGTTCTATTGCTTGATCCACAGCTTTGTATGACAATTCAGAGTTATCAAATGGTACAAGGATTCTATTAAAAGTCATATAATTATTATCTGACATCAAGTAATATATTAGTCTAAAATGAAAATAAAAAAATAGATACAATCGAGCTGCGATAGGACATTCGCTTTAAATTCTATCATAGCGAAAAGTAGGAATTCTTGATAAATTGATCAATGATTCATTTACCAAGAAACAGTTTATTATTGGTTATCCATCCATACAATAACATTCAAAGCCGCATATTACTTCTGAGAAGAATTTACATCACATATTTTCTTCAATCAAGTCATATATATTCGTCATTCTACGACTCTTGATTTATGAAAACGATTTAGTTTCTTCTAATGGAAAACTTTTAAATAGACTATTGCCAAGTGACCAAATTCAGGTTAAGATATGTAATTTTCTCTAGTATTTTATATTGAATTATTCTAGAACAGGAAAAAAGAATGATTTGACAAATGTTTCTTACTAGTTATCTATTAATCTTTCAACTACATAATTGAATATTGTAAACTACGCAAAACTAAATAGAGACGTTATTAGAGCGATTGGACCTTTAATTTTGGTATCGGAGATATATTCTATAAAACAGGATCAAAGTTTGTTGGCATACAACAGTTTACGAATAAGGTAGTATAGGTGAATTATAGGCAATCTATTAAGAATTTATAAAAATTTTACCAATTCATAGAACTTGCGACGAGATGAAGTCTTAAGCATGAGTTTATTAGTATAGGAGATCACAATCTTCCGTTAATCTTATTGCTATTCGTCCCGAAATCACTAACTTATCTTCTCATTATATACGCTTCCGTCTATTTAGGACCCTTTGTGATCTAATATTGGCTAATACTATTCATTTCCTGGACTTTATCTATATTATATTAAGTATGAATTACATGTCATACTGATTAATGCGGTCTGAAAAATTAATAAAAACTATTGGGATTTTTTTAGGACCTCTATTATTTTTATTAATTATTTTTATACCATTACCTCAAATAAGTGGAGATTTATCATTTGCTTCCAAAATTGTCCTGGCTACGACAATCTGGATGGCAGTGTGGTGGATTACGGAATGTACTCCCATTTACATAACAGCATTGTTACCTCTTATTTTATTTCCTGGTTTAAAAGTAACTACTTTTACAGAAACTTCAGTCAATTATGCAGACAGCATTATATTCTTATTTGTAGGTGGATTTCTCCTTGCAAAGGCTGTTGAAAAATCCAATTTGCATAAACGTTTTGCTTATAAGATACTAAAACTCTTTGGTACAGACCCAAAATTTGTTGTATTGTCATTCATGTTAGTTACATGGTTTCTTGGAGCTTGGATGAGCAATACTGCCACAGCTATACTGATGCTCCCAATAGCATTGGCAGTAATTTCGTTAATTAAAGATAAAGACAAACATCACAAATTTATAGTGTGTCTATTGCTGGCTGTAGCCTATTCTGCAAATATTAGTGGAGTATCAACTCTCATTGGAACTCCACCCAATGCAATATTTGCTTCTTTAGCTGAATCTATGTTGGGAATAGAAGTAACTTTTGGACAATGGATGTTACTTGGGTTACCGATTAGTGCAGTTTCTCTTGTTATATTATGGCTATATTTGATAAGATTTGGTTCTAAAATAACTAACATCAGAACAGATATCTTTGAAAAAAAGGATGTCATGACAAAGGAACTAAAGGCGCTTGGTCCAATATCCAGAGACGAAAAAATAGTTGCACTGGTATTTTTTATTACAATAATTGCATGGGTTACCCGCGGATTGATTTGGAAAGATATTACTCCCATGATAGATGACTCGATGATCGCCATTGCTGCATCAATATCATTATTTCTGATACCATCAGTTCGTGGAAAAAAATTAAATGATAGTAAAAAAGACCATAAAGAGTCTATAGATTCTTTAAGTCTGTCTCCAAAATATGATCACTCACCTGAAAAGATCCTAGAGGACAATGAAGTAAGCTATAATCATGATACACAAATATCGTCCAAACTTCTTGATTGGAAATCCGCCACTACAATTCCTTGGGGAGTTCTAATCTTGATAGGAGGCGGGTTGGCTCTTGCCAATGGTTTTACCTCCACAGGATTGGGAGACTGGATTGCTCAGCAATTAAACTTTCTTGATGGTGCAAGCTACTTGGTAATATTGTTTGTTTTTGTGATGTTGGCAATTTTACCCAGCGAGATGATAAGCAATACGGCCACTGCGGCACTATTACTCCCCATAGCAGCCTCACTTGCGACCTCTATGGGATTAAATCCAATATTGTTAATGGCCCCAATAGCCATTGCAACAAGCTATGGTTTTATTATGCCAGTGGGTACTCCTCCAAATGCAATCGTCCATTCCACCGGCTCCTTAACAACAAGAGAGATGGCTAGAGCTGGGATCCCATTAGACCTTATATCAATCATTTTGGTAACAGCACTGACAAGCGTTCTAGTTCCTTTGGTTTTTGGAATCAAATAAAACATATCCAACTATACCATATTTGATGGAAAAATTGTTAGTAGCCATTAGAGATTTACCAGGCAAATGGTCCTTCTTAATCAAAGATTACACATGACTACAAATCACATGTCTGATATTAAGGTCTTGAGCGAAAGAATGATAAGTAGTTTTTGAATAAATAAAACCTTAATTACTAAACAATCATTTCGGAATGATGGATTACAAGATAATAGATAAAAGTTTGATTTAATTAATTATCTCATTTGAGTTCTACTAAAAATCTGAAAAATGATCATATTACAATACGAAGAGTAAGAAATATTGCTCAAAAATGTTCAGATAATTTATATTCAAATAAAGAAGTTCCCTTGGAGCATATTGAAATTATATCCGTGATCATAGAAGAGTTTGTAGATGACTTTCATCACGGCAAAGAAGAGAAGGCCTATTTCCCTGAAACCGAAGAAAAAGATGAATTTGCAGAAGACATCCGCAAGTTTTTGATTGAACACGAGTTAGGAAGAAGGATAGCAATTATGTTGAGAAGAGAAATAACAGTGTTGAAAGAAAACTATAGTAAAGATAAAACCAAAATGTTACTAGATAATCATGAAAACAAACTAAAAGAGCCGGTAGCGAGATTCCTAAAATCATATGCTGTTTTTATAGATGATCATACAGGGAAAGAGGATAAATTCTTTGATTTAGTAGAGTCTAGTAAATCTCTGTCTTTAGATGAGGACAAGAGACTATTAGAACACTATGAAGTATGTAAAAACCAGGTAGGTGGGGAAACAAGGATCCAAGAAATGCTCAAACTAATAGACTATTTAGAGGAACAAGATTGGATGAAATAATTAATTATTTGATCGGTCGTCACAGATTAATATTTTTCATAATCCTAAATTGTTCTGGTTGATCGGAAAAGAACCAAAGTATTGGATTGCTCTGTCAAATTACAGATCATAAAGCATGGAATCGCACCAAATCAAACAATTGCGTTTTCTGGTTATGCTTATCTTATAATTAATATAGGTTTTTTAGAATCATGAAACACATTATGGGCGACACTTCCCAAATAATGCTAGAGTCATGATAGAATGTTTAAATGAAAATTTTACATTTTTGTGGTTTATCAAAGCAAAAATCATAATATAACATACTATATAAATAGAGATTTAGATATATTAAATCATTAATTGTAAAATTTGAAAAGAATTCGCTATTCTATACTAAATAATAAGAGATACGGATATACAAGATGACAAGACATATTCATATTGACTTTTAAAAAAAGCTATGATTA
>Ga0310890_10000345_pt1 | contig 14751 bp, 12 predicted proteins | sample T20D3metaG_FD_203751 | JGI IMG/M metagenome (GOLD analysis project Ga0310890, IMG submission 203751) | Lab incubated soil microbial communities from West Virginia University Organic Research Farm, Morgantown, WV, United States - T20D3 | ecosystem: Environmental > Terrestrial > Soil >... | reverse complement strand
GGCTCGATGCCAGTGACGCGAGACGTTCAATGCCACCGGACCACTCGCGCCGAAGTGCGTCCACAGCATCGGTCCCTGCAACATCACCGCGGTCTGGCCGTTCGTGCGCAGAGTCATCGCCGCCGGTTGGGAAATGCCGGTCAGCGCCTCCCATCCGGCGAACACGAGCGGCGCCAGTGCCGGCACCGTGTCGACATGGCGATGCCCAAGCCGTCGCGCAAGCTCATATCCGAAACCGTCGCTCCCCGTTTTCGGCAGCGAACGGCCTCCTGTGGCAAGCGCGGCTCTTGGCGATCGGATCAATCGGCCGGCCGCCGTGGTTGTCACGAACGACTCGCCGTGCCTGTCCAATGCGATGACGCGCTCTCCGGTGATGACGGAGATACCCAGCCGCTCCGCCTCATCGAGCAGCGCGTTCAACACCGTGCGCGACGTATTCGAGTCGGGGAACAGCTTTCCATCCTCCTCCTCGTGCAGCGTCACGCCAAGCTCGCTGAAAAACGCGATCGCCCGCCCGGCGGGAAACGCGCGCAGCACGTTGCGGACGAACCGCGGCGATCCTCCCCAGAAGTCGCGCTCTGTCACCTCGCGGTTTGTCACGTTGCATCGAGAGCCGCCGCTGACGAGGATCTTCGCGCCGATGCGGCGCGCGCCGTCAACGCAGACGATGCGGAGTGGACCTGCAGCGCGCGCCGTGAAGATCGCGGTCGCCAGACCTGCCGCACCCGCACCGATAACGCAGAGGTCAGCGGTCTCTGTTTTGGCTGAGATCATTCAGCTCTGCCGGCTGGGGCACCAAAGATGCACGTCCTCCACCGAGGAGGAAGGCATGATACGGGTGAAGTTATTCGCAATGGCGCTCGCGCTCGCCGTGCTGGCCGTGCTGGCCGGCAGAGCCACAGCCCAGAATCTGAATACGCAGGAGCGATCGTTCCTCACATTCAGCACCGCTGTCGAACTGCCGGGCGTGTTGCTGCAGCCGGGCACATACGTGTTCAAGCTGGCAGACACCGGTTCGCGCAACGTCGTCCAGGTGTGGGACGAGAAAGAGAACCACATGATCGGTCACTGGACGTTCGTCCAGGCTGATCGCCGCGAAGCGGCCGACGAGACGATCGTAATGTTCAAGGAGACGCGCGCCGGCGCAACGCCGGCCGTTCAGTACTGGTACTTCCCTGGCGAGCGTATCGGCAAGGAATTCCTGTATCCCAAAGACCAGGCGGAACGAATCGCCTCACGCACGGGCGCAGATGTCCGCATTGACGAAACGGGAGAGGCTCGTGCCCTGGCGGCAGACGTACGCGAGCCCGCCCCTGAACCCGCGGCGGAGGTCGCGGTGGTACAGCCCGAGCCCGCCCCAGTCGCGGTCGCGGAACCGTCGCCGGCTCCAGAACCGGAACCGGTAGCAGTCGTTGAAGAGAGCCGGGTCGCAGCCGTGGAACCGGCACCCGCGCCTGCTCCGATAGAGAGCGCTCCGCGCGCGGTTGGCACGAGCGGGCAGAGCGATGAGCTGCCACGTACAGCCAGCCCGCTGGCGCTGACGGGGCTGCTTGGTTTGTTCTCGCTGTTCGGGGCCGCGGGTATCCGCGCGTTCCGAGCCTAGTTCACAGCGCCTGACGGATCCGGCTTCAGCCGTGTGTCGACGGCTGAGGCCGGATAATCCGGATGTGCTGACGGCGTGTCGTACGATGGTGAGCAACAGGGGGACTTCGATGAAAGCCGCCGCTGGTCTGGCGTCGTTCCTCACGTTCGCGATTGCCGTGCTCCCGGCCGTCGCGCAGGATCAACTCACGCCGGCAGCTCCGGTCTTCAAGGCTGCATCGGACCTCGTCGTCCTGCACGTCAATGTGTTCGACGGGCGTTCGGACGCCGTTCCCAATCTGCCACAGGGCGCCTTCCGGGTGACCGAAGACGGCGAACCGCAGGAGATCACCTTCTTCAGCAACGAGGACGTGCCGGTGGCGGTCGGGCTGATCGTGGACAACAGCGGCAGCATGATCGCCAGGAACCCGATGGTGCGGGCCGGCGCGAAGGCCTTCGCCGCATCCAGTCATCCTGAAGATGAAGTGTTCACCATCGTCTTCAACGAGCACGTGCAGCACGGGCTCCCGGACGGCATCGCGTTTACGCGAAGCCATGCCCAGATTGAGGTAGCCGTCTCGCGATTCCCGCCGGGCGGCAGGACCGCGCTCTACGACGCCGTGGTCGCGGGGCTGGAGCACCTGCAGGAAGCCTCGCACCAGAAGCGGGTCCTCGTGGTGCTGTCAGACGGCGAGGACAATGCCAGCATGCATTCCGACGACGCGATGCTGGAACGCGCCGCCCGGAGCGACGCGCTGATCTACACGATCTCCACAGCGGACCTCATGTCGAACGACGGAAACCCCGGCGTACTGAAAAAGCTGGCCCGAGTGTCGGGGGGCGCGTCGTATGCACCAGACTCCGAGCGGGAGGTGGTCGACGCGTTTCGGGAAATCGCCGGGAACATTCGGCGCGGCTTCAGCATTGGGTACGTACCGACCAACCGCGTACGCGACGGCAGATTCCGTCGTGTGAAGGTTTCGGTACGGGTGTCCGGCAACAAGGACCTGAAGGTGATTGCACGAGATGGCTACCTCGCGCCCCGCAACCCCGGCGTCAACTGACGGTTGGGGTCCGCTGCCGCCTCACGCGGACCCCAAGCGCCCGAGCCGTGTGCTCCGATTCCTCGAGGGCTTCCTTGCGGGCATCGGGCTCGGATGCCTCGGCTGGTACCTGTACGTACAGGCGGAGAGCGCGCTCTACCAGGCCTTCGAAACGCGGGAGCTCGATGAGATTCTCGCGACCGCTCCCCCGCCGGCTCCTGAGGCGAGTGTGTCGACGCCCGGGGCGGCCGGAACGACAGGGAGCGCTCCAGCGACGACTCCCCCGGCAGCGACGACTCCCCCGACAGCGACGGCGCGTGCTGCGCGGGTACCGGTAACCCCGACACGGCCACGTCCAGAGCCGGCGAACGGGACGACCCTCGGCCGGCTCGAGATTCCGCGGCTTGGCGTGTCGGCGATTGTCCGCGCTGGCAGCGACGCGCGTACGTTGCGCCTGGCGATCGGGCACATCGGGGGCACGGCGCTCCCTGGAGAGACTGGGAACATCGGGCTCGCGGCCCACCGCGACACGTTCTTCCGCAGGCTGGGTGAGATTCGCGCCAAGGATCTGGTGCGTCTGGTCACGCGCGATGGCACGTTCACCTACCACGTTCAGGGCACGCGTGTCGTGGAGCCGCGGGACACATGGGTGATCGGTCCAACGACCGAATCTGTGCTCACGCTGATCACCTGCTACCCGTTCCGGTATGTCGGCTCCGCTCCGCAGCGATTCATCGTCCGGGCTACGCTCGGCAGTGGCTAGGGTGGCTGAGACTTCGATAAACTGATTGAATTAATTCCCGAACTCATGTTCGCGGTGGGCAACGGAACGTGATCATCGCCGCCTTCAACCCGAAGGGCGGCTCCGGAAAGACCACAACCGCTGTCAATGTCGCAGCCGTTCTGGCCTCGATGGGCCGGCGCGTGCTGCTCATCGACCTCGAAGCCGATCTCAACGCCTCGATCTCGCTCGGGGTGCGTCCGGCTGACGCACGACCCTCGATCGCCGAAGTGCTCCTGCGCGAACGGCGTCCGGCCGACGTCATCCGCCCGGTCAGAGGAACGCCGAACCTCTTTCTCATTACCGGATCGCCCGAGCTCGCACGCATGGACCGGAGCCTGCGTAATGCCCGCGAGCCCGAGCGCAGGCTTGCCGACGCCATCAAGCCTCTCAAATCGCAGTTCGACAACATCCTGCTCGACTCGCCGAGCGGCTTCTCTCTGATCGCGCGCAGCGTGCCGGTGGCCGCGGATCAGCTCGTGGTGCCGATCCGCACGGAGTACCTGTCGCTCGAATCGCTCGCCCATTTCCTGACGTGGTATCGCGATCTGAACACCGAACGGCGAACAACGGCACAGCTCTGCGGCATCCTGCTGACGATGGTCGATTACCGGCGTCAGGCGACACGGGAAATTGTCGAGATCATCCGCCTGCACAATCGCCGCGGCGTCTTCGCCACCGAAATTCCTCAGGATCAACGCGTGGCCGAGTCCCCGTCGCACGGCCTGCCAGTCGTCGCGTACGCTCCGGCGTCGCGCGGCAGCCGGGCGTACCGCCAGTTCGCCGCCGAAGTGCTCAAGCGCTGCACGCGGCGCTCACGATGAGCTCCGGCGCATCTTGCGCCTCGTCCGACCTTGCTCTAGGATCAAAAGTCCATTACGGCCATCTGACTTTAATTACGGAATTAATTCCTCAGGCGAAGCATGTCGGATCGAACCACCATGGGGCCACGGAAGCGGCTGGGCAAGAGCGGCGTCGATATCTTCGTGCCGCGCGTGGAGAGCAGTGATGCCGACCGTCCGAAGAAGCGCGGGCGCCGGCCGTCGCATACCGAGCAATGGACCAAGGTCACCGTGGTCCTCTTCGATCGCCAGATCGTGTTCCTCGATCGGCTGGGGGCCGACATCCGGGCGTCGAACAGCGTCGCCATCAGCCGCGCGCACATCATTCGCGCGCTGATTGACGCGCTCACCGAGTCGGATCTCGACCTGACGGGCACGCGATCTGAAGCGGACCTGAAGGCGATCCTGACGGCGCGTCTCGGCCGCTATCGGGTCTGACACCCGGACGATTGCGTCGCGCGCCCGGTGCGTCACAATAGCCCGGCGTGACTCCCGCTGCCCCTCCCGCCTCGAAGTTCGGGGATCTCGCCGGAGGAATCACCACCTTCTTCACGATGGCGTACATCGTGGTGGTCAATCCCGGCATCCTTTCCACGTCCGGCACGGGCATTCCTTTTTCCGGTGCGCTGACGGCCACGGTCCTCATCGCCTTCTCCATGACCCTGCTGATGGGGCTGTATGCGCGGCTGCCATTCGCCGTGGCACCGGGGATGGGACTCAATGCCTTCTTCGCCTACACCATCGTGCTGCAGAACCAGGTGCCGTGGCAGACGGGGCTCGGGATGGTGTTCTGGGCGGGCGTGCTGTTCCTGCTCGTCTCGGCGACCCCGATCCGGGAGCACGTGGCGATGGCCATTCCGCCGGGGCTGCGCGTCGCGGCGGCCGGCGGCATCGGCCTGCTCCTGACGTTCATCGGCTTCAGGAACGCCGGCCTGATCGCCGCCGACCCCGTGACGCTCGTCCGAATCGGCACTCTGGACCATCGCGCCGCCTTCCTGCTCCTCGGCATCGTCATCGCCGTCGTCCTGCTGCGGCGGCACAATCCGTTCGCCTTCCTCGCGGCGATCTTCGCGATCACGGGGGCGGCGTGGATGCTGGGATACGAAACACCGCCGGACCGGCTGACGAGCGCGCCCGACTTCTCTTCGGTCTTCCTGAAGCTCGACGTGGTCGATGCGCTGCGCTGGTCGCTGCTTCCGGCGATCGTGGCGATCCTCTTCACCGACCTCTTCGATTCCCTCTCGACGTTCATCGGCGTCGCCAGCGCGGCGGGCCTCACCGAGCCGGACGGACGGCCACTCAACCTGCGCCGCGGCCTGATCGTCGACGCCTGCGCCACGTTCGGTGCCGGTCTGGCGGGCACGTCGTCCGGAACGGCTTTCGTCGAAAGCATCGCCGGCATTCGCGTCGGCGCACGGACGGGCCGGGCATCGGTCGTCACCGCGCTCTGCTTTCTTCCGTGCCTGTTCATCGCGCCGCTGGCAGCCGCGGTACCTACATATGCGACGGCAGCGGTACTCGTGCTGGTGGGCCTGGCGATGTTTCAGATGGTGGGCACGCTCGATTTCCGGACGATCGAGGACTCACTGCCTGCCTTCGTCACCATCGTGCTGATACCGCTGACGCTGTCGATCACCCAGGGCATTCTCTGGGGCTTCATCCTGCACGCCCTGCTCTACGCCCTGGCTGGCCGCCATCGCGAGCTGACCCCGACACTCTGGGTTCTGTCCGCCATTTCGGTGGGCCTGCTCGCCCTGGAAAGCCGCTGATGTCGCTCCCGCACCACAACGACCCGACGATTCTCTGGCGGTTGACACGCGGCCGTTCCACCGCGCACGCGACGATATTTCCCGGCGAGTCGTCCACCACGGTGACCTGGTACTTCAATGGCGTCATGGACCGCGCGGAAAACTACGATTCCGTGGAACTGGCCATGGCGCGGGCCGACGAGATCAAAGGCATCCTGACAAGGGATGGGTGGAAGGAGACCTGAGGACGGCTGGTATCCTTAGTCCAGTGTCTTCCGTCACACGCCTCCACAAAACCGTCGGCGTCCGCGTGGGCAGCGTCCAGGTCGGCGGCGGGGCGCCGGTCGTCGTCCAGTCGATGACGATGACGGATACCGCCGACGCGAAGGCCACGGCTGACCAGTGCGTCGAGCTCGCAGAAGCCGGTTCAGAGATGGTGCGTGTCACCGTCAATCTCCCCGAGGCGGCCGCGACGGTACCCGAAATCAAACAGCGGATGCTCGACGCCGGGTGTACGGCCCCGCTCATCGGCGACTTCCACTACAACGGCCATCTCCTCCTGACGCGGTTTCCCGAGTGTGCCGCGGCGCTCGACAAGTACCGGATCAATCCCGGAAACGTTGGCACGGGCCGCCGCCGCGACGAACAGTTCGCCACGATCTGCAAGGTCGCGATCGATCACGGCAAGCCTGTCCGCATCGGCGTCAACGGCGGGTCGCTGAACCAGGAACTGGTGATGTCGAAGATGGAGGAGAACACGACCCGTCACCTGGGCCGGACCTCCGAAGAGATCCTCAACGAGTGCATGGTCATGTCGGCGCTCGAGTCCACGGAACTGGCGCTGGAGACCGGCCTGCGCAAAGACCAGATCATCATCTCGTGCAAGGTGTCGCGGCCGCGGGATCTGATCGCGATCTACCGCGACCTCGCCCGCAAGTCGGATCAGCCGCTGCACCTCGGGCTGACCGAAGCCGGGATGGGGATGAAAGGGCTCACCTGGTCCGCGTCGGCAATGGGCATCCTCCTCAACGAGGGCATCGGCGACACGATCCGCGTGTCGCTCACTCCACGGCCCGGCGGCGACCGCCGCGAGGAGGTCTACGCCGCGTGCGAGCTGCTGCAGGCGCTGGGTATCCGGGCGTTCGCGCCAAGCGTCACAGCATGTCCCGGGTGCGGCCGCACCACGAGCAGCACGTTTCAGGAGCTCGCGGAGCGGACGCAGGCGTACATCCGTGAGCAGATGCCGCACTGGAAGACGACGTACGAAGGGGTCGAGACGCTGACGCTGGCGGTGATGGGGTGTGTCGTCAACGGCCCCGGCGAATCGAAAGCAGCCAATATCGGCATCAGCCTTCCGGGGACGGGCGAAGCTCCCAACTGCCCGGTGTACGTCGATGGAGAGCACTTCACGACGCTCCGCGGCACGTACGACGAGCTGGCTGACGGCTTCCGCGCGCTCGTCGACAATTACGTAGCAACGCGCTACGCCAGAAGACAGCCCTGAAAGGCTGACCGCCTCTCCAATTCAGGCAGCGCGCGCCGATCTGGCGGGCACACGGGCGGCGGCTGCGCGCAGAACAGCCAACGCCGCGATCTCATCAGCAGACAGCCGTGTGCCTGTGGCGACGGGGCGCCGCCGGGCCTTACGAGTGATCGAGCCGTCCAGATACGCATCGACGACGGCGGGATGAATGTAGGACTTCCGGCAGACCGCTCGAGTGTTGCCGAGGATTCCGGCAACCGCGTCGATGGCACGCACGACCTGTTGAGCCGTCCGGTGCCGCGACGTTCTCTCCGCCATCTCGCGAAGCGCGGTGCAGGCCAGCACGGTTCCGAACCACGTGCGGAAGTCCTTCGCCGTGAAATCCTCGCCGGCGACCTCGCGTAGATACGCGTTGACGTCGCCCGATCCGACCTGGCATCGATGCCCGCCTTCGTCGAGATACTGAAACAGCTCCTGTCCCGGAAGGTCGCGACAGTGCTTGACGATGCGTGCGAGCCGGCGGTCGCTGATCTTGATCGAGTGACGCTTTCCGCTCTTGCCCCGGAACTCGAAGTTCACGTGCTCACCGCGAACGCGAACATGCCGGTTGCGAAACGTCGTCAGGCCGAACGAATTGTTGCCTTTTGCATATTCCTCGTTCCCAACCCGGATGAGGCTCTTTTCGAGCAGCTGGACGACGGCGGCAAGCACCTTCTCGCGCGGCAGGCCGGGACGCGCGAGATCGGCGCTCGTTCGCGCGCGGATCTTCGGCAGCGCGGCGGCAAACGCCGGGAGCCGCTCGTACTTCGTTTCGTCCCGAACGCGACGCCACTCGACGTGATAGCGGTATTGCTTGCGGCCACGCGCGTCGCGTCCGGTCGCCTGCAGGTGGCCGTGAGGGTCAGGACAGATCCACACATCTGTCCACGCGGGCGGAATCGCCAGCCGTGCGATCCGCTTCAGCTCCGAAGGCTGTCGAAGCGGACGGCCGCCGGCGCGGTAGTACGAGAATCCACGCGACGTGGTCCGTCGCGTGATCCCCGCATGGTCATCGGAGACGTATCGAAGCCCCGCGGACTTCGCGTCGTCCACAGGCGTGGCAGTCCGGGTCCGAGCTCGCATCCTGGTTGGGATGAGCAAAAGCGCGGCCGATCTCGTCTCGGATCTGGCGCTTACCGCTCAGTAATCAGCCGCACGCTCCGCTGGAACGTGACGTAGGCCAGCGCCCACTGCAGCATCACGCTGACGCGGTTGCGAAAGCCGATGAGCTTGAAGATATGGAGGAACAGCCACATCAGCCACGCGATTGTGCCGGAGAAACGCCAGCCCCGCAGGTCAGCGATCGCCGAACGACGGCCAATGATCGCCATGTTCCCGAAGTCATGGTAGGTGAACGGCGTACGCGGGCGACCAGCGAGCGTCGAGAGAATGTTGCGTGCGGCGTGCGCGGCCTGCTGCATCGCCACCTGCGCCACGCCAGGGAGCGGCTGGCCTGTCTGGTACGAAAAGACGGCCGCATCCCCGACGACGAAGACCTCGGGATGTCCCGGAATGGACAAGTCTGGCTCCACGATTACGCGACCCACGCGATCGAGCGGCGCGCCAAGGGTCCGCAGCAGCGGCGACGCGGCAACGCCAGCTGCCCACAGTACGGTTCCGGCCGCGAGCCGCTCTGCCCCGAGCCACACGCCGTGTGCGTCAATACCAGTCACCGCCACGTTCTCTCGCACCTCGACGCGAAGACGAGTCAGCGCCTCACGCGCAGCAGTGCGGAGCGAGTCGGGAAACGTGGCGAGAATGGTGGGGCCGGCCTCGACCAGGATGATGCGGGCGGCGGTCGTATCGATGGATCGGAATTCATCGCGAAGCGTCTGGCGAGCAATTTCGGCAAGCGTGCCCGCAAGCTCCACCCCGGTCGGACCGCCGCCGACCAGCACGAATGTCAGCAGCTCCCGCTGCCGGGCCGGATCGGCTTCGCGCTCGGCGCGTTCGAACGCCAGCAGAAGGCGGCGACGAACTTCCAGCGCATCCTCCAGCGTCTTCAGCCCCTGCGCATGACTCTCCCATTCGTCGTGCCCGAAATACGTGTGGCTGGATCCGCTGCCGACAATCAGGAAGTCGTACGAGATCTTTTCACCGTCAGACAGCTGAACCTGCCGCGAGGCGACGTCTATTCGGGTCACTTCGGCCAGCAGCACGCGGACGTTGCGCGCCCGGCGAAGGATCCATCGAATTGGTGCGGCGATATCACCAGGCGACAGCGTTGCCGTCGCCACCTGGTAGAGGAGCGGCTGGAAGACGTGATGATTCCGCCGGTCGAGCAGCGTGACTCGGCAATCGCGATTTCGGAGTACCCTGCTCGCGGACAGGCCGGCGAATCCACCGCCGATGACGACCACGTGCGGCTCGGACATATGCCAGTATTACTGAACCACAGGCCATGAATTCCAGCGCCTTCGCGAGCGAACACGCCGTCTCGACCGTCTGTCCGCTCGACTGCCCGGACTCCTGCAGCCTCGATGTCCGCATTCAGGATGGACGCCTGACGTCGATCGATGGATCGTCGTTGAACCCGGTGACCGATGGGTATATCTGCGCTAAGGTCCGCAGGTTTCCGGAGCGGGTCTACGGACCCGATCGACTGCTCTATCCCACCGTCAGGAAAGGCCCCAAGGGCCTCGCGCTCTTCGAGCGCACGTCGTGGGACGACGCCATGAGGCTCATCGTGGATCGGATGCGCGAGGCGCGCGAGAAATGGGGCGGTGAGTCGATCCTTCCCTACTCATACGGCGGATCGAATGGACTGCTGACGCAGGATACGAGCGACGCCACTCTCTTCCGGCGCCTGGGCGCCTCGCGGCTGGCGCGCACCGTCTGCGCGGCGGCAACCGGCGCGGCCAATGGCGCGATGTACGGAAAGATGCCGTCGGTCACGTACATCGACTTCCGGGAAGCCCGCCTGATTGTCGTCTGGGGCGCGAATCCGTCGGCGTCGGGCATTCACCTCGTGCCGCACATCCGCGAGGCTCAACGCCGCGGCGCGAAACTGATCGTGGTCGATCCTCGAACCACCCAGCTCGCGCGCCATGCGGACATTCACCTGCCGATTCGGCCCGGGACGGACCTGCCGGTCGCGCTGGCCTTCCACCGCCACCTGTTCGAAACCGGAGGCGCGGATTCGGAATTCCTGGCGATGTACACGCACGGCGCCGATCGCCTGCGCGCGAAGGCACGCGAATGGACGTTCGATCGGGCGGCCGGGGAAGCCGGCGTTCCGGCGCAGCTGATTCAGGAAGCGGCAGAGCTCTACGCGTCTACGAGCCCGGCCGTCATCAGATGCGGCTGGGGACAGGAACGAAACCGCAACGGCGGCAACGCCACGCTCGCGATCCTGGCTTTACCTGCGGTGGGCGGTAAGTTCGGCGTCCGGGGCGGCGGCTACGCGATGAGCAACACATCCGCCTGGGGCATCACGCGTAACTGGGTTCCTGCCGAAGAGCCAGGCACGCGCATCGTCAACATGAATCAGCTCGGCCGGGCGCTCACCGAGTACACGGATCCACCGGTCAAAGTGCTGTTCGTCTACAACTCGAACGCCGCCGTCACCTCGCCGGATCAGGCGCGCGTCCTGCGCGGGCTCGAGCGCGACGACCTCTTCACCGTCGTGTTCGATCAGGTCCTGACAGACACCGCGCGGTATGCGGACGTAGTGCTGCCGGCAACGACGTTTCTCGAGGGATACGACATCGCACGGGGATACGGGCCAATCAGCCTTCGGCTCGGACAGCCCGTCATCGAGCGCGTCGCCGAATCGAGGCCAAACGCCGACGTCTTCAGCGAGCTGATGGAGCGCATGGACGTCAGGAAGGCGGGCGAACCATCGGGCGAGCTCGAGGAGATGCTCGACGTCATCGGTCACCTGCCGCAGGCGATTGCCGAGGATCTCAGGGAGATCGGCGCCGCCACGCCGCCTTTCAGCGGCCGGCCGATTCAGTTTCGCGACGTCTGGCCGATCACCCACGATGGCAAAGCGGACCTGTATCCCGAAGCGCTCGAAGCGGACGCCCCGGCCGGGCTCTACGGATATCAGGTTGATCCAGCAACGCCCGAGTTCCCGCTGGCGCTGATTTCACCGGCAAGCGAGCGCACGATCACGTCGACACTCTCCGAGCTGCCGAGGCCGGAGGTTCGTCTGCTGATGCATCCCGATGATGCGTCGGCACGCGACCTCGCTGACGGCGATGCGGTCCGCATCTTCAACGAGCTGGGCGAGGTGCGGTGCAACCTGCAGGTTGGCGCCTGGATTCGCACCGGCACCGTGCTGCTGCCGAAGGGACTCTGGCGGAAGCACACCGCCAACGGCTTCACCGCCAATGCGCTGGCACCTGACACGCTGACCGATCTGGGCGGTGGCGCCTGCTTCAACGACGCGCGCGTGCAGGTGGAAGCCGATACGCGGAAGACAACCTGACGACACGGTTGCCACGCGGCCGGCGGGGAACGCTGCTGGCGTGACTCAGTCTGTATCGGCCGCGATACGCGCAATCTGAGGCGCCGCAATCAACCAGAACACGGCGCTGGTCAGCGCCCCGATGGCAGTCCCGAACAGGATCGCCCGCCAGCTGCCACCCAGGGCTCCCGCCAGCGCGCCGACGTCACGAGCTTACCGCGAAGGAATTCCCTCGTTCCCCGTCCGTCGTGACCATGCCCTCCACCAGATGTCGAGGGAGACGGCAAAAAGCGAGACGTAGCTTGGCGCGATCGTTGCCCCTTTCACCATTGAACACGTGGATGGCTAAGTGGAAAGGCGGTGGGTCATGAAGGCGCTCTCTATTCTTCCTCTCGCGGCGTTCGCGCTGCTTCTGCCCACGCTGACCTTCGCACAGGACGTGAAGACGGTCTATCGCCCTGAGGTGCACGGGACTATCGCCGCCCTGCCGCCGACGGCAATAGTGCCAGGCACCAGGACTGTCAAGCAGCCACCGACACCGCAGCAGGTGATTGACCGCAATTACCGATGGGCCAACGCCTACCGTGTTGCGCCGCGCGTGAACTACCCGGCTGTGGCGATGCGTGAACGTGCAATCGCTAAAGCTCAGGCACAGCTGCGGAGGAGTTCGTAGCTAGTACGAAAAGAAGAAGATGAGGTCCAGGCCCGCTCGCTCGACTCGCCGGAACGTCACGCGTTCCGTGCCGGCGGTCTGCGCCGCCGTGCCCTGCAGGCGCAGGAAGTCCTGCAGCTGGTACTCGAGCACCAGCTCGGTCGCCTGAGCATCGCCGAATCCCTGCTTGATCCTGAAGAAGAAGTGTTCGCCGACCTGCTCGCCGACGCTCAGCGTCGGTCCCAGGCCGCGCTCGCCGGTCTGGATCTCGAACTCGTCGAGCTCGAGTGCATTGCTGATCGATCGCGTCAGGCCCGTTGCCAGATACCCGCCGGCGAGCGACGAGGCCCGCTCGACGAGCGATACCTGCTGTCCCTCGCCCAGCTCGTTGATCGGCTGATTGAAGACGATGAGCGACAGGATGTCGGCCTGGTCGAGCGGCGGGTTGCTGCTGAACGTCAGTTCGGGCTGCTTCATCGTGCCCTGCACGCGAACGAACGTCTCGACGCCCGAGATGACCCGACGCGCGCGGATGTCGATTGAAGGGTTGAGCTCGTCAACGCCGACGAAGCGGATGCGGCCTTCGCGCATGATCTCGAACCGTCGTCCCTGGAACGAATAGTTGCCGCGGACCGTGTTCACGTCGCCGACGATGTGCAGGTCAGCCCCTGGCGCCTTGCGAACCCGAAGCAGGCCGCCGACAGTCACGCTCATGTCGCCGACGTCGATCGGTGCGTTGGCCGGACGCAGGTTGTTGCCGCGCAGGACCAGGTTGCTCGGAACGTTCAGCGCGATATCGAGATCCAGCGCGCGGAACAGCGGCTGCGGTGCCTCTGCCGGGGCCGCCTCGGACTCCGGTGGCGTGGCACGCGCCGCCTCGTCAGCTCCCTCGAGGCCCGTTTCCACGGGCTCGATGGCGTACGGGTTTGACGTCGTCTGCTCGATGAGCTCCGCCAGATGGATCGTCCCGTTTTCGACTTCGACCGTGCCGACGAGGCGCGGCTTGCGGAGCTCGCCGGTGATCCTCACATCGGTGTCGAGCTTGAGATCGGCAACCGCGTTGTCGACGACCTCGAACGCCTCGGACTGCAGCCGTATGTCAACGGCGCCCACTTCGCGTTCGTGCACCGCCAGCGTGCCACCCACGGTCATCGGAAAGCCACGGCTGTCGAGGATCTTGAATTCCTGAACGGTCACCAGGTCCGGCGCCAGCTCGACGCGCGTGTCGAGCCCGCTGTATCTCGTGCCCAGTTGGGGGACCTCAAACGCTCCGCCGCGAATGTTGACCATCCCCTCCGCGTGCGGGTCGAATCCAGAACCCGTGACGCGAACGTTCGCCTGCATCGTGCCGGTCACGTTGGTGACGTACGGCGTGAACCCCTGGACGAAGCCGAGGCCGATATCGCTGCTCACGATCTGGATGTCGAGCACTCCGCCAAGGCGGTCGGCGTCGTGTTCGTCCACCCCGGGCGGCGTGGGCCGGAAGAGTGTCGCCGGCGCCAGCCCCTTGGCCGTAATCCATTCCGTGGGCGTTTGTTGCAGCTTCACGTCAAGCGCGACGCCGCTGGGCGTGTAGTCCATCGTCCCGCTCAGCGCCTCGAACTTGTAGGTACGGAACGCCCCGGTCGTCAGCGCGAAGTTCGACGAGACACGCAGGGCGCTCGTGGAGCCGGACACATCGGCATCTCCGGTCAGCCGGCCGGCCAGGCGCCCATCGCCCAGCAGCAGCGTGTCGAGCTGGGCGACGTCGACGTTGTCCACGTGAATCTTCAGAGTGTCGCTGTTCGAGCCGACGACGCCGGTGGCCGTGATCCGCTGATCCGCGTTCGCGAGCTGCAGATTCTGAATCTCGATACGATTGCCGGCGTATCGCACCGCCGCTGGCTGGCTGGCAGGCGTGCGCCACTCAATCTGCTCGGATCGAAGCGCAAGCTCTCCGATGTGGATTTCGTGATGATCGGGGTGGAGGACCACATCGCCGGCAGCCGCCAGCTCGCGCCGGCCTTCCTGCGCCACCGCCTTGAAGTCGAGCCGCGACTGCGAATAAGTCGTGTCGGCCGTGAGGGTATTCACCTTCTGGCCGGCAACCTCGAGGAACGTAGCGCTGCTGCTGGCCTGGACGCTGGCCTTTTCGAACTGGAGCTCGGGCACCGTCGCGGTCAACGTGCTCG
>Ga0310890_10000337_pt1 | contig 14852 bp, 10 predicted proteins | sample T20D3metaG_FD_203751 | JGI IMG/M metagenome (GOLD analysis project Ga0310890, IMG submission 203751) | Lab incubated soil microbial communities from West Virginia University Organic Research Farm, Morgantown, WV, United States - T20D3 | ecosystem: Environmental > Terrestrial > Soil >... | reverse complement strand
CAGCACAACCCTGAGTTCACGATGCTCGAGTTCTATTGGACATACGCCGACTACAACGACTTGATCGTGCTGACCGAAGAGATGCTGCAGCACGTGGCACTGGCGGCGACCGGGAGCGACGAAGCGACGTTCGGCGAGCACACGATCTCTCTCAAGCCGCCGTTCCGCCGTCTCTCCCTGCGAGAGGCCGCGCGCGACGCGGCTGCCCGCCGTCTCGGCACGGCGATCCCCGAAGCAGACCTGCGCTCGGACGAGGCGGCTGCGGCATTGGCGGCGCGTCTCGGTATCGATGTCATTCCTGGGAGCGGGGCAGGGAAGATCACCGCGTCGATCTTCGAGGCGTTGTGCGAGGGTGATCTGATTCAGCCGGTCTTCGTCTACGACTTTCCAACCGAGGTCTCACCGCTCTCGAAACAGCGGAAAGACGATCCAGACACCGTCGAACGATTCGAGCTTTACATCGGCGGCTTCGAAGTCGCGAACGCCTTCAGCGAGCTCAACGATCCGGTCGAGCAACGGCGTCGATTCGAGCAGCAGCTGCGCGAGCGCAAGGGTGGCGACGAGGAAGCGCACGGGATGGACGAAGACTACATCCGCGCGCTGGAGTACGGCCTGCCGCCGACAGGCGGTGAGGGGATCGGGATCGACAGGCTGGTCATGGTGTTGACCAACAGCCCGTCGATTCGCGATGTGATTCTGTTCCCGCTGATGCGTCCCGAACGCCGTACGCCCGGCGAAGGTGGTCAGCGTTTGACCTGAATCGTGACGACCTGCTCCGACGGGATCGGCACGCCGTTCCGCGTGGCCGGCGTGTACTTCCAGTTCCGCGTCGCCTGGGAGACGAGCCGGTCGTAAACGGGATGCGCCGATTCCTTGACCGTGGCGTTTGTGACTTTGCCACTCTCATCGATCAGCACAACGAGCACGAGCTTCGCATCAGCGCGAGATGCGAGGTCGGTGGGCATTGGCGGAACCTCCTGCGAGAGCGCGACAGGAGGAACGATCTTCGGCGGTGCAGCCGTAGGGCTGGCAGCGACGGGCGGTGGCGGCACTGGCTCGGGCGGCGCTGCGATGATCTTCACCGGTACCGCAGTGGCATTCGCGAGATCGATAAACCCTTTGGCCAGTGTCTCGAGGTCCTGCTTCGTGTTCGCGTCGGAGAACGCCGGATCATTCAGCAGTGTCAGGACGAGCGAGAAGTTCTTGACCGCCTCCTCGTTCTTCTTGTCTGTATATCGGTCGCGGCCTTCGGCGAACACGCGTCGAGCAATCGTCGGCAGCAGCTTTTGACGAACTTTGGTGACGAGTTCCACGAACCGCGGTGGCGCGTCCTCTGACGATGGAATGAAAGTCGGCGATGAATTCACGAGCGCTTCAATCGCGGTGCTCGCATCCCCCTGACGCCCGAGCGCGAGGAGACAGAGCGCTTTGTACTGTTGCGCCTCGACACTGTCGAGCGAAGCGACAACCTCGAGCGCCTTGTCATACTCGGCGCCGGCGTAAAGCGTCTTGTAATCGACCTCGGAGACCTGGGCGCCGGATGAGCTGGCGAGAGAGAGCGTCAGAATCAAGCAGCCGCAGGCGCCTGGAAGCCAGCGGAGCCTTCTCATCATCTTGATCTCATGTCCACTGAGATACGTGGTGAATCTTTAGGGGTTACTCGGGCCATCTGTCGTTTCTCACCGAATTGCGGGTGACGGAAGACGATCTCATGATCACCGATTGGTTGCTCTACGTTGGCCAGAGGAGTATCGCCTATCAGGGTCCCATCCACAAACACCTGGGCCCAGGGCAAGGCGTTGATGTTCATGGCTACGCGAGGGATTGTAAGCGAGACCGGGGCTCCGCGTCCCGCCGAAACAACGACTTTCACACTTTGCCGGAAGTTGAACTGTTCCGAGATGAAATCGAGCTCGTGGCCGCCTGGTGGCAACATGATGCGGCTGATTTCACTGGTACCGATGACGCGTCCATCCTCGACAACTTGCATGGAAAATGGGGCTTGCAGCGTGATCCAGCCCCACGATGCCGACGCGGTAGCCGGGGTGCCGCCAACCACGAGAGAGGCGGTGGCACCGGCTTCCACCTGCACAGAACGCTGATACGAGGCCGTCTCGCCTTTTACCGTCACCTGATGACGCCCGGCCGAAAGCCCTCCAATGGTCAGCGGTGTCTGGCCCCGAGCGGTCCCGTCCACGGTCACGGCGCTTCCAGCCGGATCGCTGACGACGGATAGACTGCCGGTCTGCACCGGGGGGCGTGCGGGCGCCGACGTTTCGGCCCACTCGATGTGATAAGCCTTCGAGACGCCGCTGGAAACCTCGATGTTCATCTGCTTCGAGCTCGACCCTCGCTGCACCACCAACCGATGAGCGCCCTCGGGCAGTGACAAGGTGAGCGGCGTCGTCCCGCGTACGGCATCATCGACTCGAACTTCCGAGCCTGGAGGATCCGTCTCGACACTCAGCGATCCCGTCAGCGTCGGCGCCGGCCGGAGCGTCAGAGCCGCGGCTACCGCGCCGGCCGCACCGAGGATAGCCAGCGTGAGGCCAATCGCGATCATCGCCCGCTTGCGGACCTTGATGACGACCGGGATACCGGGGGACACCTCGGCAGGATTGGTCTCGCTGGCGAACTCAAAGGTCGCATCATCGCGCTCGGTCTCAGGCGTCGGGACCGGTTTGGTCCGGACCGACCCGACCGTTTTGACGTGAGCTGAGTCAGGTGTCACGGTGCTCGCACTTAGCGCGATGCATGCCAATTCGGCCGGGCAGTATTGCGCGAATCTGAATGTGATGGCTCGATTAGTCCGCCTATCGGAGGACTCTTTTCGTGTTTCTTAATGCACTCTCGGGAAGCCGGACGCGTTCATAATATAAATGGACGCCAGCGTGTCATTCGAGTTGTTTATCGCCCTCCGGTACCTGCTGGCGCGTCGCCAGCACTCCTCTATTTCCCGAGTCTCGCTGTTTTCGACCATTGGAGTCGCAGTCGGCGTGATCGCTCTGGTGGTGGCGCTCGCGTTGATGACGGGGCTCCAGGGCGAGTTGAGGAATCGCATCCTCGGGTCCACAGCTCATGTGTATGTCTGGAAGACCGGCTCGTTGGGAGACTACAAGTCCGAGGTCGCGAATCTAAGCGCGGTGCCTGGTGTCGCCGGCGCCGGGCCCGCGATCATCGGCAAGGCCATTGTCTCGTCGGACCGCGCCGATGCCTTCATCACTCTCAAAGGCGTTGACCCTGTTCTCGAGGGTCATGTCACGGACATCGAGCGAACGTTGAAGCAGGGGAGTCTCGCGGGCTTGGCCGAGCAGGGCGAGGACGATCGCCCCGGCATCCTCCTCGGGAACGACCTGGCGCAACAACTGAATGTAAAGGTCGGCGATGAGATCACTCTCATCACTCCAGGTGGCTCGCTTTCGCCGATGGGCCTCATTCCACGCAATCGGCGTGTCCGGGTCGTCGGAATCTTTCAGCTCGGTCTGTACGAATACGATTCGGGCTACGGCTTCGTCAGCCTCGAGTTTGCCGGCCGCCTGTTTTCGAAAGAGGCTCCCGATCTGATTCAACTGCGTGTCAACGACATCTGGGCCGCGGCCGATATCGCCAAGTCGATCCCGCAGCGCCTCGGTCCGGAGTACGTCAGCGAGGATTGGTCCGAGCTCAATCGCTCGCTCTTCTCGGCGCTGTGGCTCGAGAAGATGGCAATCTCGATCACCATCGGCCTGATCGTCATGGTCGGTGCGCTCAACATCATTTCCTCGCTGATTCTGCTCGTGCGGCAGAAAAGCCGCGACATCGCCATTCTCAAGACGATGGGGACCTCGAGCACGCGCGTGATGGCGATCTTCATGATGCAAGGGCTGGTGATTGGAGTGATCGGCACGACCGTGGGCGGCCTTGCCGGCCTTGGCCTGTGCTGGGTGCTCGACACCTACGAGTTGATTCAGATCCCGATGGACGTCTACCAGGTATCGCACGTGCCGTTCGTCGTGCAGTTGCGTGACTTCCTCTTCGTGGTCGTGGCCACGATCACGATCTGCTTTCTCGCCACGATCTATCCGTCTCGCCAGGCGTCGCGTCTCGATCCGGTCCAGGCGCTCAGGTTCGAATAGTGGCCTTCGTCGAGATTCAGGGGCTGAACAAGGTCTATCACCTCGGGGCGCAGCGCATCCACGTGCTGCGCGACCTGGAGCTGCGCGTCGCCTTTGGCGAGATGGTCGCGATCGTGGGTGCGTCAGGCGTGGGCAAGAGCACGCTCCTGCATCTGATCGGCGGTCTCGATCGCGCGGACGCGGGACAGATCGTCGTTGCCGACACGAACCTGCGCGCCCTCGACGATGGCGCGCTCGTGCAGTTTCGCAATCGAAACGTCGGCTTCGTCTTCCAGTTCCATCACCTGATGCCGGAATTCGACGCGGCAGAAAACGTCGAGATGCCAATGCGGATCGCGCGGCTGCCTGGCGGCGATGCGCGCCGTCGCGCGACCGATCTCCTGTCGCGAGTGGGTCTGGGAGAACGTCTCAAGCACCGGCCGAGTGAGATGTCTGGAGGCGAGCAGCAGCGCGTGGCGGTCGCGCGCGCGCTGGCGATGAAGCCCGCGCTGCTGCTGGCCGACGAACCGACTGGGGATCTCGACGAGAACACCGCTGACTCGCTGCACGCGCTGCTGAAGGACATGCATGGCGAGCAGGGGCTGACGTCTATCATCGCCACCCACAATCCGCGACTGGCGGCCGCCTGCGATCGCGTGTTCAGGCTCGAGCGCGGGCAGCTGCGGCCGGAGTAATTTGCGCCGGGTCTAAAGAACAAGACCCGGCCTACGCTGAAGAAGAAGACCCGGCCTACGGCAGCGTAGGCCGGGTCCTGCTTTGCGGACCCGCCGCTCAATTGGTCTGCGTGGTTGCTGTTGCGTACGCCCAGTGGCGCGTCGCACGCTGGACGACGTCGTCGATATCCTCCTGCAGCAGGAATCGATCTTTGACGAGTGAGGCGGCGGCGGTGCGTATGCGTCCCAGGTAATCTTCTCGATCCCGATAACGCTCTTCAACCGAGAGGCGCGGATCGCGGCGCGCCTCGCGCTCGGCCTTCGTGCGGGCGAAGGGCACGTACGATCCAAGCAGCGCATAGAGCGTCGTCGGATTGCCAACGCGCTCGGCTCTGAAGTTCCAGCCCGTTGTCGTAGCAAGAGGCACGACGAGCTCCGGTACCCGGATGCCTGCGACCTCGTTGCCGTCGGCATCGACCTTCGGGACGAGGAACGGAAGAGCAGCGAAGTGACCTTCGTCGAGATGTCCCGGTCCCTCGATGGTGCGCGGATCACCGACACCGGGTATCGCAGGAAAGCCGATGGCCTTCAGCTGCACCAGTGTCTGATCGCGCAGCGTCGCGTGCCGGCTGTCTGGTGGACGCGTGCCCGACTCGACCCACTGATACGCCGCGCGAAGAATTGCCCGCATGACGTTGCCCTGCGGCATGGGATTGCCGAGCGCTTGTCCGGTGCCGGGGGTCGGTGGAAAAGCGGCTTCACCGTGCTGTGTGCCGGCCAGATGGTATATGCGGACGTTCTCCGGCAGGTCGGCGTCGCGGGTGCCGTCCGGTGTCAGGTGCGTCAAGGCGGCAGAGCGGCCAAGGCCCCAGTACTCCACCGACGTATTGGTGTAGATCACCTTCGGTACCTGATTTGGTCGATAGGCAGCGAGGATGCCGTCACGCTCACCACGCGGTCCAGTCTGGGCGAGATCCGTGAACGGATATTGCGTAGCGGAGAAGGTGTTGTAACCCGGCGCTGCGAATCGCTCGTTGAACGACCCTTGTCCCGCGCCGGCGATATGCGGCCACACGAGATCGAACACGCGGCGATCCTCTTCGTCCGCGTTGAAGCCGTCATGCAGGAACTGACGCAGGAAGCGGCCGCTCTGCGAGGCGCCGAAGATGTACGCCGTTCGACCACGAATGGGCAGATCGGTGCGATAACGGAACGCCGACGCCGCGTCGCGAACGGCCGCCATCCCGACGCCGGCGGCTTTGGCGCCGCCCGCCGGGTAATCGATTTCATAGAGCCGGCCCGGTTCGAATCCCTCGTCAAACACGATGTGCACGCGCGAGTTCTGCACGTTGAACCGCCACTTCTCGCGATTGATCCGCGTCGGCGTTCCCCAGAATCGATCGCGAACCGTCAGCGACGCCGTTCGATCATTCAGGTCGAGCGGAGGATATGCCGGCAAATCTGCCGGTGACGTGTCTGTCTGCTTTGCGTCGACGATGAAGGAGTAGCGCACACGGCCTTGCACGTCTGCGGCAGGCGCCTCGATCCTGACGAAAGGCGGCTGAACGTCGAATTGCCAGCCGACCCACACGAGGGTGTATCCCTCTTTCATCAGGAAGCCGTCGCCGAAATCGGCGGCGGCCATCGGGTCCTGGCTGCCACCCGCACCTCGATTAAAGCGTCCGAGCAGTCCCTTGCGTCCGCGATTGGCGATCTCGAACAGGAGCGCGCCGTTGCCTTTCTGTGCTTCAACTGGTCGAAGGACGTACAGGTCGGCGGAGAAGTGGACGCGCCCGTCGGCCGCGCGGGCCGCGTGCTCGAGATCGACGACTCGCGAGTTGTGCTTGTCTGCAGGATCGAGAGCGAACTCGATCGTGCCGGTGAGCTTCTCGTACGGACCAACCTGACCGAACGCCTCGCCTCCGGCGACAACCGTGCGATTGGCGATCGTCACCTTGGTGACTTCGGCACGCGCGTCCGTTGCGATCGCCAGAGCACATGTGAGGAATGCGAGGAGCCTACGTAAGTTCGTTCGCATCGTTCCTCCAAGGTCCGGCTGAAGCCGGACACTACGTTCTATTTAACCCCTGCCAGTTCGAACACCGTCTTCGCCATGATCGAGTTGTCGTCTTCGCCTCGCCCCGCTGCCATTGTTGCGTGCAGAAGCTGTTGCACGACGGCCGTGACTGGCGCCGCCGTATCGGTCTCCGCGAGCGTCGAGATGACGTTGCGCATGTCCTTCGCGAACAGATGCGTCTTGAAGCCCGGCTTGTAGGTTCCCTTCAGCGCGCGTTCACCGTGCACCTCGAGGACGCGACTCGCCGCGAATCCGCCGAGCAGCGCCTCGCGGACCTTTCCCGCGTCGACGCCCGCCTTACGCGCCAGCGCCAGCGCCTCGGCGACGACGGCGAGCGTGCCGCCGATCACCATCTGGTTGCACAGTTTGCAGAGCTGACCGGCGCCTGACTCGCCGACGCGCACCACCTTCTCGGGATTTCCCATCGTATCGAGCAGTGGCTTGACGGCATTGAAGGCATCGAGATCGCCACCGACCATGATCGACAGCGTTCCAGCGATGGCACCGATGTCCCCGCCACTGACCGGTGCGTCGAGCATCGTGGCGCCGAGCGACTTGGCGCGTTCGGCCAGCCGCCGCGCCGGGCCCGGTGCGATGCTGCTCATGTCGATGATGATGGTCCCTGGTTGAATCGCGCTGAACACGCCATTCGGTCCGGCAAGGACCAATTCGACATCTGGCGAATCAGGCACCATCGTGATGATGCGTGTGGCGTGACGCGCGACGTCCGCTGGCGACGACGCCCGCGTCGCGCCGGCGGCGACGAGATCGTCGACGGGACCCTGGCTGCGGCTGTAGACAACGAGTGGATAACCCTTCTTGAGAATGTTCTTGGCCATGGGCCGGCCCATGAGGCCGAGCCCGATGAATCCGACGGTTTCAGGCATGCGGGAAAGTATATTGGGGACGGGCAGTCAACTCCCAACTCCCAAAATTCAACTCCCAATGGCACGCTCCGGGCACGGGACGTATGGATCAATTTTGGCGTCGTTCGGGAGTTGGGGATTGGAGGTTGGGAGTTGGGCGTTAACGGTGGATACGTTGTTCTGGTGCAGGTGACCGTCAGGCCAGAGATGCTGGCCGAATTCGAACGCCTGCTGTTGCACAACGCGAAGGAGTCGGTTGCGCGTGATCGCGGGTGTCTGCGATTCGACGTGAGCCAGCATGTCGATGATCCGACCCGCTGGGTGCTTCACGAGGTCTACGACGCGCCGGAATCGCACACGGCGCACCGGCGTCTGCACACTTTCTCGCCTACGACGTCCTCGCCCGTGATGCTGTGATCGAGAAGACCGTGTCACGATGCGTGGTCAAGCAGTTGACGTAGTGCACGCAACGCCCGCGCGCGGCGGATCACTACCTACCAGGCGCGCGAGATGCGCCGATAACCAGAAACGTGAGCTTCGGGAGACCTGTGTCGAGCAAGAGGCGTCAATAGAAGTGGGAAGCCGATCAAATCGCTCGCTACAGGCATCTGACCAAAGCGAACGGCGAAACCCTAGCAGGTGTAGGACTTAGGCGGGTGAGGCCATTGGTGGCGCGCAAGCTTTGCCTTATAATGACGTTAACGAGGTCTTCGTCAATAGCCTCCTAACCCCAAGGCGGGCCGGATGTTCGAACGTTACACGGAAAGGGCGAGACGAGTTCTCTTTTTTGCCCGCTATGAGGCCAGCCAGCTCGGCAGCGTGTCGATCGAGACCGAGCATCTCCTTCTTGGACTGATCCGAGAAGGCAAAGGGCTGACGAGCCGGATTTTTGCGCGCTCGCATCTGTCCCTGGAAAACATCCGCAAGGAAATCGAGGGTCGCACGGTCTTCCGCGAGAAGGTGTCGACCTCCGTCGAGATTCCATTCAGCGCCGAGACGAAACGTGTGCTTGGGTGCGCGGCCGAAGAAGCCGATCGCCTGCTGCACAACTACATCGGAACCGAGCACCTGCTGCTCGGGATTCTGCGCGAAGAGCGAAGCGTCGCCGCCTCCATTCTGATGGAGAAGGGGATGCGCCTCCACACCGTCCGCGAGGATATCGTCCAGCTTCTCAACGAGAAGACGACGCTGACCCGTGTGAAGGAGACGCCGCTGCTGGCGGAATTCAGCCGCGATCTCACGGAAGCGGCGATGAAGAATCAGCTCGATCCGCTGGTCGGGCGCGACTACGAACTCGAACGCGTTCAGCAGGTCCTGTGCCGCCGCACCAAGAACAACGCGGTGCTGATCGGCGAGCCGGGTGTCGGAAAGACGGCCATCGTCGAGGGGCTCGCGCAGAAGGTCGTCTACGGAGACGTGCCGCATTTCCTCGCTGACAAACGCATCCTGGCGCTCGATATCTCGCTGATCGTCGCCGGTACCAAATACCGCGGTCAGTTCGAGGAGCGGCTCAAGGCGATCATGAAGGAGCTCACCGAGAACCCGAACATCATCGTGTTCATCGACGAGCTGCACACGCTGGTAGGCGCCGGTTCGGCCGAGGGTTCGCTCGACGCCGCGAACATCCTCAAGCCCGCGTTGTCGCGTGGTGAGATTCGCTGCATCGGCGCGACCACGCCGGCCGAGTACCGGAAGTACATCGAGAAGGATCGTTCGCTCGAGCGCCGCTTCCAGGCAATCAAGGTCGATCCGCCCGCCGAGAAGGAAACGATCGAAATCCTCAAGGGCGTCAAGGATCGCTACGAGCAGTTCCATCGCGTCGAGTACACGCCCGAGGCGATCGAAGCGGCGGTGTATCAGTCAAGCCGGTACATCACTGACCGCTTCCTGCCCGACAAGGCGATCGATCTGGTCGACGAGGCGGGTGCGCGCGCGAAGCTGAAGGAAGCGGGCTACAGCGACGAGTTCGCCGAGATCAACAAGAGCATTCGTGTCGCCGTGGAGCAGATGGAGAGCGCCGCCTCGCAGAAGGATTTCGAGAAGGCGCAGTTCTATCGCGACCAGGAAGCGTCGGCCCGCGAAAATCTGCAGCTCACGCGCGAGCGTTTCGATGGGAAGGTCCGCCGCGTCATCGTGAACAAGGCCGACATCGACGAAGTCGTGTCGAAGTGGACCGGTGTGCCCATCTCCTCGATCAATCAGGACGAGGGCGACAAGCTGCTCCGCATGGAGTCGGATCTCCACAAGCGCGTCGTCAGCCAGGACAAGGCCATCTCGGCGATCTCGCGCGCGATTCGCCGTTCACGCGCCGGCCTGAAGAACCCCAATCGTCCGGTGGGCAGCTTCATCTTCCTCGGTCCGACGGGTGTCGGGAAGACGGAGCTGGCGCGGGCGCTCGCCAATTTCCTCTTCGGCAGCGACAACGCCCTGATCCGTTTCGACATGTCCGAGTACATGGAGAAGCACTCGGTCTCGAAGCTGATTGGGTCGCCGCCCGGATACGTCGGACACGAAGAGGGTGGTCAGCTGACGGAGAAGGTGAAGCGGAATCCCTACTCCGTGGTGCTGCTCGATGAGATCGAGAAGGCGCACCCGGACATCTTCAACATCCTGCTGCAGGTGTTCGAAGACGGCCATCTGACCGATGGTCTCGGCAACCGTGTCAACTTCAAGAACACGATCATCATCATGACCTCGAACATCGGGGCGCGCTTCATTCAGAAGAAGGCGTCGCTCGGGTTCCAGGCCAGTGATACCGGCACCATCGACAAGAACGTGTCCGACATGGTGCTGGGCGAGGTGAAGCGCACCTTCAATCCGGAGTTCATCAACCGCATCGACGAGATCATCGTCTTCGAGGCGCTGTCCGACGATGACCTGCGGCGGATCATGAGCCTGTTGCTCGATCAGCTGAATGCGAACCTGGTCGATCGGCGGATGAAGATCAGCATCAACCGCGACGTCGTCGACTGGATCATCGACGTCACGTGCAAGGACCGATCGTATGGCGCCCGTCCGTTGCGGCGCGCGATCCAGCGCTACGTCGAGGATCCGCTCTCCGAGGAGTTGATTCGAGGCAACCTCGGCGACGGCGAGGTCGAGGTGTACATGGATGCCGGTCAGATCTCGTACCGACCGGCTGGCGCAGGGGAGCTGGTCGCGGGTCGACGGCTCAACTAACGATGCGGCGGGTCCAAAGAGCAAGGCCCGCCCTCGCTCGGCAGAGTAGGCCGGGTCTTGTTTTCAAGACCCGGCTTTTTTCTTTCCGGCCGGCCCCGATTCCATTCGCGGCGTAGCCGGGTCTTGTTTGTAGACCCGGCATTCTTGAGCGTGATCAAGCCGTTCTGACGTCAGCGCCGTCTAAAATCCAGTAAACTAAGGTGTTTCAGCGCTGATGCGAAAGCAGATCCCCGTCTTCGTGTTTCTCTGGGTTCTGGGGCTGGCCGCGGCTCGACCCGCGCTTTCTCAGGTGCCCACCACGTCAACCCCGGCGCCGCCTGCAAACACCGGGGCCGCAGCCCAGGCCGGTCAAACGGTCGCCAAGACCGCGTGTGGGACGGCCGTAGCCGCGCCGTTCGCGTTGCCGCCGCCTGGCTCTCCGCCTTTCGTCTGGATCCTCCAGCCATGCTTCAACAGCCAGGGTGGGTTCTCGACCATCGAGAACGAGACCTACATGTATTACATCCAGCTGCGCACGAGTCAGACGCGTCAGAATCAGTTCGTCTGGTACGACGCGACGACCGAGCAGACGATGCTGGCGGATTTCAAGCGGCTGTGGGCGACCAACTTCCTGGACGATCTCTCGATTGAGGTCACCGATCACACGTTCGAGAACGGCACCGTCGGGAAGATGGTCGTGTACCACATGGAGGAACGCGAGCGCATCAAGATCGTCGACTACCGCGACACCGACGAGAAGAGCATCAGCATCATCAAGCGCACCGACATCGACACCAAGCTGCGGGAGCGCAACATCGAGCTTCGCCTGGATTCGTTCCGCGACGATGGGACGATTCGCCGTGTCGAAGGCGTCCTCAGGGAATTGATGGCCGAGAAGGGGTTCACCAACGCCGAAGTGAGCCATCGCGTGACGGCGGTGAACGGCGGGCCCAAGCTGGTGAACGTCACGTTCATCGTCGGCGAAGGACCGAAGCTGAAGATTCGCGACGTCGAGTTCGTCGGCAATTCGGCGATCAGCGACGGCAAGCTCGAGAAACGGATCAAGGAAAACAAGCCGAAGAATCCGTTCTACGGCTGGATCTCCGGCGGCGGCACCTACAAGGAGAACGCGTTCGAAGAGGATGCGGCCAAGGTCGTCGAGTACTACCAGAATCACGGTTATCCCCAGGCGCGCGTCGGTCAGCCCGAGATCAAGACGCTCGAGAACACGAAGGATGGCAAGACGCGCTGGATCCAGTTGCGGATTCCCGTCACCGAAGGCGAGCGCTACAAGTTCGGTACGCTGAACTTCGAGGGCAACAAGGTCGTTCGCAGCGAAGGACTGAAGTCGCTGTACAAGATTGCGCCCGGCGACTGGTACAGCCGCAAGGTGCTGCAGGACGGCAACAAGAAGGCGCAGGAAATCTACGGCGGGGCCGGGTACATGGAGTTCACTCCGTTCCCGATGCTCGCCTACAGCGACGATCCGAGCAGGCCTGAACGGACACTGGCCGCGCAAGTGCCGGCCGCGCTCGCCGAGGTCACGACGCCGGATCCCGCCGCTGCCGCGAAAGCGAAGGCGAATCCCAAGGCAGGCACGCCACCTAGCGTCGACATCACCATGCGCATCGACGAGGGGCCGCAGTACTTCGTCAATCGCATCACGTTCACCGGGAACACGACCACCCGCGACAACGTGATTCGGCGCGAGATGCGGCTGGTCGAAGGTGGCATCTTCAACACGGAGGCGCTCAAGTACAGCGTCCGTCGCCTGAACCAGCTTGGGTACTTCAAAGAACTGAAGGGCGACGACCATGACATGCACGTCGAGAAGACGCCCAACAAGGAAAACAACGTCGACGTCACATTGAAGTTCGAGGAGCAGAACCGGAATCAGCTGACGTTCGGCGCCGGCGTCTCGCAGTACGAGGGCTTCTTCGGTCAGCTCGGGTTCCAGACGTCCAACTTCCTCGGCCGTGGCGAAAGCCTGACGTTGTCAGTGCAGGCTGGCGATCGAGCGCAGAACTACCAGCTCGCGTTCACCGAGCCGTTCCTCTTCGACCGCAACATCACCGGCGGGTTCGACGTCTACAACCGGTCGCTCCAGTACATCGGTTATTACACGCAGAAGTCACGCGGGCTCAACCTGGTCTTCGGTTTCCCGGTTGCCGACTTCACGCGTATGTTCATGAACTACTCGTTCGAGAAAGTCCGCATGACCGACTTGAACGAGGCGCTCTTCGATACGTCCTGCATCGTTCGGCCGACCGGCTGTCAGACGATCTCGTCGCTGAAGGATCTGTCGCAGCTGACGCCGACGCAGATCGAAGTGCTGCGCCGCAATCCGTTCGTGTACGACTCGCTGCTCATCGGCCAGGGCGGCGAACGCTCGGTCAGCAAGGTCACTCCGAGCATCGTTCACAACACCGTCGACAACCCCATCTTCCCGAATACGGGGAAGCGGTTGACGGCGTCACTGGATCTGGCCGTTCTCGGTGGCAACACACAGTTCTACAAACCGCGAGGCGAGGCGATCTTCTTCTTCAAGCACCTGCCGCGGACCTCGGTCGGGTTCCGCGCGTTGGCCGAATACATTTCGCCGCTGGGCAAGACGGACTTCCTGCCGGTCTTCGAGCGGTTGTTCCTCGGTGGTGAATACAGTGTTCGCGGCTTCGACATCCGATCCATCGGCCCGAGTGTGCCCGGATCGTTCGTCGTGCTCGGCGGCAACAAGAGCCTGCTGTTCAACGCCGAGTACCTCATCTCGATCATGAGCCAGGTCCGCATCGTCACCTTCTTCGACGCCGGTCAGGTGAAGGACTTCGGTCAGCCGTTCTCGTGGATGGAGCCACTGCTCGAAGTGCGGGCACCGACCCCGCCGCCGCTCGTCGATCCGTTTGCGACCTCTTCGCTCGTCGACCCGAGCGCGCCGGGAGTGCAGACGCTCGAGATCGGAAGGACTCACGCCTTCAAGACATCCACGGGTGTCGAGCTGCGTTTCTTCATGCCCGTATTGAATGTGCCGTTCCGGTTGATCTACGCGTGGAATCCGTCGCGTGGAGGAGTACTGGACAACAATCTTCGTCCGGCGAAGGAGACGACGTTCAGGTTTGCGGTGGGAACGACATTCTGATTACGACGGACCGCCTTTGGTGCGCCGGGTCCACAGGCGAGGACCCGGCCCGAGGTCGGTGGCCGAGCCGCGATCAGAAATGCGTCACGTCGACGGAGTAGTCGACTCCGGCCGTGAGCTTGCCGACATCGTTGAGCCAGACGCAGAAATTGCCGGACGTACTGGCCGTGCCAATCACCGTTGTGTTCAGGACGGCGTTGGTATTCGCGATGATGATCGCGCAGGATTGACCGTTCCAGGTGCCCAGGTTGAGGCCGATCGTGGCGGCCTGGTCCGAGAGCGCTTTGATTTGCGCCGACACCTGCCCGGCGCGTTCGACCGGGAAATTATACGTGGCGGCGCCGTTCACGTTCAGTGTTCCACTGAACGTTACGGTGATCTGAGTCGGCGTTGTCGGCGTGGTCGGGACATTGATGTTGTTGTCCGAGCCGCATCCGGCCAGTGTAACTGTGGCAACAAGCGGGACCAAAAACGTCAGGAAGTAGCGCATCAACTGGCAAGTCTCCTGGGTACAGGCGGCAGGCGTACGATCATCTTACTTGGCGTCGGTTGGTCGAGTAAAATTCAAGAGCTTCGTTCAGGAAGTTGGCGGATCACGAGCCCTCATGCGGCGGCGCGATCAGCATCGAAAGGACCGAGAGTAATGAGAGTGTTTGCCTTTGCTGTGGCGTTCAGTGCGGTGATTGCTGCCGGTGCAGCGTACGCCCAGGCTCCCGCGGCTCCTGCCGCTCCTCGACCGACCCCGGCGCCGGCTGCCCCTGCCGGGCAGAAGCCAGCGCCGGCGCCGCCCCTGGCTGGACCGGGACAGAAGCCGGCGCCAGCGGCTCCCGCGCCACCCGTGGAGTTGAA
>Ga0310890_10000332_pt1 | contig 14901 bp, 15 predicted proteins | sample T20D3metaG_FD_203751 | JGI IMG/M metagenome (GOLD analysis project Ga0310890, IMG submission 203751) | Lab incubated soil microbial communities from West Virginia University Organic Research Farm, Morgantown, WV, United States - T20D3 | ecosystem: Environmental > Terrestrial > Soil >... | reverse complement strand
CTCAGAACTAAACTTTTCTCCATCAACTTCGCAAGAATATTTTTTATGAAAGAAATCCACACATCTTCTAGTCATAAGATATTATTAAGTTCTTTTGTTATGTATTAGTAAAAACATAGTGACAATAAGAAAAAATCATCATCAATGATATTTCAAATTATGAGATTGAATATCTTTTATAATAATGGATTAGTCAAATCCATGAAATGAGAATAAAAAGCATTTGTATATGAAGCCAAGTATTTATCAGACTAAGAATTCATAATATTCTAAAATATTACATAAATTGATAAAGGATCAGTTTATCAGGTTAGTTATCCATTCATACATAGGGATATTGGCAACAGCTATGAATGACATCCTAGAGTTCACAGAAAGATTAGTATTTAATTCCTTTCCAGAAGTATCGAAAATTAACCCCCCCGCTTCCCTAGCTATTAGATAACATGCGGCCATATCTATTGCCCTTATCTTGTCTCGGATATCAATATATGCATCTATAGAACCACGTGCAAAATAGCATAATTCTAATGCATTTGCGCCTAGGTGTCTAACGTGACTAATTGACGATACCAATTTTGAAATGGATAAAAAATGATCTTCCGAAAGTCCAGAAATATTTAATCCAATTACCATTTCTTTTATTGAAAGTGAAGGTTCCTTCGCAGTTTGGATTTTCTTTTCATTCATGAATGAGCCTGTGGATAGGGAAGCATGGTATAAATCTCCAGATACTAGATTAAATACCACAGCATCAGTAACGGATTTTAAATTAGTATCTGAAGAATAAGCAAGGGAACAGCAGTAAAATGGCAATCCACAGTTAGCGTTGGTTGTACCGTCAACTCCATCCATAACAACCAATCCATTATCTTTGCCTTCTATAAAACCGCATTCCTCTCCCACAATGTTAGGATTAAAGGAATTCTTCTTTAGAATCTCAAAAACAGATTTTTCGGCAAGTAAATCAATTTTCGTGGATACATCACCGCCGGCACCGATTTCAAACTTTTCTTGTCCCTCAATGGTTCCAATCAAATCATGGGTATTTTTATAAACATTAATAGCACATTCTTTTAATATATCTAAGATCGGCACATTGAATCACAATGATCTTATTTTAACAAGCAAATAAAAACTATGAAATCAGGATTCATGGTGTAGACAATAAATCTAGACGATTATATACAAAAATACTAACCTTGATCACGAATTGCAATTACATATTATTTAATCACAGGATTATGAAATATTCTTAACATCGATAACTATATTGTACTATATATATCAAATGAGAATAGAATTGCAAATTTCATTTCCCCGAAACTATCTAGGAGTCCAAACTCTATCAAATGATGAAACTATGAATGATTAGGCCTCATAAGTCATTAGTTTTGTCTGAAAATTATCTTAATTAGAACCTAATGACAAATAATAAAAACTCCAATCTCCTAACTACTGCATAAATGCGCAGGGAGCTGAATAAATTACAGAATGATTTGACGACGACGAATGGGGAACTTCTAGGTGTGGTCATAGGCGTAACTAAACCAGGATACATTACTTTTGAAGGTAAAGAACCTGTAGGCTTGGGAGAATACATCACAATAACTGACGGTTTTCAAAAAAGGATTCTGGGTGTAGTGGAATCATGTTCTATTAAGAGTGATGCACTAGATGAGATTTCCAACTTTGAAGAAGCTCTAGAGAGTAAGGTAGTAGCTGAAATAAACAAAAGAGATAAGAGCTTTAAGGTTAACGTAAAAATTCTCGGTATGCTTGACATGTTAAAAAAATCAAAAGCCATCTTACCTGAAATACCCCCACTACCAGGAACCGAGGTATATAGAGCGAAAAAAGATGATCTAAAAGACATTTTTGATTCTGAAGAAGAATCATGGCTAAAGATAGGTACGCTCTTGAGAAATGCAAATGTGAATGTTAGAGTCAACATCAATAGACTTACAACTAGACACCTAGGGATTTTGGCAATGACAGGTATGGGGAAAAGTAATTTAGTCAGTGTAATTGCAAAATCGATAGCAAAAATTCCGGGCACTATGGTGATCTTTGACTATCACGACGAATATCGTTTTCTACAGGGAGAGAACATAAATTTTGTCCAAGCTCAGATAAACCCAAGATTATTAACATCCGATAAGTTTGGAGAAGTCATAGAGATAAGAGAAAATGCAGACATTCAAAACACAATATTACTAAAGGCGTATGATAACGATGACCTGAAAAAGAAAATAGGGGATGACTTTTGGGAGGAATTAGAGAAAAATGTAAAAGACATAGGTCTTAGGGAGAAGAGATTTGCAAGTTCTGCAGACAGAGTATTAGACAAGATCAAGGAAGCTAGGAGAAGATTTGATAGCATTTTGATTCCAAATGCATCAGATCCTGTTTCTCAAATCAGAGAAGGTTGTATAAATATAATAAATCTGATAGAATTTACTGAGAAACAAGCTAATGTAGCGATAGCGTTTTACCTCGAATCAATACTGTATCAAAGAAAGCTCTCAAAGAGCCAGAGCTTTAAATCAAGTTATCAAAGCACTGACCAAATATTATTTCATAGTCCAGTTATTGTGGTAATTGAAGAAGCCCATGTATTCATGCCAAAAAATGAGAATACTGATACAAAGTATATTGCTTCAAAGGTTGCAAGAGAAGGAAGAAAATTTGGGGTAGGGCTAATAATAGTGTCTCAACGACCACGTACTTTGGATCCAAATGTATTAAGTCAAATGGGCTCCCTAGCAATAATGAAGTTGGTTCAACAAGAAGACCAATCACAAATTGAATCATCTAGTGAATCAATAAACGGTAAGATTATTGAGCAATTACCATCTCTTAACCCCGGAGAAGCGTTGTTAGTAGGTCAGTGGGTAAATTTACCTTCGTTTGTAAGAATTGATGAAATAGTAGAGAGAACAATGGGAAAGGATCCAGAGCCAGTAAACGAGTGGAAAAACATCAAAGAGAAAAAAGAGATGTCAATCGAGGATAGTCGGATGTATATCAGAGAGGATTACATAGAAGAGGAATACATAGAATAAGATGATAAAGAGTTAAATACATAAATTTGTCAGATTCTATCCCCTATCTATAATAATGAACATCGCCATGATTACCAAAACTAGGGAAAGGATAAATCTAAAGCTGTATGATGAAGATCTAAAAAATTTGACTAGCGAGATTTTTGAGGATATATATACATTGAATTTCTTCTTACAAACTATCCCAAAAACTTTTGGTCCAGACAAGACGCTCTTGATTTTTAACGATTTGGAAATAACAAATAGCGTTTTAGACCTGCCTGATAAAGATGCAAATCTAGAAGGTTATAACCACAATGTAAAACTTTTACTGGCCAAAGATGAAAATTCTTATTTCATACAAGAATAGATAACCTTTTTACTCGGCAAAGGATCATAAAGAAAGAAAAAATGCTTATTTCATTTATTTCCTATGTTTCAGGATTATTATACTTGAAACATTTTCTGGCTATTGAAACCTTGCTTATAGAGTGACATATAGGACATTCAGCCCAGTTTTTTCCCCCAGAGTATCTCCAATAATAATTACATTTTTGGTACATACATTGAATCCAAAATGTTTTTTTTGGACCCTTCAACCAGTTTTCTTGCAATGGCTTGCGAGTTCTTCGTGCCTCTCTTGGCAAACGAGATAATTTCATGGTGTTTACGACAACTACCATATTTGCTCATGATCTATTAATCTTTTCTATGCATGTAATCTTACTGTTTTGATATTACGAATACGAATGCTAATGAGGTATATGCATACACGCTACCGAATTTTTTAGACAATACTTACATTGGAACCCTTCTCAGTCATCTTGAATTTATACACTTGTTCAACCTCAGAATTTTCAAATATCTCTTCATCATGAGTAATAATTATCATTTGGGACAACGGACTCATTCCTTTACTAAAGACATCTGAAATAATTTTTACAAATGATCGACGCCTCTCCTCATCCAAATTTGTCGTAGGTTCATCTAAAACTATGAAATCAATTTTTGATGATCCCATCAAGAATGCAATCCCCATCCTAATAGCCAATGATACAGCGACTTTTTCGCCTCCACTCAATGATACAGTATCAATTTCTCCTCGCTTTCCATAACAAAGTACCTTTATTTCTCGCGGTTTTTCAATCAATGTAATTTTTGACAGTCCAACGTTGAAAATGTTAATGTATTCAGAGGCCTTGGTAGAAATCAAGTTTAGTGCCCGTGTCCTTAAACTTGAACTTACGATACCATCTCTGTTAAAGACTATGGAGCGAATATTTTCAAGATCAGAAATAAATTTTGCAGCCGATGATAACTCTGTTATCAATGTTTGAAATTCCGAATTTTCTCTCTGAACGTCTACAATTGTTTTTTCCAATATCGCTTTTTGACTATGTATATTAACGATTTCTGTTGAAAGCTTGTTTTTGGTTAATTTTTTTTGCTGATAAGAATTTAAATCAACCTCTATTACATCTTTCCTCATGTTTTGAATAATATCTATCAGATTTGCAGAATATTCATCTAATTTGTAAGTAGATAGATCGATATTTTTTAATGTATCCAATTGTAGTTTGGATAGGCTATGGTGATCTTTCCTTAGATCCTCTAGTTTATACTCTAAGGTATCGATACTGTCATTAATATCAAAATCATAATTTAATAGAGTACGCTCTGCAGATATTATATTTTTCTCCTTTCTTTTGAATTCCATTTCCTCTTTGTTGAGTTTAGAAATTTCAGAGAGTAGAAGCTGCTTCTCTTTGATCTTTTCGTTGAGTTCAAGATTGATATGAGAAATATCAAACATTTGGTTAAGGGAAATGATTTTAGAGTTACAAACAGGACATTTGCCATCTTTAATTTGGATTTTTTGAGCGCATTCGGTAAATCCTTTTAACTTTCCTATCTCCCCCTCTACTTTGATAACCTTACTGTTCAATTCATCTAATTCGGAACTAACCATCTGAATAGTGATAAAGACTTCATCTTTGTCCGTCAAAAAACCGACGGCATTTTTTATATCCACAATCATTCTTTGTGATTTATCAATTTCTGTTTTCAAAGTATTCGATCGTTCTCTAAAATATCTTAGTAAAGTATGTTCTAGCGATTTGATCTCAGAAAGTTTAGCTATTTTTGGCTCAAGAATTTCGATTTGTTTTTCCAATTCATTCAATGTTTCTGTTTTTTGAGATAATTGTACGAGGACAGTGTTTAATGATTGTTTTGATTGGAAAAATCTAGATTCATTATCTTTGGTTTTCTTAATGAGGATGTTTATTTGATTATCGTCATAACCTTGGGTTTTTTCTCGTAGTATTTTTCTAAAATCTTCTATAACATTATGCATGTTACTAAAAGATTTATCTAATCTATCTAATCCGATCATATTATTTAGTAATTCTTTAAATTCCTTAGGCTGTGAATCTATTATCTTACTAATTTCACCTTGTTGAATAATACCTGCAATTTGCAATTTAGTATAGTTAATCCCCATGATAGACTCCGTTTCATGGATTACTGATTCACCAAGTTGTTTTCGTTCTCCAGAAATGATTGATCTGTAATGGGATTTGTCATTTTGATCCATATTCAAATTATTGATGCTACTTTTAACCTTCTGTTCTAATCTAACTGAAGTCAGTCTGCCTTGGCTATCTATTTGTCTTTTGATCCTATAATTTGTAGAACCTATGGAAAATTCTAAAATTACAAAAGATCCCGTTTCATTATTAACATATCCACCCATTCCTCTTGTTAGCAAATTCTTGTGAGATTTGCGAGTGTGTTCATCGAATAGTGCAAATGTTATAGAATCAATAATACTGGATTTACCGGAACCGTTGTGCCCTACGAAAACTGTGATTCCAGGATGGAATTCAAGAGAAGTATCAGTGTGAGATAAAAAGTTATTTAAAACTATCCTTTTTATCAATTCTAGTTGCCTTTCCCAGCTATTTTTGATTCGTCCAAATTCTGATAAATAGATTTATTATTTTCAAAAAACTTCCAAACATAATTGGCAACTTGATTGTTCTTATCTTTATCAATATTCTTATTGTCGTGGGTGTCATCTTGATTATGAAACATACTGATTAGATCCAATGATAGATGAGTCAAAGGTTCAGAATGAAGAGATTTTAGAATTAGTGAAGACATCTCTTTATCCATGTCAAAATCTCCCGTATTATCGTAAGAAAATCCAGTATCGGGATCTTTGTCTAAAATGCTCCAATTATAGTATAAAAATGGAGCTTCTAATTGCAATAATTGTCTAGATAATATTTTGGGATCTATATCTGCTCCGCTTATTTTTAGATCAATAACAGGTTTTTTTGAATATCGAGTAGATTCTTGTACGATATTACGCAGCTTATCATCTAATTCGGGATATTCTATTTGGCATTCAAACTGATGTCGCCTCTTTTCTAGCTTTATCCAATGAGTATTGACGTTTGTAGAGACTTCTGAAAGGTCTACAAGTAAAAATCCCTTCTCCACATCTGAGATGGCTTCGTTATGTCCTAGATCAATCGAACCAGGATAAGCCACCAAACCATCGTTTAGAGAAGTAAATCTCTTTTCAATGTGGTCGTGATAATGACCCATAGCATAATAATCAAATCCGATTGGTAAATCATTAGAAAAAATTTCGCCTGCAAATTTGTTAAAATCATATAGGCCCTGATGAAGAACAAGTATCTTTTTTAACCGATGATTTTGAACTTTAGGTTTTTGGATGTCATTTTTCAAGATAGACTCTAATTTTCTAAATGGCCTGATCAATCCGTTATCAATATTTGAACGACGTTCCTTATTGAATCCATAGATTAGTAGATTGTCAATTTGAACCGGTGAATCGGGTCGGAGTCTTCTTGCTAATCCCAAATTATGAAATAGGTATGGTAGAGGTACATCATTGGATCTACTTATATCGTGCTCACCTAATACAAAAAATACGGGTATGGATTTTTCTTTAAGTTTTTTTAATTCTTGGGCAAGCCTAATTATGGCCGCACCATTTGGCTTTGGATTGTGAAATATATCACCGGCCAAAATGATAGCTTTTACGTGCTCACTGATGGATTTTTCAATAGCCTCTCCAAATACTTCGTATAGATCTTCTTCTCGCTCTTGGAGATTGAATTGAGCATAACCCAAATGAATATCTGAAATATGAGATATAAGCAACTATGGTTCAAAAGATCAATGCCATATTTTATTTATTAATTGAAATCTGCATTCGAACTTACCCGCCACCTGCTCCACCTCCCAATGTACCCCATTGAACTTCTTGATAATTATCAATTAACTCATTTAACAAATCATTGATATCCTTATCTTGTTGTTTTGATGAAATATACTCGCTTAACAATGATTGGAGTCTTTTATAAGTAATGTCATCTACTTGCAGGTTTCTCATTTCTATCAAGACTATCTTGAGAATTTAATTATAGATATAGATTTGCACGTATGTTCAAAGAAAGATTTAACAGTAATATAATTTACCTTAAAATCATCAATAATGTCGATTAATTATCCTACTGAGATTTTTTCAAACACGCTGGGCAGAAAATTTCTCTTAAACATACTAAGATTTGATAACGGTTATTTTATTTCAATATCAGAGAATGAATCAAAGCTTGGATCTATCTCTGTATCATTAGCTGTGACAAACAAATCTAACACGGCTAGGGTGATTCAAGACAAAAATGATCAATTATTTATTGACACTCTTTCTACCAGGATTTCCCTGATGAAAAATGGTATCTGCATCATATCAATGTTCACAAAAAATAAATTACATTTAGATGACATGAAAATAATTAATGAAAAGATCCTGTCGGCAATAGAGGAGAAATAAATGATAAAAAAAGAAAAAAACAACCATAACAACAAGGATCGCAAAGGTATTTTGAGAAACAAAAACACTAGAAATCTTGATTCAAAGTCCGACCAAAAGAAAGTTGAAAATATCACCATAAAAGAAGACTCAGAATTAAAACATGAGTATGATTTGAGAAGCTTTTTATCATACCTCGAGAAAAGGGGGGAACTAATAACAATACACAAGAAAGTAAAAAAGAAGTTTGAACTTGCTGCAATAATAAGTAAGTTTGATAAGAAAGAGGCTGTAATGTTTACCAACGTTGATGAATCTAAATTCAAAGTCGTTTCGAATATCTTAGGGACCAGGGAGCGCTTTTTTTATGGGATCGAGTCTTCAGGTCCAATCAACAAAATCGATTTATCTAACTTAGGCAACATAGGACCAGAATATTACCCTAAAGAATTTTCCAATGACGCACCATTCTATAGTAACAGTACTAAAAATCTCTATGATCTTCCTATCGTAAGTCATTTTGAAAAAGATGCTGGTCCATTTATTACTTCATCTACAGTATATGTAAAGGATCAAGAGAATGGAAATCAAAACTCTTCAGTTCATAGAATGTTACTGCTTAATAATAGCCAAATGGCGATAAGAATGGTAGAGGGCAGGCATCTTCATAAATGCTTCGTTTACGCTAAAGAGCATAAAGAAGATTTAAAAATCAATGTTGTAGTTGGAGTGCATCCAGCCCTGAATATTGCAGCGGCATATCAAGCAGCGTATGGAATTGATGAAATTACAATAGCAAATTATCTCTTAAATGGCAATCTGAAGCTTGCAAAGAATAATTATTCTGACTTAATGATACCAAAGCACAGCGAGGTAGTATTAGATGGTAAAATACTTCATGACGAAGTATCTGAAGAATGGATGGTCGAAATGCTGAGGACATATGACTTTAAACGAAAACAGCCAGTTTTTGAAATTAACAAAATTTGGTACAGAGATAATCCCATATATTATGACATTTTACCGGGATACACGGAACACAGATTATTAATGGGATTGCCTATAGAAGCCAAAATTTTTAGTTACGTTAAGAATACTGTTCCCTCCACTAGAACTGTACACTTATCCGATGGAGGGAGTAATTGGTTAACTGCAGTAGTACAAATAAAGAAGAGACTAGAGGGTGAACCAAAAAATGCAATTCTAACTGCATTTGCAGCACATCCCTCTCTTAAGACTGCAATTATAGTTGATGAGGATATTAATCCCTGGAATCCTGTAGAAGTAGATTATGCCGTTTCTACTAGAACCCAAGCTGATAAAGATTTTCTAATAATAACAAATGCAAAGGGTTCAAGTTTAGATCCCTCTAGTGATCAAACCAATTTATTAACTACAAAATTAGGAATAGATGCTACGATTTCTCTTCTTAAAGATAGGGAGAGATTTGAGATTGCTAAAATACCTGGTGCAGATAATATCGATATCAAAAAGTATGTATAAAAAGAAAAAGAAAGTTACATGGTATCAAAGTTCTAAATATGTGTATTCCCGCATAGGAATCTTTGGGCTGAGATTAATTCAAAAGGATTAGAAATACTCGATTTAGCAAGAATGAAAAAGAAGTTTAGATAATTGGCATCATGAGAGCAGACAGAATCACACCATACACTAAATGGCCAGTTAAACTTGTAATGGCTGGACCAAGTCCTAATGGATGTTTAAGTGGATCAATTCCGGTTATGGGTTTGTGAATTGGTAGCAGCGTTAGAACCCATAAAACTAGACCATATAGAATGCCTACGAAAAACAGCATAGTGATTAAAGATGGACTCAAAGTCAATAAAAAATAAAAACCAATTCCCCCCAATCCACCATTTACAAAATGAAGAAAAAGAAGTCCAGGAAAATTGATCTTTGCTCTATCCGTTCTAAAAAATTTGCTATATAACACCTGATTTTCATGCCATTCAAGCACTCCTTCTAGACCCCACTTTCTCCAAAAAGGAAATTCAAAAAAAGTCATCATCAATGTAGAAAATAATCCCGTCAATAAACTCAAAAACATGGAAAAATAATCAAACATGCGATTATAGCCAAGTTATATGGAATATAATGTATCATCGGCCTGCAAATTAGTTAGCATCAGGGAGGAAACAAGGTAAGCAAGTAAACAAGTAGACTCCGATAATTGTAATATTAGGATTGTAAAACGCAGGAATTGAACTATATATCGATGCTCAGATCAAAATATTATGTGATCTTATCTTAATAGACATCAGCAAAAAGAATCCTGTCTTTAACAATCGTTCTAGGTCAGTTTATCTCACTCCACCTCTTATCATCTCACCTCATCTCACCTCACTCCACCTTACCAAAATAAATCATGGAGAAATGTTGGGTATCCCATCGTAATCAAACATAACTATAAAGCCACACACCTTTGTTTGATAGAGTCTCCAAATATTACCAGTAATCAGGATATTTACAAAAGAAATAATCAGAATCAGAATTCTGATGCTTTTATGGACTCAAAAACACAAACAATAGGTTGTTATGCGAGTTTTATAGAAGGATCAAAAATACGTATCCTATGAAATCAAGTTTTGACTATAATCAAATATCAACAAAAGTAGAATCAAAATCAATAGCAGAAGGAAAATACTGTATCATATGCGGACAGGTATTAGAGTAATGTAGAAGAATAAATACTAGGAAATTTATAGTTTAGTATGAACCGCCTGATAGTCGAATCCTACACCAACTCGACAATAAACACAATTTTAGATGACATATCTAAAAAGTATCAAATTGATACGTCCAAAGAACAGCTTGATGAGGATATCCCGATTAATGAAATCAAATTCAAATATAGAACTTACTCTGAATGCGTTAAAATGCTCTACAAGAGTGCAGGCGTAGTCAACGCAATTTAGGTTCTAACTTTCATTAGTTTTATATGACCAGTAGTACAAGCTTCTGAACCTTCTTCATGTTCGTGCAAAAGCTGTTTTGCATTTTCCTCAGGTAATTTTTCTGTTGAAATATAACCACATTTTTCACAAATAACAATATAGCTCCAGCCAACCAAATAGATATCATTTTAGTTATCAGCCTTCGATATTTATCTATATGTCCAAATTAACAGATAAGGATCTGCATGCTTATCACACGCATAATTTGACAAAGAATATGCAGATTAAACCAATAGAATTGGGATGAGATTTTGGAAATTTCTACTCAGGTTAGATCGAAATACTAATTACATGTAAGTTTGTTTTGCTTTTAAGTCATGTAGAAAGATATTATGTTGTAAATTATGTTGTAAATTTTTTTGCAAGTCAGATTTCTTTTAATTTTTTTATTGACCTTGAATAAATAAATGACCTTTTGATTGAAACAAGCAGATGGACATGATCCACAAAAGACAGTGGTTTCAGTCTAGCTGAGTCTTGGATTAGTAGATCGTAAAATCTTAAATAGAGATTTGATTCTGCTATGTGTAATGAGTTGCAAAGACAGTTTTGCTCGATATCCACTATTTATTACCATAATAATTATGGGAACAGGGATAGTATTGATGTTTCAAAATTCAAATACAATAGAAGCAGGTGCTACAACTTTTATGCAAGATAACTCAAACAGCACCACTTCTTCTACTCCTAGCACAGCTGTGGCCACGACATCTGCTTTGAATAATACATTCTATCATGATTCTGATGGTGAAATTAATAAACTAACATCGGCATTTGGATTACCATTTTATGAACTAACGGATGCCAAAGATACCGGTAAAGAAGTACTAAATATCGATCCACAACAAACCAAGGACTCTTACATTGCTCAGGGCAATATGAAAGGAATAGGCAATGTTACTGAATATGGTACTTATATATCAACTTATTCATCACCTGAAATTAGCAGCACTGGTAAAGGAATGATAGTTCAGAATGATAATGTAGCAACGTTTACTGCTGAGGATACTGGGAAATATGACAACGACGGGAACTTACTATTGAAAGGAACTATGTTTTTCCAATCTGATGATAAGAAAATGGAGAGCATTGACGGAAAGATAGGACTTTATCTTTACTGGAAAGATGCTAACGGTACCGACTGGACAAAAACATGGTTATGGAAATAGAGAATTACTGACAAGATAATGGAGTGTAGGGAAAGGATACAGTCTAAAGACAACAAATACAATTTTTTTACTTTTAGTTAATAGAACAGACCGATTTCTTTTAGATAGCCTCATCAGGGTTTTGGGGATCCAAATATTTATGCTATAAACTATAGGTGCAAAAACTAGGTTCTCGTTTAATAATTTAAATCCCTCTAATAATTTTGATGATGATCAAAGGATCATTATCATCCTTTGAAAAACAAATTCTCAACAATTTGTATTTTATCTTGTTTCATACTATTTTTATCATAACCAAGTAATGTCATCTTAAGAACGATTTGAGAAATCGAGTGGCAGTGTAGTAAAATTAAGGATATGATTTTTTGATGACAGGTGGCAGGGATATTTTATATTTATCCTGATATCAATTGAAATTAAATTTCTAAAGCAGTACTTTTGATCAGGTTTAAAATCATATAAGGTACAAGTACATCACAAAACAGTGCATCCGATTACACGAGAAACGCCCTGGTTATTTATCCCTTTTTATCTAGAGTTCATATGAAAAGTATAGACCTAGCAAGAATAATTCCTCGCAAAAAGACCCTAGAAGCACTAACAATGATAATGTTACTCTCTTTTTCATCTGCGATTGTCTCGGATTTCAACTCCGATAATAGAATAGCCATAGCGAGCCAACAAACTCAAAAAACTAAAGAGTTTACATTGATAGCAGATGAAACAATACTAAATATTTCTCCAAGTAAAAAAATTAATGCATGGACTTATAATGATACCATCCCTGGTCCGACTATTCGTGTTACTGAAGGAGATAAAGTAGTTGTACATTTCATAAATAATCTAAAGTTATCACATACTATTCACTTTCATGGTGGTCATAATGGAACTGTGGATGGAGTTTTTGAAATAGTCCCTCCAAACCAGACATTTACCTATGAATTTATAGCCACTCCAGCCGGTGCATTGATGTATCATTGCCACGTCATGCCAGTGGTTGAACATGTAAGAATGGGACTATACGGAGCATTTATCGTTGATCGCAAAGTCCCTTTGCCTCCAGCAAAAGAATTTTTGCTTGTATTTGGAGACCATGATTCAACCAATACACTCACCTCTGATCCAGAAAGTATGTTTTTTAATGGATATGAAAACATTCACTATGACAATCCGCTTCCAGTATACGAAAATGAAACAGCAAGAGTTTATTTAATAAACTTGGCGCAGCTTCCCGCATATGGATATCATGTGCATGGGACGTTATTTAAGACTTGGATTTCGGGTATTCTTATGAATGATCCTATATATACTCAAACTTGGGCAACTGCGTCAGGTGATGCGGCGGTTTTTGAATTGAAATGGCCGTGGACTGGAAATTTTCTCTTTCATATGCATGGAATTCCTGAAGAACGAGGGTCTATGGGATATTTCAATGTCTCTTTGCCTAATGAACACCTGGTAGACGGAAAGGATATAGCGATTACAAAGTCAGTCAGTATGATAGACTGGCAGCAGAACCTTACAAAAACATTGCAAAATGCTTCATCCATATCAGATCAAACAAAATAACTTCTCTTTTTTTGATTATGAGATTAACTTTCGACGTGACCGTTTAATCTATTAGATCAGATTATTATTAAAAATATTGAGAAAAGACATCTCTAATTTACAGGGTTAGCATATCTAAAATTATGAGAAGTCTGCAGAATAATTAATGAGTAATAAAATGTTACTAAAATAATCACAGAAAAATAAATATTGACCATCTTTTTCCAATAAGAAAGCTAAATAACTATTTGAGGCAAGCGGTAAATATCATATCTTTTCAATGCAAAACATGGATAAATTAATTACTAAAATTCTTTCAGTTTTTATAGTAACAGGCATATTGGGTGATTATATTCCAAATGTGTTGGCAACTTTAGGCACACCATTGGAAGTTTGTACTGGGAATAGCGCTGCAGGGCAAACAGGCAATAGTGCTGCCGAACAGGAGACGGAACAAGGACAGACCGGTGACACAGGAGCACAATCGGTTTCTCCAGAACTTAATGCATTAACAGGAAATAACCTTGGTGTTGAAGCACGTCAAAATGGTAAGTGCATACCAACTTTTGAACAACCACCGACCGATTCAACAATTTCTCGAAATTAGAAATAGGATAAGAGATAAAGACAGCTCATTCAATAAATGTTCCTAGTTTTCTTTTTTCTTCTTTTTTTTGGTATCAATTACGGAGTCAATTCTAAAAAGTATTTTTCGATAGTTATAAGTTCCTAACATACATTAGTGAGATTACGAATATCAATCATCATTACGCAACATCTTTTAAAAGGTGTGAAAAAGATATGGATTAATGATCAATATTGGAAAAAAAATATTTGAGGAAGTAGATTTTCCAACCAATAGCACAATAATTTCGGAGGATAAAGATAAATCAATCATCGAAAGAGAAAGTAGCTGGACTGGGAAGATTAAAGGAATAGACTCATTTCCAAGCGGTACTGTAGAGGGTCATGGGCGTTCAGTAATTTTTGAAAATGGCGTCTCTATTTCTAACTGGCAGGGTATTTGGGCTATAGAAAGCGGGCAAGAAATTTCGTTTATTGGAAAAGATACAAGCCGAAATGGCAAATACTATGTAATAAGAACATACTTTACTCGCAATGAGGAGTTAAAAGATCTTGACGGCATGGTGTGTTTTTTAGACGGAATATTTGATTCCAGAAATAAATCCTATATTTGTAGTGGATACAGATTGATCTAGAAATACATTTTTCATTACTTTACCCGTCTGGTGGCAGGAGTGGGTATCCTTATTATGATTTAGATCAAAAAAATAATCTCAATGTAAGCAAGTGTT
>Ga0310890_10000331_pt1 | contig 14904 bp, 17 predicted proteins | sample T20D3metaG_FD_203751 | JGI IMG/M metagenome (GOLD analysis project Ga0310890, IMG submission 203751) | Lab incubated soil microbial communities from West Virginia University Organic Research Farm, Morgantown, WV, United States - T20D3 | ecosystem: Environmental > Terrestrial > Soil >... | reverse complement strand
TCATCGCGCTCAGCCGGGCCAGCTACCGCAAGATGATGCAGAACCTGTGGTGGGCCGCCGGCTACAACATCGTCGCGATCCCGTTGGCGGCCGGCGTCCTGGCGGCCCAGGGCATCCTGCTTCCTCCCGCCTTTGCGGCCGTGCTGATGTCCGCGAGCACCGTGATCGTTGCCATCAACGCACAGTTGCTGCGGCGGGCTCGGCTATAGCCGGCGGGCCGCCGGCGCAGCCGTAGCGCTGCGTCTCAGCCGCATCTACGCACGTGCCGCGGTGTAATCGAAATGGAGCTGTCGCGTTGACCTTGTGAGGACCTACTCAAGGAGAACCCAAATGGAAAAGGACATCGTTTGCGGGATGCAAGTGGACCCGGCGAAGGCAGCCGGCAGCAGCGAGTACAACGGCAAGACGTACTATTTCTGCTCCAAGGGCTGCAAGACGAAGTTCGACGCGAACCCCGCCCAATACGCCAAGTAAGGCAACTGCGCGCGGACCTGGACTTGCCCTGTAATGGATTTGAACCGGCCGCGTTACAGGGCTGGAGGCCAGTGAATGTCACGCCACGCACACAGCCACGCTGCAGTCGCACCAGTTGAGGTCCTCGACCAGGTTTGCGGGATGACCATCTCTCCGGAGGACGCCGTCGGGAACATCGAGCACAAAGGCCAGACGTATTACTTCTGCAGCCAGGGCTGCCTGGACCAGTTCCGCGCCACGCCGGAGGCCTTTCTTGGCGCGCGACCGGCGGCGACTCCGCTCAGCCCGGCCGACATGGAGCGCGAGTACACGTGCCCCATGGACCCGGAGGTGCGCCAGAAGGGCCCCGGCGCGTGCCCGAAATGCGGTATGGCGCTCGAACCAGTCGACTTCTCGCCGGTCACCAGGACCGAGTGGATCTGCCCGATGCACCCGGAGATTGTCCGCGACGAGCCGGGCTCATGCCCGATCTGCGGCATGGCCCTGGAGCCGCGCACCATCACGCTGGAGGAGCAGAATCCCGAACTCGACGACATGACGCGGCGGTTCCGGTGGTCGGCTCTTGTCACCGCGCCGGTCCTCGCGTTCATGGTCTCGGAGTTCTTGCCCGGTCAACCCCTGCAACGGATGGTGTCCCATGGCTGGCTGAACTGGATTCTGTTGCTACTCGCGACACCGATCGTCCTCTGGGGCGGCTGGCCATTCTTCGTCCGCGGCTGGGCGTCAGTGGTGAATCGTCACCTGAACATGTTCACGCTGATTGCGCTCGGTGTCGGAGCAGCGTATGCCTACAGCGTCGTCGCGACGCTTGCACCCGGGCTGTTTCCGGACTCGTTTCGCATGATGGGCGAGGTCGCCGTCTACTTCGAGCCGGCAGCGGTGATCGTCGTGCTCGTCCTTCTCGGTCAAGTGCTGGAACTCCGTGCACGGTCTCAAACGAGTGCGGCGATCCGGAACCTGCTTGGGCTGGCGCCGAAAACAGCGCGCCGCATCGACGAGGACGGCTCAGAGAAGGATATTCCGCTCGAGCAGGTGCAGGTGGGCGATCGCCTGCGCGTGAGACCTGGCGAGCGGATCCCGGTCGATGGCATCGTGATCGACGGGACGACCACGATTGACGAGTCAATGGTGACCGGCGAGCCAATCCCGGTCGAGAAGACGGCCGAGTCGACCGTGACCGGCGGAACTGTCAATGGCACCGGCATGGTCGTCATGGAGGCGCGGCGCGTCGGCAGCGACACGCTGCTCGCGCAGATCGTGCGGATGGTGAGCGAGGCTCAGCGCTCCCGCGCGCCGATTCAACGGCTGGCCGATACCGTCTCCGCTTGGTTCGTGCCGACCGTCATCGCCGTGGCCGTCGCCACGTTCTTCGTGTGGTCCCAGTACGGGCCGGAGCCGCGGCTCGCGCATGCGCTGGTGAACGCGGTCGCCGTACTGATCATCGCGTGCCCGTGCGCACTGGGCCTGGCCACGCCGATGTCGATTATGGTCGGCACGGGTCGAGGCGCAGAAGCGGGTGTGCTGATCCGCAACGCCGAGGCTCTCGAGACTCTCGAGAAAGTGACGACGATCGTCGTGGACAAGACGGGCACGCTCACAGAGGGCAAGCCAAAGCTCGTGACGATTGAGCCCCAGCCGGGAGTCGACGCGGCCACGCTGCTGCGCCTGACCGCGAGTCTTGAACATGTGAGCGAACATCCACTCGCTGCAGCCATTGTGGCAGGCGCGCGCGAACGAAACGTCGACATGTCCGAGGTCACGAACTTCGCGTCGGTCACGGGCAAAGGCGTGACGGGGACTGTCGATGGACGCACGGTGGCCATTGGGAATCTGAAGCACCTCGAGGCGCTCGGCATCGATCCCAGTCAGTTGAAGGCGCGAGCGGAGGAACTACGGCGCGAGGGCCAGACCGTGATGTTTGTCGCGTTCGATGGCAGGACGGCGGGACTCGTCGGCGTGGCCGATCCCATCAAGTCCACCACACAGGAAGCCATCGAAGCCTTGCACCGGGAAGGCATCAAGGTGGTGATGCTCACCGGCGACAATCGCACGACCGCTGAGGCCGTCGCGAAGTCCGTCGGGATCGATCGCATCGAAGCCGACGTACTGCCGGATCAGAAGGCAGAGGTGATCAAGCGCTTGCAGGCGAGCGGTGAACGTGTGGCGATGGCCGGAGACGGCATCAACGACGCACCCGCGCTCGCGCAGGCGGACGTGGGCATCGCGATGGGCACCGGGACAGACGTGGCCATGGAGAGCGCCGGTGTCACTCTGGTCAAGGGGGACCTTCGCGGCATCGTGCGCGCCCGGCGGCTGAGCAGCGTTACCATGCGGAACATCAGACAGAACCTGTTCTTTGCGTTCATCTACAACGTAGCAGGTGTTCCGATTGCGGCCGGCATCCTGTATCCCTGGTTTGGACTGCTGCTCAGCCCGATGATTGCCAGCGCGGCGATGACGTTCAGCTCCGTCTCGGTCATCGGCAACGCACTTCGGTTGAGGCGGGTATCGCTGTGAATGCCGCTCATTTGGGGGAGAACGGACTTGGTCGCCAGCCTCGCGGTATACTCGGAGTGTGGGCTTGAACCAGCGGACCATCAGCATCGTCGTGCTGTCCATCCTGACCGCGCTGCCGGTCTCGGGGACGCTGTGCGCGATGCTGTGCGATTCGTCGGCGAAGGCCGCGGCCTCTGCCCATCACGGCTCCGGCCCTAATTGTGAGGAGCCGCAGCCCGCGTCGACAGGAACTCAGATTCAAGGCGGTTCCGAGCATGACTGCAGCACGCACGATGCTGCGGTTCGTCAAGCCACCAGTACGGTGGCCCAACGTGCCGATGGCGTTGCTGGATCGGTACTGCTGGCTACTCTGACTGCTCGTGCAATCACAGCGGGCCCGATCCGAGTCGATTCATCCTTCGACTACGACGCGCCACCGGGGACGGCACCACCCACCACGACCCCGCTCGTTCTCCGCGTCTGATCCCCTTCAACTGAGCGCTCTTTAGCGCTGCCTCGCAGCGGGCAACGGTCGACGACCGTCTGCCACGGCCGTCGTCTATGCGCTGTGCTTTTGAAGGGATCACATGAAGGACCGTCAACGTCGTCCCGGTCGCGGGATGCCGTTCAGAAAATCGACCGGACCCGCACAGAGCGGCAGCTGGAAGGCCACGCTCCGAGCGTTCCTGCTCCTCGTGGCCGTGGTGTCGGTACTTGGTGGCGCGATCGCCTACTCGATCGCCAGCCGTGGTCTGAGTGCGCATGATGAACCGAGCCGCGTCGAAGAAACGCTGGCTCGGGCGATGCGCCGCTGGGCGACTCCCAGCGCGATGCGTGACCGAACCAATCCCGTGCAGCTGACGCCGGAGGTCATCAATCAGGCGTTAGGTCACTACGCAGACCACTGCGCGTCCTGCCACGCCAACAACGGAAGCGGCGACACCCAGGTCGGTCGGGGCCTATACCCGAGAGTTCCTGACATGCGCGCGACGAACACACAGTCGCTGACTGACGGTGAGCTGTTCTCGATCATCGAGCACGGCATTCGCTTGACCGGCATGCCAGCGTGGGGAAACGGAACGCCCGAAGGCGAGCGCGATAGCTGGGGGTTGGTGCATTTCGTGCGGCGTCTGCCGAAGTTAACACCGGAGGAGATCGAACGAATGGAATCACTCAATCCGAAGACACCGGCGCAGTTCAGAGAAGAGGAAGAGGCACGCCGTTTCCTGCAAGGTGAACCGTACGGACCGATTTCGGCGGCGCCCAAGAAGGGACATCAGGACTGAGGATCTATGAGCTCGCAACGATTTTCTTCTTCGGCATTCTCCGATAGACAGGTTTCCCGGCGGACCTTCGTCAAGGGGCTGGCCGTCGGCGGCGCAGCAGCTAGCCTCGGCTTGTGGCGCACGCCCGCACTGGCGCAGGGTAATCCGCCGGTTGCTTGGACCGCCCTATCCGGAACCGCGTTCGACTTGCGCATCGGTGAGACGCCCATGAACTTTACGGGGACCCCGAGAGTGGCGTTCACGGTTAACGGTTCGGTGCCCGCGCCGACCCTTCGCTGGAAGGAAGGCGACACGGTCACTCTGCGCGTGGCGAATACGCTCGACGAGGACGCGTCGATTCATTGGCACGGCATCCTGCTGCCCGCGAACATGGACGGCGTGCCAGGTCTCAGCTTCCATGGCATTCGTCCCGGCGAGACGTACGTGTATCGCTTCAAGGTGCGGCAAGCAGGCACGTACTGGTACCACAGTCATTCGGGATTCCAGGAACAGCGGGGACTGTATGGGCCGCTCGTCATTGAGCCTCGAGAGCCCGAACCTTTCGAATACGACCGCGAACACGTCGTCATGCTCACGGACTGGACGGACGAGAGTCCTGAGCGCGTGTTCGCGAAATTGAAGAAGCGCTCGGACTACTACAACTTTCAGCAGCGAACGGTTGGAGACTTCTTCCGGGACGTTCGAACGCAGGGACTCAAGGACGCGCTCGCGGACCGCAAGATGTGGGGCGAGATGCGGATGAACCCGAGGGATCTCGCCGACGTGTCGGGCTACACCTACACATACTTGATGAATGGCGTCGCCCCAGCCGGCAATTGGACGGGGCTCTTCAAACCGGGCGAGCGAGTGCGCTTGCGGTTCATCAATGGGTCGGCGATGTCGTACTTCGATGTGCGGATTCCCGGTCTAAAGCTGACGGTCGTCGCGGCAGACGGTCAGTACGTGCATCCAGTCGCCGTCGATGAGTTCCGAATTGCGACGGCCGAGACATACGACGTGATCGTGGAACCGTCTGGACAGGATGCGTTCACGATCTTTGCGCAGTCAATGGACCGGACAGGCTTCGCTGCCGGCACGATCGCCGTGCGCGAAGGTCTGCGCGCCGTAGTACCCGAGCTCGATTCTCGAGCGATGCTCACGATGGCCGACATGGGACATGGCGGGATGGGACACGAGATGGGCGCCATGGGCAACGAGGCGCAGGCGGCCGCAGCACAGAAGCCTGCTGATCCGCACGCGGGACACACGATGCCTCCGGCTGCGGCTCCGGGAAATCCAGCTGGAGGCCAGGCCGCGTCGCAGAAACCGGCGCCTCCCGATCCGCATGCTGGGCATGACATGTCGACCATGACGGGTGGAATGCAGCAGCATCCTGACAGCGAGAGCGGCAACCCACTCGTCGACATGCAGACGATGACGCCCACGTCGCGGCTGGACGATCCAGGCATTGGCCTGCGCGACAACGGCCGGCGCGTGCTGACCTACGCGGATCTGAGAAGCGTCTTCGACGATCCCGATGGTCGCGAGCCGGGCCGGACCATCGAGCTGCATCTGACCGGCCACATGGAGCGGTTCGCGTGGTCGTTCAACGGCATCAAGTTCTCGGATGCGGAGCCCCTGCGTCTGACCTACGGCGAGCGCCTCAGGATCGTCCTTGTGAACGACACGATGATGACGCACCCCATTCACCTGCACGGCATGTGGAGCGACATCGAGGATGACAAGGGCGAGTTCCATGTGCGCAAGCACACCGTCGACATGCCACCCGGTACCAAACGGTCCTACCGCGTGACGGCGGACGCCCTGGGCCGTTGGGCGTACCACTGCCACCTCCTGTTCCACATGGAAGCTGGCATGTTCAGAGAAGTGAGGGTGGAGGAATGAGGGCGCTACGCCTGCTTCACCTCGCGGCCCTCGTGGCTGGCATCGGGTTGACATCGGCTGCTCGCGTGGATGCACAGTCGTCGTTACCCGCTCCGGACCCGCACGCAGGCCACACGCAGCAGAAACCGGTCGAGCAGAAGCCTGCGGCGAAACCTGCAGATGAACATCAGCACGGTACGGGCGACAAGTCTGCGCAGAATCACCCGCCCTTCATCCCGCCGCTCACCGATGAGGATCGCAAAGCTGCATTCCCTGATGTGGAGGGACATGCCGTTCACGATCGGGCATTGCATTACTACGTGCTCCTGGATCAGCTCGAATGGCAGGCCGTCGATGATGGCAGCGGTCTCAATCTGGACAGCAAAGGGTGGATCGGCCGCGATCGGGACCGTATCTGGTTCCGTGCGGAGGGCGATAGCGAGGAAGGTCGCGTCAGTGAAGCGCAGGCGCACATGTTGTACGGACGTCAGTTTTCGCGCTGGTGGGACATCGTCGGTGGCATCCGGCAGGACTTCCGGCCGGGTCCGGCACAAACTTGGGCGGCGATTGGCGTGCAGGGTCTGGCGCCGTACTGGTTTGAAATCGAGGCTACGGCGTACGTCGGCGCGTCTGGTCGGACGCACGCGCGGTTCGAAGTCGAATACGAGCTTCTGATCACGAATCGTCTGATCTTTCAACCACTCGTGGAGGCGGAGATCTTCGGCAAGTCGGATCCTGAGCGAGGCATCGGCGCCGGCGTGAGTACGACGGACGCCGGCTTTCGGCTGCGGTACGAATTTCGACGCGAGGTGGCACCGTACGTCGGCGTGGTGTGGAGCAAGCAATGGGGCAAGACCGCCGATTTCGCCGAGGCCGCGGGCGAGCGGACGGGCGGGATGCGATTGGTCACGGGAGTGCGGCTGTGGTTCTGAACACTCACACTGTGGAGGAAGCAATGACAACACGATTTACGGTGATCCTGCTGGCGTTCGCCATTCTGGCGCTGGGGTCCAGTGCGCGCCTGGTCGCACACGAAGGCCATGAACATAAGGTGATGGGGACGGTGACGATGGCCGCTGCCGACCACGTGATGCTCAAGGACAAGGACGGCAAGGACTTCACCATCAAGGTCACCAAAGATACGAAGGTGAAAGCCAAGCCGATGATCAAGGTGGAAGATCTCAAGGCCGGCACTCGCGTAGTCATCACTGCCGTCGAGCAGAAGGATAAGAGCATGACGGCAAAGACGATTGAGGTTGGCGCCGTGGCAGCGGCGACCAAGTGAACGCCATGAGCGAGCACAGGAATACCCGACTGCAAAGACACGTTGTGCTGGCGGCCCTCGTACTAACGCTGCCATCGCTTGCAATGGCACATGTCAGCGTCCGGCCTCGTGAATCGAAGCCTGGCGCTGAAGAACGGTACACCGTCCGAGTGCCGACGGAAGGTGCCGTTGCAACAACTCACGTGCGGCTGGAGATCCCCACTGGCGTGACTGTACTGGAAGTGATGCCGGCGGACGGTGCCACGTTCGAGACAACGAAGGATGGCGACCGAATCACAGCGATCACGTGGAAGAAACAGATTCCGCCGAAGGAGGCAGCCGAGTTTGTGTTCCGTGCGCGGAATCCTGCCAGCGCGGAAATCGCCTGGAAGGCACATCAACATTTCACCGATGGGACGGTGGCGGATTGGATCGGCGCCGCTGGCGCCAGCCGGCCGGCGTCGGTCACGAAGCTGAGTGCGTCAGCTGCCGGCGCACAGTCAAACGATGCTGCAACAATTGAGGCGTGGTTGAAGAGCTACGATGCTGCCTTCAACGCAAAGGAGCTCGACAAGCTCGCGACATTCTACCACCCAGATGTGACGATCTACGAGGGCGGTGGTATCAACAACGGTTGGATCGACTACCGGGATCGCCATCTGGGTCCAGAGCTGAAGTCGTTCGAGAACCTGCAGTTTGGCCATAGCAATACGAAGGTGACGGTGTTGCCTGGAGGGCAATCCGCCTACGCGACCTCGGAGTATTCAATCAAAGCGAAGATGGGCGACCGACAGCTCGATTCAGGCGGCCTCGAAACCCTGGTGCTCGTGAAGGGTGCCGATGGGACGTGGAAGATTCGCCACTCCCACACCTCGAACCGAGCACGGCGGCCACAAGCGTAGAACGAAGAGGCTCTGGCAGGTAACCACATGCAACACAGCCAACACGGTGAACACAACAGGGAACAGAGTCACTATCTTCGCCTGGCCGCCATGATCGTGCTGTCGTTCATCTCCATGTACGTGCTGATGTACGCCATGGTGAACACGCTCGGCGATGTCTATAACAGCCTGAACCAGGTCTACATGGCCGGACTCATGACTGCACCGATGGTGGTCATCGAGCTGCTGTTGATGTCGGGCATGTACAAGAACAAGAAACTGAACGCCCTCCTCATCACTGGCGGTTGCGTGGCGGGCATCGCGTTCTTCCTCTTCATCAGGCAGCAGACCGCGATCTCGGATCGTCAGTTCTTGCGGTCGATGATCCCGCATCACTCGGGGGCGATCTTGATGTGCAATGAGGCGTCCCTTCAGGATCAGAGGCTTCTCGAACTCTGCAAAACCATCATGACGGGGCAGCAGCAAGAGATCGACCAGATGCGGGCAATCCTGGGGGACCTGAACCGCGGTCGGTAAGGGCCGCTCGCCGCTCTGTCGTGAACCATGAGGTGCCTGTAGTCCATGTATCCGGTGCTGTTCCGGATCGGCGACTTCGAAGTCACAAGCTTCGGTGTGATGGTGGCTCTCGCCGCGCTGGTAGGCCTGTGGCTGTTTCCGCGGGAGCTGCGCTGGTCGGGACTGCCACTCGACGCCACCGACGCCGGTCTCTTCGGCGTGATCGGTGGCCTCGTCGGCGCGAAGCTGCTGTGGACGGTAGAACACGCATCTGATGCGCCCGTTCTGGAGCTGCTGCTCTCGCGCGGCGGCTTGAGTTGGTACGGTGGCTTGATCGGAGGCGTCGGGGTTGGCCTCGCATACATCGCCCTCAAGCGGTGGCCGATTGTTGCGATCCTTGCCGCGGCAACGCCGGCGCTCGCGTTCGGACACCTGATAGGACGGATTGGTTGTTTCCTTGTTGGTGATGACTACGGCACGCCTTCAACGCTGCCGTGGGCCGTCGCGTTTCCTGAGGGGCTACCGCCGACCACGGTGCCGGTGCATCCGACGCAGCTGTACGAGGCGATCGGACTCGGACTGCTCGGATGGGTACTGATACAGTGGCGCCGACGCGGCGTGTCCGATGCGACCGTCCTGGGACGGTACCTCGTCACAGTTGGCGTGTTGCGATTCGGGATCGAATTCTTGCGAGTCAATGAGCGAGTGGCCTTTGGACTCAGTGTCGCCCACCTCGTCTCGCTCGCAGCGATTGCCCTCGGCGGCGTCGTGGCTCTGATCGCTCACCCGACGCGGCGAACGGTCTCCTCCGGCTCAAGACCTTCTTGATGCGACGCTTTTATCTCGTCACGCGCGACCTGCATCTGTACGTCGGCCTGTTTATCAGTCCCTTCGTCCTCGTCTTTTCCGTCAGCGTCTTCTACCTCGTTCACGGTTTGGCGGACCGGCCTGCACCGGGACCGTCTGACGTGTCGCGAACAGTTGCCAACGTCATCGTGCCTCCCGACATCGCTCGACTACAGGGTCGAGCGAGGGTCGACGCGCTGCGGCCGGTGCTCGAGCAGCTCGGCGTACATGGCGAGATTGACTTCGTTCGACATGTCGCCAGCGAACACCAGATGATCGTTCCGGTTCGACTCCCAGACCGAGACACCGTCGTCACCATCGACTACGAGCAACGCACCGCGGACGTGAAGTCTCGCAATCACGGGATGGGCGAAGCATTCGTGTACCTGCACAAAATGCCGGGGCCACATAACGTCGACGTCCGCGGGAACTCCGGCCTCATTCGCGTGTGGCGCGTAGTCGCGGACGCCACCAGTTACCTTGTGCTCTTCATCACCATCAGCGGCATCTACCTGTGGTTCGCGCTCCGGGCCGAGCGCCGTCTGGGACTGCTCTTGCTGCTGGCCGGGGCAGGCACATTCTGGGGGCTGGTGTATGCCGTCGCAGCTTAACGACGGAATGTCACCGGAGCGCGCGGAGCGTAGCGCCGCGGGCACGTTTCTCGTGTGGAACCGCCGGATTCACTACTTCCTCGGCTTGTACCTTCTGTTCTTCACGTGGCTCTTCGTCTTCACCGGATTGTTGTTGAATCATCCGCGATGGCAGTTTGCGCAGTTCTGGCCGAATCGCGTGCAGACCACGGCGGAGCACCACGTTCAAGCTCCCGTCGGTGCATCAAACGTCGAACGCGCGCGCGATCTGATGCGACAGCTCGGAATTGCCGGGGAGATTCAATGGCCAGCGCATCAGCCGGGTCCGTTTACGTTTCAGGTGAGTCGACCCGGACTGGTTCTGGACGTGAAGGCGGATCTCGAACAGGGTCGCGTCACAGTGCAGCGCACTCAGCTGAACGGCTGGGGCGTGATGCACCTGCTTCACACGTTCACAGGCATCCGTCCCGCTGACGCGCGCAACACGCGCGATTGGACGCTAACGACGGTGTGGGCCCTCTCAATGGACGCTGTTGCTCTCGGCCTCATCGTCATGGTGTTCAGCAGTTACATCATGTGGTACCGGTTGAGGACCAAGCGTGTCGGGGGGATCTTCGCGCTGCTGCTCGGCTTCATCAGCTGCGGTGCGTTCATCGGGGCCTTGCGGTGGCTAATCTGATGTCGCCGTCTGATGAAGCGTCGAGTGTGAGATTACGTTGTCGCTCTTGAGACGACCGCCACGCCGGCCGAAGCTACGCGGGGTGCCGCTACTAGCGAACGCAACCGGCGTTCCAACTCTCTCCCTGCGCGGCACGATGGGAATCGAGATGTCGGATCCGTCTGCACGTTCGTCACCACCGAAGCAATCGCGGCCCGAGCGACTTCCCGATCAAAGCACAAAGGAGGATTGACCCGGCGTACCAGATCGCCACAAACGGCAGCGAGTCGTCCGGACAGTGGAGCGAATAGGCGGCAGCTCCAAGGGAACCAGAAACCAAACCGGCGATCGCTCCTGTGCGCCAGAGCTCGGTCGGGGCTCCCTTCCGTAACGCCCAGATCAAAAGGGCAAATGGCAGCGTTGCAAACAGTGGAATGCAGACGACGCACATCGCCCAGTGCGTCCCGAGCATCATCGTGCCCCAGGCCGCTAGTGGCGTGAGTGCCAACGCCACCGCACCTCCGGCGCCGACCAGGACGATGGGCAGAAGCAGGTACGGAGACCACCTTCGCAGATCGCGACCGGGATGCATGGCGCTGAACAGCACCACTGCGCCGATGATGGCCAGGCTCATGGTGAAGAAGAGTTTCAGCGCCAGGAAGTGGACGGGCGCTTCGGCGAGACCGGGTCGCGGCCCGACCGTCGCGAGCATGACGCAGACGGCGATGACGGCGCCAAGCACCATGACCCATGACAGGATTTTCGCAAGTGGTGCCCGCCTCACTGGGCCGACGTCCGCGCTCAACGCCTCGATCAGCCGTGCCGTATTCATGGCTTGTTCCCCTTCTTCACCAATGCCGAGAGCGCTTTCAGGGCGCGATGTACGGACACCTTCACGGCGGACTCAGACATGCCGGTCTTTGCGGCGGTCTCGCGAACACTTAAGCCCTGGAGCTTCATGTACCGAATGGCGCGCCTCGCCTTCGGTTGAAGCGTGGCCAAGAGGTAATCGAGGTCATAGGCGCTCTCGACACCGTCGACGTCGTTCTGGGCGATCAGGTGTTCTGCGTCGTCCGCCGGGATGTCCCGGAAAGACACCTTGGTGCGCCGAAGATAGTCGAGGAGCTTGTAGCGCGCGATGGCATACACCCAGGGCGTAAAGGGCTGCGATCGATCGTACGTGTCGCGTCGCGTGTGCACCGCGAGCAAGACTTCCTGCACGAGGTCCTCTGCTTCTGTCGGCCCTCGATGGAACTGCAGGAGCCGCGACCGAAAGTACCCTCGGAGGCGGTGACTCAGGTCGACTAACAGGCGATGATGCGCGTCGGCGTCGCCGTCGAGCCCGGCACACATGAGCGATCGAAGCTCGTGCTCGCTCGATTGATCGGTCATCGCACTCGCGCGTCCGTTCTCATGTACGTCCCATTGTTCGTCAAGAGGACGGTCGAAGCCATGGGAGGCGGACTGCATCTACCCCCTTCCACCACGGTTTCGCCTGGGACATGCCGTCCACGGATCCGTCGGCCGCGTCCCAGGCAGGCTCGCCACCAACCTGACTACCGCGATGTGGCGGCCAGGCGACCGTGCATGTCAGCCGACTCCTTGGCCTGTTGCGCGGACTTGCGCGCGCGTTTGGCCAACTGGTCGCAATGCACCGCTGCCCACGCGATTCGCGTGCCCCTGTAGGTGCCGGCCATCGCCACATGCTCCGCAACGTCGGCCGTGTACTGTTTCTCCAAAGTGACGAAATACTCCGCCAGCGCCCGACTATCGGCGGGCGTGCTGGCCTTCGCAGCCAGCGCAACGAGGTCTTCGTCGCTCGGCGTCAGCGCGCCCGCGCCGGCTTCGAAACTGGCGCCGGCCTGGGGCGCGGTAGACGCAGTCCCCGTCGCCAGCCGCTGATGGTGTGCGGCGAGTTCTCTCACAGTATCCGCCGACTGTGTATTCAGCTTGGCCAGGCGCTCGCAGTGGCTCGCCCACCCCGTCGCCATTTGGCGGTTCGGATTCCCGGTGAACGCCCTCGCCATAGCCGTGTGCCGCCGGGCCTGTGCCGCATATCGCTCCGCGAGAGCAGAGAAGTGGCTCGCGAGGCGGGCTTGGTCACCGGTGTCGGCACTGCCAACCAGACGCCGTACCTCGAGGGTGTTCAAAACAGCCGGTGACGGTGTTTGAGCGGCAGCAGTTCCTGCGAACGCCAGGAATGCCAGGGCCGCGACTGACCAGGAACGGGGACGAAGTGGGTACATGATGGACCAACCTTTCTCTGCGACCTCAGTCGCCTTTTAACGTGAGGCATGGAATCGCACGCCGCAATCGGTGGCGACGAGCTGCTGCTTCGATTGCACGTCGCCGGATGCGACCGGTTGCGGCTCCAAACGCCGTCTACAGAGGAATCCGTCCGCGCGGCCGAATTGGTTACACGAGGGCCGGATGGCGACTCGAGGGCTGCTATTCCCCAGTCCTTAGCCCTGTGTAACCAAACGCTCGTACCCTGCGAACTGTCCTTTAGTGAGGGTGCTGCGACCCCCGCGAGGCCGCGTCGGCCCCCCCGAGGGCGGCTCAAATGACGCGTAGGGTCAAATCAATGCGCACCGTCGTTGGCACTGGCGTGCATAGGAGACGAGAGATGAAACTGATGGGCGTGACGATCGGCATCGCGGTCCTGGTCGGCCTCATCGCGGCCGGCTGTGGTCGTGGTACTCAGAACGACGCTTCGAGCAAAGGTATGGCGTCGATGCCCGCGTCGGCTCCGCCCGCGGCTGCGGCACCGTCGAGGACATCAATGCAGGACATCGACGTGACGTTCAAAACCGAGCCAGACCCTCCGAAGGTCGGCGAGAACACGTTCGAGGCGATGGTCATGGCCGGTGGACAACCGGTCACGGATGCGGGCGCATCGGTCGAGCTTGTGATGCCCGCGATGCCGTCGATGAACATGCCGGAGATGCGAAGCACGGTCGCCCTGAAGCACGACGGGAGCGGTCGCTATCGCGGCACCGGCAAGGTGGATACGGCGGGCGCGTGGGAAGCCACGGTCAAGGTGACGCGCGGTGGCCAGGAAATCGGTTCGCGCAAATTCTCCGTGACGGCCAAGTAAGCCTTGCGGCGTCCTGACTGCCTTCGACTGATTACATTGACACTGTTATAGCGACCATGCATCCTACTGTTGTGGAACTGCTGTTCAGACGTGCGGCGGCGCTCGTCGTGGCTCTCACGCTCGGTGCCGCTGGATGGGCCGAGTGCGCGGGCTGGCAGGCCACGCCCGAGGCCCGCATGGCCTGTTGCTCGGACAGTGATGTCTGTCCGATGCACGGCTCCCCCAAGCCGGACTCAGGCTCCGGGAGTCTGCTCACGCAAGCCCAAGCAGACAGCTGCTGCGCGGCGTCCGACGCGAACGACTCGACCCCGTCGGCTGGGGCATTCTCCCTTTCGCTGTCAGCGACCCTGGTGACCAACCCTCTAGCGACCCTGGCGCCGGTGACCGCGCCAGCACCACTCGACGCGTCGCGCACCCATGTGCCTCTCCCGGGCGCTCAGGTGCCGAAGCACGTCCTGCTCTCCGTCTTCCTGCTCTAGCTCTCGACAGTCCCCGTGTGTCCTGCCGCCAGTGGCGGCTTGGCTCTAGATGCGCGCGCCGACGCGTGCGCGAGGTCTGTCGTCCATGGTCAACCGTCTCATCGAGCTCTCGCTCCGGAATCGCTTCATTGTCATCGCGCTCTTCATCGCCCTCGCGGGCTGGGGGTGGTGGGCGGTGAACGCCACGCCGATTGACGCCATTCCGGACCTGTCGGACAACCAGGTCATCGTCTTCACCGACTGGCAGGGGCACAGTCCGCAGGAGGTCGAGGATCAGATCACGTATCCGCTGACAGTCAGCCTTCAGGGACTCGCGGGGGTTCGAGTCGTGCGGTCGCAGTCCGCGTTCGGGTTCTCGATGATCTACGCGGTCTTCGAGGACAACATCGATCTCTACTTCGCGCGCGCCCGCGTGCTCGAGCGAATGAGCCTGGTCGCCAAGACACTGCCCGTT
>Ga0310890_10000329_pt1 | contig 14974 bp, 13 predicted proteins | sample T20D3metaG_FD_203751 | JGI IMG/M metagenome (GOLD analysis project Ga0310890, IMG submission 203751) | Lab incubated soil microbial communities from West Virginia University Organic Research Farm, Morgantown, WV, United States - T20D3 | ecosystem: Environmental > Terrestrial > Soil >... | reverse complement strand
GAGCGCCACGATTCCGGCGACGAGGAACGCGAGCGGCGGCGGCATCGCGTCCCATTGCCGCAGCACGCCGCTCGATGCGGCGATCCAGGTAGCGGTCATCCACGCCACCGCTACCGCCGCTGTTCCGACGAGCGCGCCGCGACGATTCTCGGCGGACTCGTCGAGACGCCGTGAGGCGAGATGGACCAGCCACAAGAGACCGGCCACGAGGCCGACTGGCATCGCAATGAAGGTGAGGACCGCGGGATCGGTCCAGGAATAGCCGACCATGGGGCGGGGCCCGCCTATGCGCCGCTTTTATCGCGCAGCATCCGCATCAGTTCGACAGGGAGCGGAAAGATGATCGTTGAGTTCTGTTCCGCCGCGATCTCCGTCAGTGTCTGTAGATACCGCAACGTCATTGCTGCGGGTTCGCGATCGATCACGCCCGCCGCCTGCGCGAGCTTCTCGGACGCAATGAGCTCGCCTTCAGCATGGATGATCTTCGCGCGTTTTTCCCGCTCGGCTTCTGCCTGTCGCGCGATCGCGCGCTGCATGTCCTGCGGCAGATCCACGTGCTTCACCTCCACCGCTGACACCTTGATGCCCCATGGATCGGTCCGATGGTCGAGGATGGTTTGCAGCTGCTGGTTGAGTCGGTCGCGCTCCGCTAGCAGGTCGTCGAGCTCCGCCTGCCCCAGCACGCTTCGCAGTGTCGTCTGCGCAAGCTGCGACGTGGCGAACATGTAGTTCTCGACTTCCACGACCGCGCGCCTTGGATCGACCACACGGAAGTAGACGACAGCGTTCACCTTCAGCGAGACGTTGTCGCGCGTGATGATGTCCTGCGGCGGGACGTCGAACACGACGGTCCTGAGGCTGATGCGCACGATCCGGTCGATTGGCCTGAAGACGAAGATGACGCCCGGACCTTTGGGTTGCGGCAGGAGCTTACCGAGTCGGAATATGACGCCGCGCTCATACTCGGCCAGAATCTGGATCGAACTGACCAGGTAGAACGCAATCACCACCACGAGGATCAACGTCGGGGAGATCGTCAGGCCTTCCATGCATCTTCTCCTTGTCGTGTCGACGGGGCCGGTTCGACGACCAGGGTGAGCCCATTGACTTCAATCACACGCACCTTGGCGCCGGCCGGCACCGGTTCGCGGCTGTATGCACGCCAGATTTCCCCGTGGACGTCTACCTGTCCGGGGCTGTCGGGCGCAAGTGGCACGCGTGTCCATCCTTCCGATCCGAGCATTCCCTCGACTCCGGTCGTGGGCGGCCGTGCCTGCGCGGCGAACGCCAGTCGGCCGAGGAACAGCACGATTGCAGCAACAGCCAGCACCGCGGGGACGATGATCGTGAGGCTCACGGTCACTCCCGGCGTTTGACGCGTCATCATGATCGAGCCAATCAGCAGGCTGACGGTGCCCCCGATTCCCAGAATGCCAAAGCTTGGCACCTTCAGCTCGAGGATCAGCAGGCCGATGCCGAACAGAATCAGCAGCAGGCCGGTCGTGTTGACGGGGAGAATCTGCAGCGCGAAGAACGCGAGCAGCAGCGAAAGGCCGCCTACGACGCCTGGAACGATCGCCCCTGGGTTCCATAGCTCAATGGTGAGGCCCAGCATCCCGAGCGTCAGCAGCAGATACGCAACCTGAGGGTGCGCGATCATGCTGAGAAACCGCTGCCGCCGTGTCATGTCTACGCGAGTGATTTCCGCATTCGTGGTTTCGACTGTCGTTGTCCTGCCGTCGAAGCGTTTGACCATCCTGCCGTCGAGTTGCCGCAGCACGTCGTCGAGGTCGTTCGCGATGAAATCGATCAACGGAGGAGAGCTCTGCAACGCTTCGCGATCGGTGAACGCGCGGCTCTCGAGCACCGCCTCCGCCGCGAGCGGTACGTTGCGGCCGCGCGCTTCTGCCAGCGATCGCACGTAAGCCGCTGCATCGGAGGCGGCTTTCTTGGACGTTACTTCGTCCATCTGCTCGCCGGATCCGGACACGGGATGGGCAGCGCCGATGTGCGTTCCGGGTGCCATCACGTCGACGTCGGCGGCGATCGTAATGATGAAGCCGGCGGATGCCGCGCGCGCACCCGCCGGCCCGACGAACACGACCACCGGCGCGCGAGACGTAATCATTCGCGAGACGATGGTTTGTGTGGAATCAAGGAGACCGCCGGGCGTGCGAAGGATGAGCACAACCACGTCGGCTCCGGATGTGTCCGCCTGGTCGATGACCCCCGTGATGTATTCGGCGGACACCGGATGAATGATGCCGTCCAGCTCCGCGACGATGACGCGCGGGCGTTCCTGGGACGGCGCCTGCGCAAGGCCGACCGCCACTGCCGCGGTAGACAGGAGGGTTGCCAGCCGCACGACACGTGCGCGCGCCATTCCGCGATTGTAACGCCCCATCCACTTGTGGCATCTAATTCGGATATGCATACGTTCCGTCGGCTCTTTATCGTGCTTTCCGCGGCGTGGTGGTCCGTATTCGTGCCGCCTGTCGAGGCGCAAGCGCCTTCACCGGGCGGCCACGTGCACTATCTCGAACCCGAGCAGCAGGAGGCGACAGCCGGACCGCTCGCGCCGCGCCTACACAATCTCGGGAATCACACGTTCGCTGTCTCGACCAGAAATCGCGAGGCACAGCGGTTCATGAATCAGGGCCTGAATCTGGCCTATGCCTTCAATCACGCGGAAGCCCGACGCGCGTTCCGCGAGGCCGCGCGACTCGATCCAAGTCTGGCAATGGCGTACTGGGGTCAGGCGCTCGTGCTCGGTCCGAACATCAATGCGCTCATGGAGCCGAACGAAGAGCCGCAGGCGTTGGAGCTCGTGCAGAAAGCGGTTTCGCTCAAGTCTCGCGCCAGTGAGCGGGAGCGCGAGTACATCGACGCGCTCGCGCAGCGCTACTCGGGCAGTGCGACGGATCGCACGGCTCGCGATCAGGCGTACGCCAATGCAATGCGTGCTGTGCACCGCCGTTATCCGCAGGATCTCGACGCCACGATGCTGTACGTGGAGTCGGTGATGGATCTTCGGCCCTGGGGCTATTGGCAGGGCGACGGCACCCCGCATGAAGGCATCGCTGAAATCGTGGCGCTCACCGAGCAGGTGATAGCTAGAAATCCCCGGCATCCCGGCGCGGTCCACATGTACATACACCTGATGGAGAGCGTTGCTCCCGAGAAGGCGGAAAAGGCAGCCGATACGCTGCTGACGCTCATGCCGGCCGCCGGTCATATGGTGCACATGCCGGCTCACATCTACCAGCGCGTGGGGCGGTATGCAGATGCGATGCGCGCGAACCAGCTCGCGATCGCCGCCGACGAGGACTACATCAATCAGTGCCGGGCGCAGGGTCTGTACCCGATGGCGTACTACCCGCACAACATCCACTTTCTGTGGTTTTCCGCGACATTCGACGGGCAGAGCCGCGTGGCGATCGAGTCCGCACGCAGTCTCGCTGCGAAGATTGACGACGAAGCGTTACGGACGTTGCCGCTGCTGGCGGGATTTCGAATGATCCCCTACTACGCATTGACGCGCTTCGGCCGCTGGGAAGAGATGCTCAAGGAGCCCGAACCACCTTCGAACACCGTGCTACGAGCGGTGTGGCATTACGGACGGGGGCTGGCGTTCGTGGCCACTGGTCGTACCGACGCGGCAGATACGGAATTGACGCGGCTGAGGGAGCTGATGTCCGACGAGTCGATGAAGCAGCCGCTCTTCTCGCCGAACACCGCGGGGGCGGCGCTTGCGCCCGCCCCGGAAATGCTCGCGGGGGAAATTGCCGCCGCTCGAGGCGACTTCGACCGAGCCATCGCGCACCTCGAGCGCTCCGTGCGCCTCGAGGACAGTCTCGTGTACACCGAGCCGTCAGAATTTCATTTCCCACCGCGCCATGCGCTCGGGGCAGTGCTGCTCGAGGCTGGCCGTCCGTTGGAGGCGGAGACCGTCTACTGGGAGGACCTGCGCCGGAACCAGGACAATGGGTGGGCGCTCTTCGGTCTTCTGCAGGCGCTTCGCGCACAAGACGAAACAGAGAATGCTGCACTCGTGGAAGCGCGTCTCGCGAAAGCGTGGTCGCGGGCGGACGTCAAATTGACCGCGTCGCGCTTCGGGCGGCCCGCCCGATCCGGGCAGCCCTGATATATCAAGGTCCCAGACCTAACGCTCAGGCCGCAGACATAAAGCCAAAGCCCAAGGCCCAGGGCCCAAAGCCCAAAGCCTAAAGACTAACCCCCTACGACCCGAGTAGACTCAGGTGCGCATGCGCCGGCTCGCCCTCCTGGTCGTCCTGCTTGCCATCGTCGTTGGTGCGCTCGGTGCTCAGAACCGCGCGGTCCGTGACGTTCCGCCGACCGTGATTATGGTGTCCTTTGACGGGTGGAGGTGGGATTACTCTACGAAAGCTCCCGTCCCGAACCTGCGTCGTCTGATGGCACGGGGCGTTCGCGCTGAAAACCTGATCCCGAGTTTTCCGTCGAAGACGTTTCCGAATCACTACACGATCGTCACCGGGCTGTATCCCGGCCATCATGGCATTGTCGCCAACACAATCAAGGATCCCGCGACCGGACGGATCTTTGCGACGGCGAAGGTGCAGGAAGTCCGCGACCCCATGTGGTGGGGCGGGGAGCCGATCTGGGTGACCGCCGCACGCGCCAAACAGTTGTCTGCCGCGATGTTCTGGCCCGGATCCGAAGCGCCCATCGAAGGTGTCCTCCCCCGATATTGGACAGCGTATGACGGGAACTATCCGGCGAATGGACGAATCGATCGCGTGCTCGAATGGCTCGACTTGCCGGAGGCGGAGCGGCCGCGGTTCATTACGGTGTATTTCGAGGACACCGACCGGGCCGGTCATGAGCAGGGTCCCGACTCTCAGGCGGTCCGCGAGGCGATCATGCGAGCCGACAGTTATCTCGGACGCCTGCAGCAAGGCCTCGAACGGCGGGGGCTCGCCGACAAGGTCAACGTGGTTGTCGTGTCAGATCACGGCATGGCGTCGGTCAGCAACAACCGTGTCATCGTCGTGGACGATTACCTTTCACCTGAGGATGGTCAGATAGTCGACATCAATCCAACGCTCGCGGTTTATCCGAGGCCCGGCAAGGAAGAATCGGTGTTCCACGCCCTGGAGAAGGCGCACCCGCGCTTGAAGGTGTACCGGCGCGGAGAGATGCCTCCGCAGTGGCATTACGACGACCACCCGCGAATTCCTCCAATCATGGGAGTCGCGGATGAGGGCTGGCAGGTGCTGCGACGCAGCACTGTTGCTGCATTGCGGAGTCGTACCCTTCGCCCGGCCGCCGGCCAACATGGATACGATCCGGTGTACATGTCGATGCGGGCGATGTTCGTCGCCGCAGGACCTGCCTTCAAGTCCGCGGTAACGGTGCCGCCGTTCAAGAACGTTGACATCTACAACGTTCTCGCGCAGGTGCTTCGCATTACGCCGGCGCCGAACGACGGCGATACCGAGATCACGCGACAACTGTTGCGCTAATCGGCTACCGGGCTCCCTTCCTCCCACATCCGCCTCGACCCCCGTGTTAACGTGAGTCGAGGGATGTCGCAATCCGATGTTACGAGTGCGATTCGTCGGTATCTGCTGCTGACACTCGCCGTCGGAATGGCAGGAATGACGACGGAGCTCCTTCTGATCGGCCACGTGGAGTCCGTTCAGCAGCTCATTCCGGTCGTACTGTTGGGTTTGGGTGTGGCAGTGCTCGCATGGCACGCCGCCGCACCTCGCGCGATCACGGTGCGCACCCTGCAGGTAACCATGGTGCTGTTCCTGCTCAGCGGGCTCGTTGGTGTGAGCCTTCATTACCGTGGGAATCTCGAGTTCGAGCTGGAGATGTATCCGTCGATGCGCGGATTCGAAATGATTCAGAAGACGCTTACTGGAGCGACGCCGGTGCTGGCTCCGGGCTCGATGACGCTGCTGGGCCTGATTGGGCTGACATATTCGTATCGGCATCCATGTCTCTACACGGACGCGCAGTCGTCGCGCGATGCGGAAGGTGAATCATGATCCGTTTCTTCACTCTCATATGTGTCGTTGCTGCTTGTGTCGTCCTTGCCAGCGCCGCACGGGCTCAAGTAGGTAAGCCCGTCACGATTGTCGATCCCAATGTCGCGAGCGAGGCGGATCTCGCCAAGCTCCCGCATATGAATGCCAGCATTTCAAAATCGCTGGTCAACCGCCGGCCATTTCTGAGCATGACGGCGCTCGATGAGTCCCTACGCGCGCAGGGCCTGACTCGCGCGCAGCTCACGGATTTGTACGACCGCATGTTCGTGCAGATCAATTTGAACACCGCCACGAATGAGGAAATTCAGCTGATACCCCGGATGGGGCCGCGCATGCTGCACGAGTTTCTCGAGTATCGTCCGTACAAATCGCTCGCCGTCTTCCATCGAGAAATCGACAAGTATGTTGACGACTCGGAGCTTGCCCGTCTCGAGCAGTACGTGTTCGTGCCGATCGACCTGAATACCGCGAGCGACGCGGACATCCTGACGATCCCGGGAGTCGGCACCAGGATGTTGAAGGAGTTCAAGGAGTACCGGCCGTACAAGGCAATGGACCAGTTTCGCCGCGAGATCGGCAAGTACGTGAGCAAGCAGGAGGTCGCACGTCTGGAACGCTACGTCGCGATTAACTGACTGACCCCGGGCAGTACAACGACCTGGCGGTCAGTTCGCTGTGATCCAAGCCAGCGGCCTTGTCTAGCAACTGCAGCGACGGCGGCAGTGTGATCGGGAAACGCCATTCGTCAGCTCGTCCCGCATCGATGGACCGGATGTGCAGTTCCGCCGACGGCCACCACGGTGTGAGTTTGCGAGCGACAGGCTCGATGATAAGCACGCGTACACCGCGTCTGGCCGCCTCGAAAAGCTGTGTCTGCAGACGGTCGCGCGCCGCCGGCGGCAACTCGTTGAGCACGTAGCCCGCGATGACCGCCGTTCCAGGTCGGAGTGCAGCGCCTCGCGCGATGTCACTCACGCGAGCACGGCCCTCCACGCCGAGTTCACGGTACGTCCACCGTGCTTCAGCGACGGCCCACGGGTGCCGATCGATGCCGACCACTGGAGCCCCTTGCGACGCAATCGCCCATGCTGCGCCCGCGACGCCGGTTCCGCATCCGAGATCGACAATCAGGCGCGGGGCTGGTTGGTGCGCCTCGAGCGCCTGCACCACGCGATACGTGGTGAGAAAGTGCAGGGGCGCGTAGAACAGCGCGAATGCGGCCCGTTTGCCGGCGCTGTCGAGCGCTCGGTGCACGGCGGTTTCACGACGCTCGACGTAGGCAGACGACAGCGCGCGGAGTGCGCGCGTGACTTCGGGCACACGGAGATTCGAAAGGTGCCTCGCGTCGAGTGCGCTCAGCCAGCGGCGGAATACTGCAGAATCTTCGATGTTCAATGCAGCCCGAATGTGTGATTTTGATCGGTTTACCCGCTTCCGGGAAAACGACCTTCTACCGCGAACGATTCGCGAGTAGTCACGCGCACGTCAGCAAGGATCTGCTACGCAATAATCGTCGCGCCGATCGCCGTCAGGAACAGCTCATTGTCGAATCCTTCGCGCGCGGGCACTCGGTAGTGGTGGACAACACTAATGCCAGTATTGAAGTGCGCGCGCAGTTGGTCGCGCTTGCCAGAGCGCATGGCGCACAAGTAATCGGGTACTACTTTCCCACCGAAGCCGCCGATGCGCTGCGTCGGAACCGGGCCAGACGCGGACGCGAGCGGGTTCCAGACGTCGCCATTTTTGCCATCCGCAAACGGCTCGAGCCACCGAGCCCCGAAGAAGGGTTCGACCGCCTGTTTACTGTACGCCTGGATGAGTCGAACGGACGGTTCGACGTGGAGCCCTATTCGAGATGACTTCGCAGGTGAGGTCTGCGCGCGATATCCGGATCGACGACCGCTTCTGAGAGCTCGTACGAGGGCGCGAATCCTGCGTGTCGTTTGCGCCCGGCGTCCGTGAGCAGGCTCGCCGCACACGCGGTCAGTCCCAGCGCCACTGAAAAGGCGACCGATCGGCGCCCGGATTTCGGAAGGAACAAAGGCGACAGGACAAGCGCTGCGCCGATCACGAAGTCAACCGCGAGGTGCACCCGCATGGGCATCAGACGCAGCACGCCTGCCTCGTAATCGGTGAGCATCGAGTTGATGCCGGCGACGACGCTTGAGCTGCGAACGAACCGAGCGGTTGCGCCGGAGGCATCCGCCGCCCTCGCCGCACTGGCGGCCGCACTTACCCACGCATAGTCGAGGGCGCCGTGTGTTCTGGTCGTGATGGGTCGAGTCATGAGCGTCCGCAGGCCGTACTGCAAGGGGTATGACAACGCAGTAGCTGAACCGTTCCGCCTTCGCTACAATTGCTGAGCAGGAGGAACGCGTCGCATGCGCATGATCGCTTCATTGCTCGCCGTGGTGTTTGTGGTGGTTGCTGTGGTTCCACCGGTGAACGCTCAGTCTTCCCATACGGCCCCGATGTCCGCTCTGGAGAGCGCGGTACAAGAGCATGTGGCTTCAGGCGCAGCGGACCGTGAGGCCGTGCTGCGGCTGCTTGCGCGTCCTGAAGTTCAGGCGGTTGCCGGCGACGTCGGCATCGACCTTCGGCGTGTGGAAAGCGCTGCCGGAACCCTCGAGGGATCGCAGTTGGCCGAGGTTGCGGCGCAGGCGCGCCAGGCAGACCAGGCCCTTGCCGGTGGTCAGTCGCGCGTGGTCATCTCCACGACGGTGATCATCATCGCGCTGCTGGTGCTGATCCTGATTATCGTCGCCGTCGACTGATCGATGCGGGCCTTCGCCCTGTGCTGCGGCGTGCTCATCGCGGCGCAGACACTCGACCTTGCAGCGCAAGGCGAAGGCCGCGAACCGCTGGCCCTTCTCGACGTTCCCTTCATTTCCCAATCGGAGCTGTTGTGCGGCGGCGCTGCCGCTGCGATGGTCCTTCGCTACTGGGGCGAGCGCGGAATCTCGGCTGAAACCTTTTCGCACCTGGTCGATCGCAGCGCCGCCGGGATCAGGACCGACGTGCTTGTCGACGAGCTGCGCCGCAGGGGGTGGACGGCGGACGGTGGAGATGGCGACGAACTGGCGCTCCGCCGCGAACTGTCGAGCGGGCGGCCGGTCCTGACTCTGATCGAAGATCGGCCTTCGACTTTCCATTACGTCGTTCTGGTTGGCTGGCATGAGCGCGGAGTCGTGTTCCACGATCCCGCGCGTGGTCCTTTTATCGTCATGTCGACGGGTGAATTCGCACGTCGATGGGGTGCAGCACGCCGGTGGATGGCGGTTGTCGTGCCGGGCGAAACACCCGCAAGCATCGAAACCGTGCAACCCCCCCTCTCCATCCGCCCGTCGTCGACGCAAGGAAACACGTGTGAGCAGTCGGTATCGGAAGGTGTCCGTCTGGCTCAATCGAACGAGCTGAATGCCGCGGAGCGGATGCTTGCGGCCTCTCTGGGTTGCCCGGCCGCCACACGGGAGCTGGCAGGACTGCGAGTGCTCCAGAAACGGTGGCCGGAGGCGGAAGACCTCGCGCTGACTGCAGTGTCTTCTGACCGGAGGGACACGTACGCATGGCAAGTACTCGCCGTCAGCCGCTTCGTGCAAAACAACCGGCTCGGCGCGCTGTCTGCCTGGAACGAAGTGGGCGAACCGCGGCTTGACTTGGTTCGCATCGACGGCCTGACGCGCACACGGCACCGCGTGGTTGAACGGCTCCTGAACGCGCGGACTAATGAGGTTTTGACGCCGGGTCGGTTCATGCGCGCCAGGCGGCAGCTTGCATCGCTGCCCTCGGCCACGTCAACGCGCCTCGAATACGTGCCGATTCCGCCAGGACTGGCTGAATTGCAAGCTGTCGTGGCCGAGCGGCCGCTCATACCAACCGGCCGATGGTCGTTTGCTGCGGCCGGCCTGGTCGCCGCCGCTACCCGCGAAGTGCGCCTTACAACGGGCGCACTGCTGGGCGGCGGAGAGGAAGTGTCCGCCGCGTGGCGGTTCTGGCCGCACAGGAGAAAGACAGGTGCCGCCATTCACGCACCCGCGCCGTGGGGCGGCATCTGGAGCGTCGATGCGTTCTCGGAGGAGCAGCCATTCACGACGTCCGGATTGAGTCCGGCCGAGCGGGACAGTGTCCGTGTGGCGGCGTCCGACTGGTCGACGGGTTGGCTGCAGTGGACGGCAACCGCGGGAGTAGATGTTTGGGCTGCGGAGTCGGCGCGCCTGCAAGTCGGCGGGAGTGTTGAGTTAGTGACGCCCGACGACCGGCTCGATGCCGCATTCGAGCTGTCTGGCTGGCCTGGCAGCGGAGCGTTCAGCACGATCGAAGCCGGCATCCGCGCTCGATCTTCGACCGCGAAGCGGGGTGTCGTGGTGCTCGGTACAGCGAATTTGCAATTTGCGACGCGCCGCGCGCCGCTCGATCTGTGGCGCGCGGGCGACACCGGTCACGCGCGTTCGACTTTGCTCCGGGCGCACCCGTTGCTGGACGACGGCCGACTGCGAGTCGATCGGCTTGGTCGGACGCTTGGACACTTCAGTCTCGAAGCACAGCGCTGGTGGACGATCGTCGGCCCAATCAGCGCTGCGGCTGCGGTTTTCGGAGACGTCGCACGGACAGCTCAGCTTTACGACAGCGAGGGCGCTCGCCACGATGTCGATGTGGGCATCGGTGCGCACCTCGCCGTTTCAGGCATTCGCGGGCTATTCAGTACCAATGTCGCGAAGGGCCTTGCCGACGGCGCCACTGCTTTCTCCGTAACGTACACTCCTTGATTCAAATCAACGTCTTACGACGACTAACCCGCCGGTTTGACGCACCCGAAAACATGTTAGAGTTCGCTTCTATCCCACTCCAAGCGTCAAGGGTGCCCCATGATTCGGTGCGCGTTGGTATTCGTGTCTCTCGTAGCGATCCTCGCGACGGCAACTTCCGCCAACGCTCAGTACTTCGGACGTAACAAGGTCCGCTACGACAAGTTCGACTTCCGCATCGTCAAGACCGAGCACTTCGACATCTACTACTACGCACAGGAAGAAGAGGCCGTACGCCACGCTGCGCGCATGGCCGAACGGTGGTACGCCCGCTTCTCGAGTGTTCTCGAGCACACATTTACGCACCGCCAGCCGCTGGTTCTCTACGCGAGTCATCCTCACTTCGCACAGACGAACGTGACGCCGGCGGTCCTTGGCGAAGGTACGGGCGGACTGACGGAACGCCACAAGTCGCGGATCGTCATGCCGTTCGCTGCCGGACTCGATGCGACCGACCACGTGCTGGGCCACGAAATCGCGCACGCATTCCAGATTGACATCGTCAAGCGCGTCGGACGCGACGCGTTCACGCTGCCCGGATGGTTCATCGAAGGCATGGCCGAGTATCTCTCGGTCGGCCCGGAGGACTCGCACACGGCGATGTGGCTACGCGATGCGGCGGCTCATAAGCATTTGCCATCAGTCGAGGAGCTGAATCAGCCGCGCTACTTCGCTTACCGATACGGCCAGGCATTCTGGACGTATTTTGCCGGTCGTTATGGCGACAACGTGCTGGCGCGAGTGCTGCGCTCCAAGGTGCGCAACCCGATTAAACGGCTCGAGGAGATCAGCGGTGTCGATTCCGACACGATCACGGCGCAATGGCACGAGTCAATAGGTAATCCTGAAAGCAATCAGGACTCGCGCGTTATCTCGACGACGCGCCTGGCCACCTTCGCGCGCGATGGCGCGCGTCTTCATCTCGCACCAGCGCTCAGTCCAGACGGCCGCTACCTGATGTTCATGTCGGAACGCGATCGACTGTCGCTCGATCTGTTTCTCGCGGACGGCGCCACGGGTAAGGTGATTCGCAAAATCGTCAGCACCGCAGCAGATCCGCACTTCGACAGCCTGCAGTACATCCACTCGTCTGGTGCGTGGGATTCCACCAGTACCCGCTTTGCCATGGCCGCGCTGCGTGGCGGCCGTCCTGTGCTCGTCATTGTGGATGTGTCAAAGCCCGATGACCGGACAGAGATCCCGCTCGACGACTTCGGCGAGGTGTACAACCCGAGTTGGTCGCCCGACGGCGAGCGCATCGTGTTTTCGGCCCTGAAGGGCGGGCTCTCCGACCTGTTTATCTTCTCGATCGCCACCGGCAAGGTTGAGCAGTTGACCGCCGACCCGTACGCGGATCTTCATCCCGCATGGTCGCCCGACGGACGCGCGATCGCACTGACGACCGATCGGTTCACGAGCGAAATCGACGCGCTGAATTTCGGGGCGCTTCGGATTGGTCTGCTCGATCTCAGCACGGGCGTCATTCGCCCGCTGCTCATGGACCAGCCGAAGGCGAAACAGGTGAACCCGCAGTGGGCGCCGGATGGAAGTGCCGTGTACTTCATCAGCGACCGCAACGGCACAAGCAATGTCTACAGCGTCGATCTCGCGTCGGGGATGCTTCGTCAGGCAACGGACGTGGCTGGCGGCGTGACCGGAATCACATCGACGAGTCCGGCGCTGGCTGTCGCCTCGCAGGCCGGAACCCTCGCCTTCAGCGTTTACCGCGACGGCCGTTACGAGATCGAAACGCTTGCTGAAAGCGCCGCGCAGTCGGGGCCCGTCGTGGACATCGCCGAGCCGGCATCGGAGTCTCACGACTCTCCGGGAGCGCTCGCCGAGCTTCTGGGCGATTCTCAGTTCGGTCTTCCGGTGAACAAGAATCTCGAGCCGCTCAGGTACAACGATCGGCTCAGTCTCGAGTCGGTCGCGCCACCGTTCATAGGCGCGGCCAGCGGCGGCGGATTTGGCAGCACGGTGCTCGCGGCCATCGGCGTGTCGTTCGCCGACACGCTCCGCAACAGGCAACTAAATACTGCGGTTCGACTCGGCAACGATATTGACGATTTGGCCTTGCAGATCGCGTACACGAACCGGACCGGTCGCTGGGATTGGGGCGCGGCGGCGGGCCTTGTCCCGACGCGTTTTGCGGGCGCCAGGCGCGCAATAGCTCGAGCACAGGAATTGATTACGCGGGAGACCCGCAGTCTCCTGTACACGCACCAATGGGTCAAGCTTGCCGCTCAGTACAATCTGAATCGCACGCAGCGTTTCGAGTTTGGCGCTGGCGTTCGCCGCACGGGGCTGGAGTGGCAGTCCATCACACGTGTGATCAGCATGACCGAGCGCAAGACGATCAGCCGATCGCTCGACGAGACCCGCGCCGGCCGGCCGATACTCCTGGGCGAAACGGACGTCGCGTTCGTTCACGACACCGCGGTGTCGGGGCCGACGAGTCCTGTTCTCGGGCAGCGGCTCCGGCTTGGGATTGAGCCGGCCGTCGGTGGTTTGCTCTTTGCCGATCTCCACGTGGACGCGCGTCGTTACGTCATGCCGATCCGTCCGGTGACGCTCGCCGTCCGCGTCGAGCACGTCGGCCGGTATGGACCCGATGCTCGTGACACACGTCTGACACCGCTCGTCGTCACACTACAGAGCCGCGTCCGTGGCTACAGTCTCAGCTCATTCGCTATGCAAGAGTGCGGGCTCGCGGCAACCAGCTGTTCGATCCTCGACGAGCTCACCGGGAGCCGTCTGGCGCTCGTCAACCTGGAGCTGAGGGCGCCTTTCTTTGGGCTGTTCACGGGAGACCTGAATTACGGCCGCCTGCCGATCGAAGCGATCGCGTTCGCTGATGCGGGATTTCTGTGGACGCCTCGGTCAGGCATGCACGCCGAGCGCGATCGGTTCCGGAGCGCTGGCGCCGGCGCGCGGGTCAATGTTGGCGGCTTCGTGTTCGAGGTCACCGCCGCGCGCGTGTTCGATCGTCCGGACAAGTCGTGGACGACGAGCGTATTGCTGCGACCGGGGTTCTAACGGTCGGTCCGGCTGAAGCCAGCCGGACACTACGTACTACCGGCTTACAACCAGCGTGGCGCGGTAGTCTGACGCATCGATCGGACGCGCGCTGAACGGGTAGGGCTGTACATCCAGCAGCTCAATCCGAAGGTCGCGATGAGCAGCACTCGCACGCTGCTTGTCGCCCGTATGCAGCTGGTACAAGGCAGCCGCTCCGCCGTCGAGAACCCGCACCTCCACGATCGCATCTCCGCCCTGGATGCAGAAGGCGTCTGCCGGGCAACGCGAATCTCCGGACACGCCGACGAACTGCACGCTGATGCCCGCCTTGGCGATGGCGGCCGTGCCGCCAGGCGCAAGCACGAAGCGCTCGCTCAGAGGAACCGCAGGACCGGTTGGACTGGTTTCGTCGCAGGCTGTCGCTACGAGGAGACAACTTAGAAGCGTGAACACGCGCACGACCGCCGCAGGAGCACCGTTCATGCCAACTCGACTGCTGTGTCGTGCGCCTACCGCGGCTCCTCACAAGGGGTGCCGCTCAGGGTGGAGAGCAGAATGAGGGGTCGCCGGCCGCTCCGGATGATGCTGTGTGCCGTGCCTCGCGGAATTGACACGAAGCTGCCCGCTACGAGCTTCGTATCGCGGTCCCCGAGGCGAACGACGCCCTCCCCGGCAACCACGTAGTACGTCACTTCCGCAGTGTCGTACAAGCGCTGCGCCTGATCCTGATTGAGCTGCACCAGCGTCGTGCGCATGTTGCCGCTGCATGACACGAGGCTGTCTCTGCGAGGTTGATTGCCGCTGATAAGTTCCTTTTCGATCATGCCGACGATCGACGCCACGCGCGCTTCACCCGCTGGCCCGACGGAAGGCGCGGGAGCTGCTACCGGCGCAGCAGGAGGAGGCGGCGGGGGCGGAGGCGGAGGCGGTGGTGCCAGCGACAGCATCACGTCAACGTCGGCTATCTGCCCCGCGCGCACGACCACTTCCTTTTCGAACGTGATGACGCGTTCACCGCTGAGTCGGACGCGGTAGGTTCCCGCCTGCATTGCGGTGAAGTTGGCTTGTCCGCTTCCGTTTGTTTCGGTGCTCCGGTCGGACGTGCCGACAACCTCG
>Ga0310890_10000327_pt1 | contig 14980 bp, 6 predicted proteins | sample T20D3metaG_FD_203751 | JGI IMG/M metagenome (GOLD analysis project Ga0310890, IMG submission 203751) | Lab incubated soil microbial communities from West Virginia University Organic Research Farm, Morgantown, WV, United States - T20D3 | ecosystem: Environmental > Terrestrial > Soil >... | reverse complement strand
CGCTTGGGAAGTCGATTGAATGGCAGATCGTTGGCGTGTTCCATGACATGCGTGGCTCGGGAGTTCGTGAAGAGTACCCAGAGATGCTCGTGCCTTTCACACAAAATCCGTGGCCATATTCTTCAATCGCTGTAAGGGGTGACGGGGATCCAAAAGCGCTGATCAAGAGTATTGCCGCCGCGGTTAACTCAGTCGATCCGGATCAGCCGCTCGCCGGTGTGAAAACGGTTGATGAAATCGTAAGTGGAGCTTTGGCGATTGATCGCTTTAGCGCTGTTTTGTTTGCGAGCTTCGCGGCTCTGGGCCTACTGCTCGCGGCGGTGGGTATCTACGGAGTGATGGCTTTCGGTGTCGCCCAACGCACTCACGAATTCGGACTGCGCATGGCGTTAGGCGCACAGCGCTCGAGAGTTATCCGTCAGGTTGTGAAAGAGGGGGTGATCCTCGCGGGGTTGGGAACGTTCATTGGATTGGGAGGGGCATATCTGGTTGGACGTGCAATGCAAACGACTTTGTACGGAGTGGAGGCTTTCGATGTTCGTGCGTTCGCCGCAGTGGCGGTGCTGTTAGTGGCTGTCGCGTTACTGGCGTGCCTATTTCCAGCCTTACGAGCCAGCAAAGTTGAGCCAATGACGGCGCTGAGAACGGAGTAATTGATGGTGATTGCCGGTTGCCGATTGGTTTTTTGGAATGGACCACGCCATCCCTGCGAGGCGAAGAGTGTGACTGGGGAACGACTCCCTCGTGTTTCCAATCGGCAATTGGCAATTGGCAACGTCTTCAATCGGCAGTGAAGACTAACTAGATTGCGTAGGACACAACACAGATGAATACACTACTCCAGGATCTTCGTTACGCCGCGCGGATGCTGATCAAGAACCCCGCGGTCACCTTTGTCGCAGTGCTCTCGCTTGCGCTCGGCATTGGTGCAAACACTGCGGTGTTCAGTGTCATCAATGCTGTGCTACTGAAATCGCTGCCTTATAAAGATCCAGAGAGTCTTGTACTCGTGTGGGGCGACGGAAATGAAGATCAACTCAAAGGTCGTAATCAACTCTCTGCCACCGACGTTGCTGACTTCCGCAGCCAGACGAGCACTCTTGAAGAAATCACTACGTACACCGGTTGGTATCCAATCATGTCGGGCGATATCGAAGCCGAAAGAGTGCCCGCGATCCAGGTTGGTGATGGCTTCTTCAGAGTAATGCAAGGCACTCCGATGCTGGGACGCGTCTTTACCCCTGAAGACCAGGAAGATGGTAAGGACTTCGTTGTCGTTTTGGGCCATGGACTTTGGCAAGGCCGTTTCAATAGCGATCCAAACATCGTTGGCAAGACGGTTTTGTTGAATAGCAGACCGTACACCATCGTTGGTGTAATGAGCCCCGACTTCCAGCCGCTGCCAGACAGTTTGGTTTCTCCGCAAGGCCAGTTTTATCGACCCATCGCCGAGCCTTACGGTGAGGAGTACCGCTCCGAGCGACACGTGCGGGCAATCGCGCGACTCAAACCTGGAGTGACGATCAACCAGGCTCACGCCGACATAAGTGTTATCGCGCAGCGTTTGGAGCAAGAACACCCGAAGACAAATAGAAATAGAGGCGCCACGGTCGTTTCGATAACTGAGGATACAGTCGGCGGATTTAAGCGGACCTTGTGGTTGGTGTTTGGCGCAGTAGTTTTTGTTCTGTTAGTTGCATGTGCAAACGTCGCCAATCTCTTACTCGCGCGCGCGACTGCCCGATACAAAGAAATATCTATTAGAGCCGCTATTGGTGCCAGTCGCACGAGACTAATCCGACAACTCCTAACTGAAAGTCTGCTTCTTTCTTCACTTGGCGGCGTATTGGGTTTGTTGTTGGCAACGTGGGGAACCAAAATCATTGAAAAGGTTGCCTTTGAAGTCAATCCTGCATTCACCAACATCAAGGTCGATACACAAACCCTTATCTTCACTCTTGTCGCTTCGGTGCTCACCGGATTGATTTTTGGATTAGCGCCTGCACTACAGATATCGAGACCGAATCTTGCCGAATCGTTGAAGGACGGACGCAACTCCGGCGCTGCTGCCAGTCGAAATCGATTGCGCAGCAGCTTGGTGATTGCGGAAGTTGCTTTGACGTTGGTGTTGCTTGTTTGTGCGGGATTGTTGATTCGCACAGTGGCGCGTTTGCGCAATGTCGACAAGGGATTCAACTCACAGAATGTGCTCACGATGCAAATGGGATTACCGAGCGTGAAGTATCCGAAAGCCGAAAACGGCATTGCGTTCTTCAAACAAGCGACCGAGCAGATCTCTGCTATTCCTGGCGTGAAGGCAACGGGAATTACAAGTGTTCTGCCACTCAGCGACAACTTTGATGGGCGCGGTCTCGCGATCGAAGACTATCCCAAGCCACGTGGTGAGGAGATCAGTGTCGATCTTTACATCGTCACACCCGGGTATTTGCAGGCAATGGAAATTCCTTTGCGGCAAGGTCGCTCGATAACTGACCACGACGTTAAAGACTCGCAGCTCGTGGCGTTAATAAATCGCACGATGGCTGAAGAATTATGGCCCAACCAGGATCCAATTGGACGTCGAATTAAGTTTCCGGGTAGTGAAAAGAACCCTCAACCATGGCGAACAATTGTCGGTGTTGTCAGTGATGTCGCCCAGTACGCGCTCGACAAGAAACCGCCGATGCAAATGTACTTGCCCCACAGCCAGTTTCCGACAACGTTCGTCAACTTCGTGATCAAAACGGATAACGATCCGAGTGCGATATTCCCAGCGGTCCGTCGCGAAATTCTGGCGATTGATAAGGACCAGGCAGTCTTCAACGTTGTCACTCTCGATCAACTGCAGGGCGACTCGATCTCTCTGCGACGGTTCTTCATGCTGCTACTGATCACGTTCGCTGTTCTTACGCTCACGCTGGCGGCCGTCGGAATCTACGGAGTGATGTCGTACGTAGTGACACAACGCACGCAGGAGATCGGCATTCGGATGGCGCTCGGCGCGCGCACATCGCATGTTCTGAAACTCGTGGTGAGCGGTGGAATTGTGCTGGCGCTACTCGGTGTAGGAATTGGACTTGTTACGGCATTCGCGTTAACGCGATTGATGGAGTCAGTGCTGTTTGGAGTTACACCAACAGACGCGCTGACGTTTGCGATCGGTTCCGTTGGCCTAGTCGCAGTGGCTGCGATCGCGTGCTACATCCCGGCGCGTCGCGCAACAAAAGTCGATCCGTTGGTGGCGCTGAGATACGAATGAGGACATTGCAGATTGTTGATTGCAGATTTTTGATTGGCGGCCTGGGGAGACTTTGGTTTCAATCAAAAATCTAAAATCAAAAATCAAAAATGAATTTATCGATGGAAACACTACTTAAAGACCTGAGATACGGAATCAGAAGCTTGCTGAAACAGCCGGCGTTCGCCTTCGTAGCTGTGCTTTCGATTGCGCTGGGGATCGGTGTTAACACGACCATATTCAGTTTCGTCAACGCTACTCTCTTCCGTCCTCTACCTTTCCCCGAGTCAGACAAGCTCGTGCGCCTTTGGGACGGCAACGCGGCTTCCTATCCTGACTACGTCGCATATCGCGATGACAGCAAAGTGTTCTCCAGCCTTGTGGCGTACGCACAAAGACCGCTGAGTCTGAACGTGAATGGCGAGTCTGAACGTATTTTCGGCGAGATCGTTACCGGCAATTACTTCGACGTCCTCAAAGTTAAGCCGGCGATTGGACGAGGTTTTCTGCAGGAAGAAGATCGTACACCGGGGACTCATCCCGTTGTCGTTTTGAGCAATGGACTCTGGCGGCGGCAATTCAACTCTGATCCGGCAATCATCGGGAAAGGGATCAAGCTTAACAATTATTCCTTCACCGTAATTGGCGTCATGCCAGAGAAGTTTGTTGGGGCGACACTAATTTCTCCACCTGACGTATGGGTGCCGATGATGATGGAACCCATCGTTGATCCTGGCTCTCGCTCTCTTACATCACCCGACGAAGGCTGGCTCATGATGTTGGGGCGCTTGCAACCTGAGGTCAAACTCGCGGGAGCACAGGCAGCAGTTGAGACAATCGCCAGCAGACTTCATCAAGCACGGCGCGAACGTAATTCCGGGCCGGAGCAGATGGAACGTCGTATCGTCGCAGTTGCGGAAGCGCGCGGCCTGATGGTTCCTCCAGCAGGCCGTGTACCGGCCTTGCTCGCTATCACAATCGTGATGGCTGTTGTCGCGTTAGTTCTGCTCGTGGCCTGCGCGAATGTAGCAAACATGCTGCTGGCTCGCGCTGTCGCCAGGCGCAAAGAGATCGCTGTCCGGCTCGCGCTTGGCGCAGGACGCTGGAGAATCATCAGGCAGATGCTGACAGAAAGCGTGCTCCTCTCTCTCATAGGAGGTGTCGGCGGTCTGTTGTTGGCTGGCTGGAGTACCAACCTGCTCGCGACCCTGCTGCCGCAGTCATTTCCAGGAAATTCAATCGCCCCAGATGTGAGTCTTGATGCGAGGGTATTCCTCTACACATTCCTTCTCTCAACTGTAACCGGTGTGATCTTCGGACTTGCACCAGCGTTGCAGAGTTCGAAACCCGACGTAATAGCCACGCTCAAAGACCAGGCGGTGACATTTGGCAGAGGTCGCACGAGATTCACACTGCGCAATTTACTCGTCGTCACACAAGTTGCCATTTCGATGCTTCTGCTCGTGAGTGCCGGACTCTTCCTCAGAAATTTACGCAACACGCAGCACCCTGAACCGGGATTCGTGACTGATAACGGCTTGATGATGTCATTCGACCTTGGCCTCGCTCGTTATGACAAAGCGCGCGGACAGATTTTTGAAGAGCAATTGCTGCAACGAGTGCGCTCACTGCCTCAAATACAAGCTGCGTCTCTCGCCGAGTTTGTACCCCTTACTGATGCCGGCAGCCTGACTCCTCTCTATGTTGAGGGAGAGCCGACTCCGGATCGGTTTGATGACGACTCGCTGCTTTCAAATAACACCGTCGGCTTGGACTACTTCAGAACCATGGGCATTCCCTTTGTTAAGGGACGCGATTTCAACGCAAGCGATACTGGCTCAAGCCCTGAAGTAATTATTGTGAATGAGACGCTGGCCCGTCGCCTTTCGCCTGACGGCAACGCCGTCGGCAAAAGGATTCGCATGGATTCTAAGGGAGGATACCTCGAAGTAGTCGGGGTTGTGCGTGACATCAAATATCGTCAGTTGTCTGAGAAGCCGCCTTTCTTTGGCTATCTTCCCCTGAGTCAACGTTATCGTTCATCAATGACGCTGCACGTGCGCACGCCTTCCGATCCAGTCGCTGCCATAAATCAACTGCGGGCAGAAATAAAGGCCCTCGATTCCGAACTTCCTTTGACAGGCGTCAAGACAATGCAAGAACACATGCGACTGCCATTAGCGCCGGCAAAGCTGCTCGCACTCCTTTCGAGCACGTTTGGCATTTTGGCTTTGTTACTCGCATCGATTGGGTTGTACGGAGTCATGGCGTACGTGGTTGGCAGCCGTACGCGCGAGATTGGTATCCGCATGGCGCTTGGGGCGCAAACAAGTGGCGTTCGCAGACTTGTAATTGTGCAGGGTATGAGGCTCGCACTCACGGGTGTCGCTGTTGGTGTCGTTGCCGCCCTCGCATTAACGAGAGTGCTGAGCGGTGTCTTGTACGGAGTGAGTGCAACCGATCCGTTCACGTTTGCCGGTGTGGTTGTGTTGTTAGCTAGCGTTGCATTGTTGGCTTGTCTCGTTCCAGCGTGGCGCGCAACAAAAGTAGATCCGTTGGTGGCGCTGAGATATGAGTGACCGTTTGCCAATTGCCAATTGCCGATTGGAGTTTTGGAATGGACCAAGCATTCCCTCGAGGCGAAGAGTGTGACTGGGAACGACTCCTCGTGATTCCAATCGGCAATCGACAATTGGCAATTAGTGGATCCGGAAGTCGCTTTTAAATACGAGTGAGGTGTTAGACGGACTAACAAAAGCACATGAAAAAAGACCTCCTTCACAGCATACGGAGTTTGATCCGTAATCCCGGCTTCACCGCTGTCGCCGTCATCACTCTGATGCTCGCTATCGGTGTGAACACGACGATCTTCAGCGTTGTGAACGCAGTGTTGCTGAAAGCATTGCCGTTTCAACAGCCGGAGCAACTCGTATCGGTTCAGAAAGTCGCTGAACCGGGCGGGTTCCCAGGCATCGCCGCTTATCAGTTTCTCGCTTGGAAAGATCGGAACTCTTCTTTCGACGACCTCGCCGCTTTCACTGACAATAACTTCAACCTAACGGGAGCTGGCGAACCTGAGCGCATTTCGTGCGCGCAAGTGACCGCCAGTCTCTTCACCACTCTTAGGGTGCAACCTCTGCGTGGGCGCTTCTTTCTTTCCGAAGAGGACAAACCCGGCTCGAATAACGTCGCGATTGTCAGCGAACGTTTCTGGCAGCGACGTTACGCGCGCGACGAAGCGGTTCTGCAAAGCACGCTCACGCTCGACAACAAGCCTTATTTGATCGTTGGGGTATTGCCCGCCAGTTTTCGGTTTCCTGGTGAGTTCGATGTTTGGCTTCCGATAGCTTTGGATCCTGTCAAAGAAACTAAAGGTGACTTCTTTTCTCTGATCGAAGTTGTCGGCCGTCTCAAATCATCAGCGACCAATACCGGCGCGCAATCTGAACTGAGCTTGATTGCTCGGCAAGCGTCAGAGCACGTCAACGAACCGTCGGCGGTTGGTCAAGTTGAAGTTGTACCACTCCAGCGGCAACTCGTTTCTGGCGTTCGCTTGACTGTGTTGATCCTGTGGGGTGCCGTCGGACTCGTGATGTTGCTCGCGTGTGTCAACGTCGCAAGCCTGATGATCTCGCGCACGCTCTCGCGACAGCGCGAAATGGCGGTGCGGGCGGCAGTCGGCGCACGACGCTGGCAGTTGATAAGGCAACTGCTCACCGAGAGCGTTGTTATTGGCCTCGCCGGTGGAGTCTTGGGTCTGCTCGTCGCGGTATGGGGCACCCGAGCAATCGCCGGTCTGGTCCCCAAGGGTTTCACCAATTCTGTTTATGATCTCAATAACGTTCCGCTTGATTGGCACGCGTTTGTATTCACCCTCGCGCTCTCGGTTCTAACTGGAATCGTGTTCGGGTTAGCGCCGGCATTGACTGCCTCAAAGCCCGATCTAATCAACGCACTGCGAAACAGCCGATCGTTTGGTTTGATGAGTTTTGGACTGCGCAGCTTGCGCGGCTGGCTCGTAGTCGTCGAACTCGCGCTCGCAGTCGTACTGCTGCTCGGCGCGGGCCTGCTGGTAAGAAGCTTCAACAAATTAATGACGCTCGATCTCGGCTTCGATCGTGAAAACGTGTTGACGTTTCGAGTCAGTCTGCCGCGCTCAAAATATGCCAAGCCCGCCCAAACGGACGCTTTTTATAAAGACTTATTGCAGCGCGTTAACGCGCTGCCGGGAGTGCAAACCGTCGGAACGATCAACCACTCACCACTCCAAGGCCACGGATTGATTGCTTTTGTGGGCATTGAAGGACATGCGCCACTCGATCGAAAGAAAGATCCGGCAATCGGGATCGGCGTGGTCGACGGCGAGTACTTCAAGACACTGAAGGTACCGCTACTCGCCGGTCGTCAGTACGATGCGCGCGACGGAGCAGATGGGCAAAAGGTGGCGATCGTAAACGAGGCGTTTGCGAAATATTTTTTACCCGGCAGCGATGCACTCGGAAGACGAGTTGCTTTCGGTTGTGAAGAGTCTGAAGGGTTCTGCCGCACGATCGTCGGAGTTGTCGGAAACATTCGACAGGAGAGCATCACCGACGAAGCTATACCGGAGATGTACGTGCCGTTCGCGCAGATGCCCATGAACGGCTCGACGGTCATGGTTCGCACTTCAGCGGATCCAACCGCCCTCGTTGCAGTCGTGCGCAGCGAAGTAATGGCGATCGATAACAACCAACCGATATCCGACGTCAAAACACTCACCCAACGCGTAGACGAAGTGGTCGCTGTTTCTCGTTCGTTGATGTTGCTGTTTTCGGCGTTTGCATTGCTCGCGCTGATTTTGGGTGCGGTTGGAGTTTACGGAATCGTTTCCTACTCCGTCACCCAGCGGACTCACGAGATTGGCATCCGGATGGCGCTCGGTGCCCGACCCACGGACGTCTTAACGCTAACACTCAGGAATGGGATTGCATTGACAGTCCTTGGGATTGTGATTGGTGTCGGGGCGGCGTTCGCGTTGACGCGTTTCATGGAATCGATGCTGTTCGGGGTAACACCAACAGACAAGCTAACGTTCATAGCCGTTTCCTTTCTGCTGTTTCTGGTCGCGCTGTGCGCATCGTTAATTCCCGCACGGCGGGCGACGAAAGTCGATCCATTAGTGGCGCTGAGATACGAGTGAAGCCATCGGACCAATTGGCCCTAAAGGAATACTGGACTGTGGGGAGGCAACTTGGCTCAGGAAACAAGCAAACCGATAACCCGATGGGGGCATGATGATACGTCAGACGCTTCAAGATACTAAGTACGCGTTGCGAATGTTGGCCAAGAATCCAGGTTTCGCGGCCGTGGTTGTACTCACGCTTGCACTCGGTATCGGTGCCAATGCCGCAATCTTCTCATTGACGGACAAAGTGTTGCTTCAGAGTCTTCCCGTCCAAAAACCCGAGGACCTTGTCCTTTTGTCGACCTACGATCCAAAGGATGGGCCAGAGAACGGCGACGACTCTTTCTCTTATCCGATGTATCAGGATCTGCGCGATCAGAACGATGTTTTTAGCGGTGTCATTGCCCACGGCGGAGCGCAGATGAACGTGTCCTACGGTGAACAAAGCGTTCGCGTAAATGGCGAACTGGTGAGTGGAAACTTCTTCCAAACACTCGGCGTGAGCCCCTGGGTCGGCCGGTTATTTACACAGGAGGACGACCGTACCCCGGGTGCTCACCCGGTGGCTGTCTTGAGTTACGCATTTTGGCAGAGTCGCTTTAACAAAGACCCATCGCTAATCGGCAAAACAGTTCTTATCAACGAATATCCCGTCACGGTCATTGGTGTTACTCCTCCAGGATTTTATGGGGCGACTTTGGTCAGCAACCCTGACGTGCGCGTTCCTTTAATGATGACTCCCGTCTTGAATCCGAATCCGCCCACGCGGTTACAGAAGCGCTCGCATCAGTGGATGTATGTAATGGCCCGTCGCAAGGAAGGGGTGAGTGCTGCTCAGGCGCAAGCGTCGCTTGATGTTCTTTATCAACGAATTCGCGAATCTGAAGCGCAGAGTCGATCACTGAGCGGGTCCAATCTCGAAAAGTACATGACTCGGCGAATTAAACTGTCGCCGGGCGCGCAGGGCTTTCAACATCTTCAGGCTGACTTTCGCAAGTCTTTGTATCTGCTCTTTGCCGCCACGTGCGTGATTCTTCTGATTCTTTGCGCCAACCTCGCGAACCTCATGCTCGCGCGGACCACGGTGCGAAGTCAGGAAATTGCTGTTCGTCTGGCGCTGGGCGCGGGAAGGCTTCGATTGCTGCGTCAGTGGTTAACTGAAGGATTGGTGCTGTCATTGATTGGAGCCATGGCGGGTATATTCATCGCGTTCTGGATTCGCGCCGGATTGCTCGCATTCGTGCCCACGGATGTGCGTGAGAACCTGCAATCCACAGCTCCCTGGCGACTGTATGGCTTCATTGCGCTGACTGCGATCGTCATTGGAGTTGGTTTCAGTTTGGCTCCTGCCATACAGGCGGCGCGACAAGTGGTGAATCCTTCTTTCGCTGCTGAGTCAAGAAGTTTTACCTCCGCAGGAAAACTGCTGAGTCTCCGAAGCGCACTCATCCTGGTCCAGATTGTACTGTCCCTCCCACTTTTGGTGAGTGCGGGGTTGTTGATTCGCACGCTGCAAAACCTTCGCGCGATTGACACTGGCTTCGACAGGAATAACGTGCTGCTGGCGTCGATCAATCCTTCGCTGAGCGGGTACTCGCCTGAGAAGGCGCACATTTTTTATGACGAGTTACTAAGGCGAACGCGCTCACTGCCGGGAGTTACCGCGGCGACTCTTGCGTCTGACTCGCCGATCTCCGGCGGGTGGGATCGGTTGGGCTTGGTGATTGAGGGATACACGCCTAAAGAAGGCGAACGAACATCTACGGATGTTACCTGGGTTTCGACGGATTATTTCAAGTCGTTAGGTATTCCTATTCTTCAGGGTCGCGACTTTACCGATCTAGACAAGCGCGGAGGTCAGAAAGTCGCTCTCGTCAATGAAAAGATGGCACGTCACTTTTTCGGAACGACCGACGTGATTGGAAAACGTATCGGCCTCGAGAAGACACCCGACACCATAATTGTCGGCGTAGTGAAAGACGTCACGTACGTCAACCTCCGCGAAAACCTTCGTCGTCATTTCTACCTGCCCACTTCGCAAGAAGAGCGTCTAGCGAATCTGACACTGCACATCAAGACCTCAGGAGACTCGCAACCAGTCGGAGCGGCGTTACGCAACGAGGTGAAGTCGCTCGATCCGCACCTGCCACTTTATGACGTGAAGACTCTCGCGGACGAGGTCAATCAGTCCCTTATCCAGGAACGAATGGTGACGTGGCTGACTTCGGCGTTCGGATTAGTTGCAACGCTGCTCACCGCGCTTGGGTTGTACGGCGTATTGACGTTTTCAGTGGCGCGTCGAACGCGTGAAATCGGAATTCGCCTGGCTCTGGGCGCACAACGACGCGATGTAATGAAGTTGATAGTCACTCAAGGTCTGTTCATCGTCGCCGTGGGAATCGTGTTGGGTTTGATTGCCTCGTATGGACTGTCGAAGGTAATCGCAACTTTGCTGTTCGGAGTCAGTCCAACAAATGCGGCGACCTTGATAGCCGTGACAATCGGACTGTTCGTGATCAGTTTGTTGGCTTGTTATCTACCGGCGCGGCGCGCGACGAAAGTCGATCCGCTGGTGGCGCTTCGATGCGAGTGAGAGTTTCAGAGTTCGTCGCGGTTAAAAAGAAAATCAATGGTCATTTGAGAATTGATATTTGAGATTTGAGAATTTAGTTACTCAATTGGCACACCTCAAAATTTCAAATCTCAAATATCAATTCTCAAATGACCATTGATTCGGACCAAAGACCAAAGACCAAAGACCAAAAGGAATGATCAGCCAAACGCTTCAAGACACGAAGTACAGCCTGCGGATGCTGGCGAAGAATCCAGGTTTCGCTGCAGTGGTGGTGCTCACGCTGGCGCTTGGCATCGGTGCGAATGCTGCAATCTTCTCTCTAACGGACAAAGTACTGTTGCAAAGCCTTCCGGTAACGAAGCCTGAGGATCTGGTATTGGTCTCAACATACGATTCGAAGGATGGACCACCAGGGGGCAGCTCTTTCTCCTATCCCATGTACCAGGACTTGCGCGACCGCAACGAGGTCTTTAGCGGAGTGATCGCCCGTGCCGGTGTTCAGATGAATCTCAGTTATGGCGACAATACTATTCGCGTTCGTGGCGAACTCGTAAGTGGTAACTTTTTCCAAACACTCGGCGTACGCGCGTGGGCAGGCCGACTGCTTACTCAGAACGATGACATCACGCCGGGCGCTCACCCGGTTGCAGTTCTGAGCTACGCGTTTTGGGACAGTCGCTTCAACAAAGATCCATCGCTGATCGGTAAAACAGTTCTCATAAACGAATATCCCGTTACTGTGATTGGAATTACTCCTCCCGGCTTTTACGGACTAAGTTTGTCAAACAATCCGGATGTGCGCGTGTCGCTAATGATGACGCCCGTCTTTAATCCTCAGCCGCCAACACGGTTACAAAAGCGTAGTCATCAGTGGTTGAGTGTAATGGCGCGTCGTAAAGACGGTGTTAGCAGTGCTCAAGCAGAAGCATCGCTCGCGGTTCTTTATCGACGCATTCGAGAATCTGAAGTCCAGACTCAATCGCTAAGTGCATTTGATCGGGAACGTTTTCTTGCGCGGCGCATAGGACTGCAGCCAGGTGCCGGGGGCTTTCAGCAGCTTCAGTCCCAAATGCGAACGTCTTTGTACCTGCTCTTTGCCGCCACGTGCATCATTCTTTTGATCGTTTGTGCCAATCTCGCAAACCTGCTGTTGGCACGGACAACGGTGCGAAGTCAGGAAATTGCCGTTCGTCTCGCGCTGGGTGCCGGAAGACTTCGACTGCTGCGCCAGTGGCTGACTGAGGGATTAATACTGTCATTAATTGGAGGCGCAGCAGCCGTTTTCATTGCGATGTGGATTCGCGCAGGACTGTTGGCATTCGTCCCGGCCGATGTTCGCGTGAACTTATCAGGCACATCTTCCTGGCGCCTGTATGGCTTCATTCTATTGATAGCGATACTGGCGGGAATCGCTTTTAGCCTCGTTCCCGCACTAAGCGCGGCGCGGCACGCAGTAAGCCCTTCGTTGAGTGGAGGGTCGAGAAGTTTTACTTCAACGGGAAAACTCTTCAGCGTTCGGAGCGGACTCATTCTGCTTCAAGTCTCTTTATCTCTTCCGTTGTTAGTGAGTGCAACCCTACTAATTCGAACCTTACAGAACCTTCGCTCAATCGATACTGGTTTTGAAAGGCAGAACGTGCTGCTGGCCTCAATCAATCCTTCGCTTAATGGATATTCACCGAAAAAATCACACGCTTTCTATGACGAGTTGTTAACCCGAACTCGCGCTCTTCCAGGCGTGACGCTAGCAAGTCTGGCGTCTGACTCTCCCATTTCGGGCGGTAGGGATGAGAGCGGAATTGTCGTTGAAGGTTACACGCCGCGCGACGGGGAAAATATGTCATGCGACGTAACGCTCGTTTCAAACGACTACTTCAAATCGCTGGGAATCCCTCTGATCTTTGGACGCGACTTTCTTGATCAGGACAGGTTAGGAAGTCCAAGGGTAACGATCGTAAACGAGAAATTGGCACGTCATTTTTTCGGGACGACCAATGTAATAGGAAAGCACATAGGTGTGCATGGTGTGCCCGACACAACCATCGTTGGAGTCGTGAAGGACGCGACCTACATCACGCTGCGGGAGAACATGCGCCGCCATTTCTATTTGCCCACGATGCAGGAAGAGCGACTCGAGAATTTAACGCTACAGATTAAGTCTGGAAGTGATCAGACTCTAATCGCGGAGTCGTTGCGTAATGAAGTAAAAAGCCTTGATCCGCATCTGCCACTCTACAGCGTGAAGACACTCGAGAACGAAATCAATGAATCGCTAGTGCAGGAACGACTAGTGACTTGGTTGACATCTGCGTTTAGCGTCGTCGCCACCTTGTTGACCGCACTTGGTCTGTATGGCGTCTTGACGTTCTCCGTTGCGCGTCGAACGCGCGAGATTGGGATACGTGTAGCTTTGGGCGCCCAACGACGCGATGTAGTGAAATTGATAGTAGTTCAAGGTCTGATTGTCGTAGTAGTTGGAATCATGTTTGGTGTGTTCGCATCGTTTGGCCTTGCACGTGTTATTGAGAGCTTGCTGTTTGGCGTGAGCCCGACGAATGCGGCGACGTTGATTGCTGTCACAGTTGGAGTTTTTGTGATCGGTTTGGTTGCTTGTTATCTGCCGGCGCGACGTGCGACGAAAGTCGATCCGCTAGTCGCATTGAGATACGAATGAAGGAATTGAAGATTGAAGATTGAAGATTGTTAATTGAAAGAACTCAACGACGATACTTAATCAATCTTCAATCAAAAATCAAAAATGTTGGAATCTCTTCTTAAAGATCTTCGCCACGGAATCCGGAGTTTGTTGAAGCATCGCGGCTTCACAATCGTCGCTGTCATTACGCTTGGTCTGGGTATCGGCGCGAACACGCTAATGTTTAGTGTAGTGCATGCGGTGTTGCTGAGGCCGTTGCCTTATCCAAACGCCGACCGGTTGGTTTCACTCTCACAGAGTTCGCTTGAAGATCCGGATCTCGCCGTGTCGTACCCGGATTATCTCGACTGGCGAGCTCAGCAGTCAGTATTCGACGACATGGCAGCGCGATTGCCAACCGGCGGAGTGATAACCGGAGCGAATGAGCCTGAACGAGTTATCGGCCGACTCGTCACGCCGAGTTTCTTTACAACTCTTGGTGTGCAACCGATGTTGGGTCGCTCGTTCACGGAAGCCGAGAACGCTCCCGGCGCGGCTGTCATGGTGATCAGTCACGGTCTATGGCAACGGCAATTCGGCGGTTCACCTGAGGCCATTGGAAAACCGATTACTTATAACGGTGAAGCTTGGACCGTCATCGGCGTGCTGCCGCCAACGTTTGATTTCTACGGACGCACGAATATCAACAATGATTTCTTCGCCCCACTAGGTCGACTCGGCGATGAAGATTTCATGCGGGATCGGAACTCGCATGCCTTACGTGTCACGGCGCGGTTAAAACCCGACGTCACTATTGAAAACGCGCGCGCAGAACTGAACGCAATTGCTGCACGCCTGTCGAACCAATATCCCTCCTCGAACACAGGTACTGGTGTAACCCTTCGATCGTTTCTTGACGACTATGTGGGCGACTTCCGTTACGCGTTGCGGGTGATCTTCGCTGCTGTCGGATTCATGTTGTTAATCGCTTGCGCGAACGTTGCCAACCTGATGTTGACGCGCGCGACCAGCCGAAGCCGTGAGATTGCGCTGCGCCTGGCACTTGGCGCGTCGCGCTGGCGAATAACTCAGCAGTTAATGGTTGAAAGTCTAATCCTCGCGGTCGTGGGAGGCGTTTTTGGAATTTTGCTGGCGACTTGGGGAATTAGCTTGCTCTCAAAAATCAATACCGGAGAGTTGTCGCGGTTAGACGAAGTCAGCATCGACGGTCGCGTTTTCGCATTCACTTTTCTCGTTACTTTGATCGTTGGCTGTGTAGCTGGTCTTCTTCCGACGCTACAGAACTCCCGTTTCGGATTAAACGAGGTCTTCAAAACAGGCGATCGCTCATCAGCCTCATCGGGTGGC
>Ga0310890_10000322_pt1 | contig 15016 bp, 6 predicted proteins | sample T20D3metaG_FD_203751 | JGI IMG/M metagenome (GOLD analysis project Ga0310890, IMG submission 203751) | Lab incubated soil microbial communities from West Virginia University Organic Research Farm, Morgantown, WV, United States - T20D3 | ecosystem: Environmental > Terrestrial > Soil >... | reverse complement strand
CTCTTGCGAAGGAGTTTGGGCGACTATGCTAAACGGTATCAGAAGGAGAAGCAGTTGGGGGAGCAATGAGCGTTTCATTGTGGGACCATCATATGATCACCGGCGAAAGAATATCCACCAACATACCGATGCGTTACGACGAAAAGATGCAAGTCGTGAAGCGTCGCGCGATGGCATTGTCGGACCATCTCGATACTTTCAATGAAAGCGAACCGTAACATTGCCGATTGCAAATTTTTGACTGCCGATTGAAAGAGAGGGATTTCAGCAATTTCCTAGATTGCGATCGTCTAGACGGCTTTTCAATCGGCAATCGGCAATCGACAATGTCCTCAATCTCCAGCCCTCCGCGCGAGCAGCTTCCAGTAAGACACCGGCAACAGACGCGCGATCATCGAGATTACCTTTGCGTCTGATCCGACGAGAACGCGCGACTGTCGGCGTTCAATACCACGTACGATCGTCTCACCGGCGGTCTCAGGAGGCATCGTCAACAACTTCCGGTATCTCTTGCGACGTCGTTCGATCTCTTCTTGAGTGATACCTGCGGGCACACGCGCCTTCTCCGCGATAGAAGTGTTCACACCACCCGGATGCACTACGGTTACGCCTACGCTCGAGCCTTCAAGTTCATGACGCAACGCTTCTGAGAATCCGCGCACCGCAAACTTGCTAGCCGAATACGGCACCTGCTCCGGCGGCGCAATCAAGCCGTATACGCTCGAGAGGTTCACGACGCGCGCGTCATCGCTTGTTCGCAGTAGTGGCATGAAGGCGCGCGTCATTCGTACGACGCCCCAAAAGTTGATCTCAAACAGCCATTCAAAGTCTTCATCTGCGACCTGCTCGAACGTGCCGCCCACAGCCACGCCTGCATTGTTCACGAGTATGTCCACTCTCCCGTGTTCAGCTGCGACGGTATTGGGGAACTCAGCGACGGCGAGGCGGTCGGCGACGTCTATGCGATGTTGAGAAACGAAGACGCCATAGTCTCGTGCGAGTCTGGCTGTCTCCGCAGTTCCGACTTCATCCACATCGGCGAGCGCGAGATCGCATTTGCGACGCGCGAGTGATATGGCAATAGCTCTTCCAATACCGCCGGCCGCGCCAGTGATCACAGCAGTGCGTCCTTCGAGTCGCATGCGTTTAGTCATAACAATGGAACCTGCAAAGATTAGACGAGTGCAATCGAGGAAATTGCTCAAATCCCCTCTTTCAGTCGGCAATCGGCAATCAAAAATCGGCAATCGGCAATGTCTTATTTGAATGTATAGCTGATGGTTCCTTCAGCGCGTCGCCTTCCCAGCTTATCCACTGAAAAAGTTGCTTTCCTTGCTGCCGCGATGACCGCATTCCGCAAAACTTCATCACTGGCTGTACTTCTCGCCGCCTCAACAACACCGTCTTTGCCAATCTTTATCTGAACGCTGACGATGGTGGGCTCTTTAACTGTATTTGCCGGTACTTCCGCCTCAGGTAAAGAAATGGCTTTGCCTGCAAGTGGTCTATTTAGCTCAGGAGTTCCCTTTTGAGTTACGGGACCCTGCGGCAGCGCCGGCGATGTGGTTACAGTCTCTGGTACTGGGAACAGACGGTCGATGAGAAAGAGTCCGGCTAATGCACCTGTGGCCGCCGCGATGAGCACGAGGACTATCAGCAGGTGCGACTTGGTTGGTGGTGGCTCAGTGACAACTGGAGCATCTGCGTCTACCAGCGCGACCTCGTGGTACGCGCAATAGGCTAGCAACTCGCTGTTGTAGGTTGTTCCACACTTGGGACATCGCTTGCGCGCTGACGAAGAGTGCGTCGTGTTGTCTATTCGTGGAGCGGTAACAGGAGTCAGAGGCTTGTAGGTTTCGGACTGCTGCACTGGAGTGTTTTGTAATGCAACTTTTGTTGAAGACCGTGGAGGTACTTCTCGATTGACATTGGTCGTGATTCTTTCTTCGCGCACAGAGGGTTGGACCGTGGGTGGTTGCTGCGCCGAATCCGACGGCAACGCGCCTGCCTTTTGTGTCTGAGATCTAACATCGGCACTCTGAGATCCGCTTGTCGTCTGATCGGCTTTCTTTTCTTCGGGCCTTTCTTCTTCGCGCCTTCCTTCTTTACGCGAAGCAAATTCCAGACTGCTCGCTGGTGGTCGAGGAGCGAACAGTTCCTCTTCAATCGATTGAAAATGATCGCTGGTCGCTTGGCTATTTGTTTTCTTTTCCTCGAACCGTTGTTTAAGACCAGCAATGAACCGACGAGATTTTTCGTCGGGAGAGGTTGCTTGCCGCGGCGCCACGTCGGCCGAGGGCCTGGTTGTTTTGTGCCTGGCCTCTTCTCGCGCGACGTCTTGCGCGGAGTATTCAGATCCAGAGTCTTTTGCTAGTGACTGGGCCAGGTCACTCCGACCTTTTCGTTCGGCCCAGTCGAACGCGCTTAGTCCGGTGTTATCCCGCAGAAAAGGATTTGCCCCGACGCTCAGTAAGAATGGTAGAAGGTGGTATTGCCCGGTCACGATGGCCAAAACGATTGGAGTTTGGCCGCTGCTATTGGGCGCATTAACGTCGGCGCCCCCCGAGACCATTGTCCTGACGGCGTTCGCATCCCCGGAGCTAACTGCTTGTTGTAATGAAGTATCCTGGGAACTCAAGTTAAAAGTCCCGCTGATAAATGAAGGGGGCTCCGAGCATTCTAAATCAGAATGGGGATGATGCTGCAATAGATCACGTCACAGATTTCACAGAGTACAGAGACAGCCTCGGTTTTTGGTCTTTGGCTGGCTTTGCACAACAAGTGGGTTCGCGTAAGGATTCAATGCGTAAATTGCTCTGAAGGACCAACATGTTGATAGCTGAATCGGCGAATTACCACGCGCTCTCCAGCGGAGCGCAATGTCCGCTGCGCATTCGGCAGCCTTATCGTTCGATCAGCTCTGTCCTTCCGCTACCGCGAACGGTACTGAATCGCTTCCCCTGTCGCTCCGTTAATTAGAGCTGCCCGAATCTATTTTGAGCCGTTCCTTCCAACTTTCCTGCGTTAACTAATTGAAAGGAACTTACAATGAAAAGTGCCACCGCAGCAGTCTGTCTAATATTTGTTGTCCTTCTCATCTCTGCCCGATGGGCGAGTAAGGCTGTCAATGCACCTCCCATTCGAGACGTCATTCAAACACCCGTCGATACAAGCTTGGCGAACGGCCTTTCGATCACGGACATGACCGACCGATCAGATCTGATCGCGATAGGAAGTTGCGTTGACACCAAGTCCGTTTGGGTCAATCGCACGCTCATGACACTAGCGACCGTCTCCGTTGCCGAGACTCTTAAAGGCGCCGAATTGGGAACGATCGCCGTTGCGTTACCTGGCGGGATTGATGCGAACCGCAAGTTCCCGGTTGCGATGACATATCCGGGTGCGCCTCAAATAACACCGGGTGAAGACGTCTTCCTGTTCCTTACCGCTGATGATCAGACCGCTGGTTGTTACACCGTGACCGGCTTCTCTCAAGGGAAATTTTCCATCGTCAAAGATGAGGGAGGTGAGCACTTCGTCACACGTGATCTTACAAAGACGATGCTCAAGGACGACAACGGCGTTCGTCGCGGCTCAGCCAATATGACGCCGCTCTCCCTTTTGAAGGCCCAAGTTAAAGTTCATTTGCACCAGAAATAGCGCCGAACTCACATAAAAGATCCCTTCTCGATCGCATTTCTAAGGAGCGAGATATGCAAAAAAAGCTCACCTCAGTCTTTATAACTACATGCATGATTCTAATGAGCGTCGCAAACACTTGTGCCGGCGGTGCTTTCGAAACGATTGACATCACCAACGCGAGAGTGATTAGCGGGCGCTACATTGCGCGTGCCATTGGAAGACGCTGGGATAGCCGGACCATCCCGGTTCAGTATCGAGTCAACAACACATTAGACCCGATACCCAACCCGCTCGGCCCGGCGTTTCTCTCAGTTGCAGACATCACTCCTCCGCTTCAGGCGGCTTTCGACAGTTGGAACTCGCTGCCCTCCTCGTTCATCGACATGCGAATCGTCGGTCCAACTGCCAACCCAGGCTTGATTGGTTTCGATATGGTCAATGAAGTTAGCTTTCGCACGCCGGCGGGGTTCGACCAGATTGGTGAGTCCGTGTCAATTAACCTCATCGCAGATGCGACACTTAGCGCGGGAGACGACTTAGACGACGATGGTGATTCGGACGTGTCAGCAACAATTACGACCGCGCAGGATGCTGACGGCGATGGCGACTTGGAGTTCCCCGTAGGTTTCTATAAAGCCGGGACGATTCTCGATAACGATGTTCAATTCAACACCAAGCTTTCAAATGGATTTCGTTTCACCGTCGATCCAGCCCAGGCAGACACCGATGATCAATCTGTTGATCTTCAGGGTATAGCGACTCACGAATTCGGTCACTCGTTGGGTCTCGCTCACGTGCCGAACAATCAAAAAAGCGTCAGCGACGGAAATGGCGCGACGATGTTCCCATTGGTCGACACAGGCGATCCCGTAGACGAATTATCCTGGCGCTCACCCGACATCGATGACATAGCGTATGCGTCGTATTTCTATCCGGAAGGCAGTGCGGCGTCTGGTCCAGGAGCACTGCAACCGGGAGACGTGCCGTTCAGTAGCGCTTTCGGCTTGATCACAGGTGAATTGCGACACGGAGTTCTGAATCAACCGATCGCCGGCGGTTACGTGCAGGCGATTAACCGAGATACTGGAGAGGAAACAGTCGGCGCCTACAGTGGCAGCGCCAACGTGGCTTTCAATCCCGCGACAAACGGGATAGCAGCCATTAACAACGTAGGTTTAGCAATCAACAATGGCAATTACGTAATACCGGTTCCTCAAGGCAATTACAACGTTCGAGCCGAAGCAATCGATGGCAGTCCTGTAAACGCCGGCCAGGTCAACCTCACAACACTGGTTGGAAATTTCTTTGGGCAACAGAACTTCATCGAAGAGTTTTGGAATAACAACAACGAAGGCGCTGTTGAGCGCGAGCCCGGCGACCGGAAAAACGCGCACGTTAATAACGCCATGGTTAGATCCGGTGTGAACATTGTCACCAATCGCGTATTCAATATCAGTGGCTTTGGTCCCCGTAGTGCCGTGGGCTTCATTAATCCGCCGGCGGGCACTTATACCTACGCGGTCGCCTTCCCGGCCTCAGCGATCGGCTCTTTGAATGGCGGTAACCCAACTCTCATTCAGGCGGGACTATTCGACACGGGTGTCGCCGATAACTCGTCTCCGGTGATATTTGCAAATGCCTGGCTGACGACAGGAGTGATCAATCCCGACGGAACAGCAGTAATCGATCTCGTCAATCCGCTGAGAACATCGCCGATGTTCTTAGGCCAGGATACTGACTTCGCGCCGTTCTACTTCACCGAGCCGAAGGAGCTTAGCGAGACAATTCGTGCGGGGATCGCGAACGGAACGATTCAGAATTTGTTCCTGGTCCTGCAAACACCTGGACCGCCATTCCTGGGTGTGAGCATGCATCCCCCATTGATCGGATTAAGCAACCAGGCCCCCATCCTCGGCCGTTCTTATCTTTCCACTAATGGTGGGCTGACGTTTACGCGGAGGAATGATTTCAACTTCAGATTCTCGATGATATTTTCCGAACCGTGAGTGTAATACCACTGACGCGATCGGAGGTGTTGGCCTCTTAATACCACCAACGGCAGTTGGTGGATAAGTTCAGATCCAACCTACAACAAAGCGAGTTAAGAATATTTGCGCGCTGGCGAATGTAGATCGAATGAACGACTCAAGATCCATTCGCCAGCGCGCCGAATTGTTTTGATGATCCGGTGTAGGCAGGATCTGAAACAATCCCCCGACTGCCGTCGGGGGTATTAGTTCGGTTCTGACGCTATGGGATGATTCTGATTGTACCGGCATTGCTGACCCGCCCATGTGCCCTGATAGTCACAGTGCGAGTTCCCACGGGTAAGTTATTCGGTAGCCTAAACACCACCTGCGTGAACTCAAAGTCGTGTATCGGACGCACATCCTCGGCAGGTACGTCAAAGAACCCACCACCAACGGCTGTAATCCTAACGATGACTGCCGTAGGAGATTCACCAGGATTCAACTCCAGATTCTTCGCAATTAGAGTCACCCTGGTGCTGTGATCGTTCAGGTTCGGCAACCAGCTCATGTCAGAGAGGAGACGGAATGGATCTCTAGTCTGAAGAACCGCGTCGAGAGCCGCTGCCTGATCAGGGGCCGGACCTAACTCATCAAGGCCCAATAGAAGCACATCGTCATTGACGATTGATCCTATCGCAGTGGTAAGAGGGAGTGTTGCGTTAACAGGATTTGACAGGGAGACCACGACATTCTCATTGGCCTCTGCACTGGTGTCGCCACAGACCGTGACCGGAATCGGGATCGCTGTGGTACCTGGTTGGAAGGTGATGGTACCTGAAGTTGTTACATAGTCGACGCCGCGCGTACTGCAGGTAGAGCCGCCGAATGAGCCTTGATTGAATGTTGCGAAGTTAACACTTACTGTTCGCCCGGTAGCCGCTGAAAGATTCAGCGTAAACGGAAGTTGTGTGATCGTGCCAGGACCTCCCTCAGTTACCACCACGTTGGGAAGTGTCACGGTAGGAACGGTGGTCCGATCTTGGAGCGTTACCAGCAAAGTGCTGGGCGCACCCAAAGACTCTAAATTGGGAGTGTTGCCCAAGGCGACTGTAAACGTTTCACTCGGCTCGGTTATAGCGTCATCGACGATCGGCACTTGAAAACTCTTGCTTGTCTCACCGCCGACAAAAGTCAGCGTGCCCGAGGTGGCGGTGTAATCCTGACCGGCAGTCGCCGTACCGTTGCTAGTTGAATAGTCAACGGTCAGATTACCGACGCTACCGCCGCTTCTCACAACCGTCACATTTAGGAGACCGATATCTTCGATCACCTGAATTGAGGCCACGGTGAATTGCACACTTCCGCCTGCGCCCGAGGCGTCACCCGTCGAAAACTCCGATGTATTTCCATTAGGATCAGTCGCTGTTGCGGTAATTACGCGGCCGCTAGCCAGAGCAATTGGGAACGTCACATTGATGGTTGCGTTGCCGTTACCATCCGTGGTTATCGAAGTCCTTTCAAAGAACTGCGCACCTTCTCCGTTTCCGGAAGGATCCACTGCTGCATTCGAATAGAAGTCGATCTGGAAAGTGGTGTTCGGGAAAGAGTTCAAACTTCCCTGAATCGTCGTGCTGCTGCTCGTCGATAGCACGCCTGATATCACAGGAAAGTTCTGAAGATTGTTTGGTCCAGTGTCTGAATCGTTAAGGTCATTGGCGGTGACACCATTCGCTCCGAGATCTATTCCCAAACCGTTGTTGGAAAAAATGGAATTACCGCGGATAGCGTTGCCTTGGCCGACAGAGATTGTAATTCCGGCGCCGCTGTTGAAGGCAATCTTGTTTGCAGCCTCACTCTGCGTGCCGCCGATTGTGTTATTCGTTGCCTCGGAAATCGCAATGCCTTGCTGACTATTTGGCAATGGTCCAGTTCCAGTTGCGTTCAATCCGATAAAGTTTCCCTGAATGAGATTGCCTACTGGACTAAACGGGAAACCGGTCATTGTAATGCCGACCGTGTTTCCCGAAATTACGTTTCGGGCACCGGCTACGAGACCACCAATCAGGTTGTTGTTGCTGGATACGTTGACGCCCGGAACTACAAAGCTGCCGACGAGCGCACGAGTGCCGGTGACGTCAGTCCCAATGTAGTTACCCTGCACTATGGCCGCTGACCCAGAGCTGTTCTGACCGAGCGCCACGTTTGCGATGTTGCCGCTTGCGGTGATGATGTTGCGTGCTTCTGGCGCTGTGCCACCAACCAACGCGTTGTCACCCGCGATCACGCCCACGCCATTGTTACCTAGAGCCAAAGTGCCGGTAATGTCCGTGCCGATGTAGTTGCCCTGCACTTTATTGCCAGCGCCGCGGACGAAAACTCCATCTGAAGAATTGCCTGAGATGACATTTCTCGCTCCGGTTGTGAGACCACCAATCAAGGTGTTTGTGCCCAACGCCTGGACACCCCTCGAGTTGGGAATCTTGTTTGTACCAGTGATGTCTGTTCCGATTAAGTTACCTTGAATGATCGTACCGGTACCGCTGGCCGTGACTCCCGTGCCGCCATTTCCCGAAATGAGGTTCCCTGCGCCAGCTGCAGTGCCGCCGATGAGGTTGTCAGTAGACTGCGCCGTATTGATCGATACTCCGCCAGCGTTGGGAAGCGCCGCAGTTCCTGTAGCATTCGTACCGATAAAGTTGCCTTGGACTACGTTAGCGTTGCCGGAGATGTCAATACCGCCACCGTTTCCGGAGATCACGTTGCGTGTGGCTGCGGTTGTGCCTCCGATCACGTTGTTTGATGAGTTGGTAATACCGATTCCACGACCATTTGGCCTAGCAGTTATTCCATCTGCCGCGACGCCAAGATAATTCGCTTGGATTATGTTGTTGTTCGAGCCATTCAACGAGATAGCGTTTTCGAAACGGAAGTTACCAATTGCTAATCCACGCACCGTGCTGCCGCCGGCTTTGATGACCAGACCAGGAGTGGTGATGCCGATTGCCAATCCATCGAGCTCAACGAGAGGTGTCCCTGCGTATCCTGGTTGAGTGGTCGCGTCAATCACCACACGTTCCGTGATCTCAGGCAATGCATTCAACACACTAATCGTCTTAACTCCTGGTCCGGGAATGTTGAAGACGATCGTATCTGTGCCACCAGTTGCGTTAGCGTTAATGATGGCGGCGCGCAACGACCCATTGCCATGGTTGTTGGCGTTCGTAACTACAAAATTCTGGCGCGTGGCAGCGAAGTTTGCCGTTTGATTACCGCTAAGACTATTGAAGGTTTGATTTGTTGGTCCAAAGCTGAAACCGAGGATCGATGGCGTTACGGTGTAGTTGCCACCGCCGATGAGTTCAAATGAATAGTTTCCGTTACTGTCAGTCGTTCTCAGGCCAGACTGAGATCCGCTGAGCGTTACGGTGACGCCAGCTAACGCGACGCCGTTCTCCGTTATCTGGCCGCTAATCGTGAAAAAGGGCGAACCACTGGGGGTGGCAGTAAAGTTCAAGACCTGGTCGCTGTTGAGATTGCTGAAAGTCTGGCTCGCGGGAGCCATTGTGAAATGAGCCTTGTTTGCGCTTACCGTGAAAGTTCCTCCTTCACGCAATCGAGAGAACTGGTAAGAGCCATCGCTCTCCGTCAGCACGCTAGTTAGTGAACTACCGTCATTCAAAACAACTTCGGCTCCACCCAAAGGTGTGACACCATTGTTCAGTACTTGGCCGCCGATGATGTACGACATTCCTAGCTTCGAAATGAAAGCGTCATTGAACCCACGATTAAACGGCTGATAAGCATTCGGGGTGACGGGAAACCGCTGCGAGGAGGTCGCTCCAGTAATGTAAGCATTGCCCGACGCATCAACCGCTATAGCAGAGGCTGAGGCATTGATGTTATTGAAACTTTGCGTATCAATCGGCCCGCCAATAAAGGTTGAATAAACCAAGCCGTTACCGGCTGGATTGATTTTAGTGACAAAGGCATCCAGACCGTTGGATGGTGTGGCGACAAGATATAACGTTGAGGGTCGCACGGGGTCAATCGCAAGCTGGACTACCGTGGGCATGTTGAATCCCTTGTTCATCGCAACCCATGTCTGTCCGTTGTCAGTGCTTTTCAAAAGACCCTGCGGGTCAAAAGTGAACGGCTTTTCTAACAAATACAGTGTTGAGGAGGTTAAGGGATCAAAAACGATCTTCCCGATACGCGAGTTGACCGTGGACCAGTTACTACCACCATCGACACTGCGAAATAGAGCTTGGTCCGTATGGGCGTAGATTAATCCAGGTGTTAACGGACTAACGGAAAGAGAGCGTGCCATTAAAACTGTCGATCCAAGTGATTGCCAGGTGGCCCCGGCGTCGATGCTCTTGTAAATTGCGCCCGGAGAGCCTCCGTCGGCCGCATAGATGGTCAAATGGTTCAGCGGGTCAATCGCCAACGTCGTGGGAAACAACGGCGGCGCATTTGGTAAGGGCGCCCAATTATCTGCTCCATCCGTAGACTTGTAGATGCGACTGCTGACACAGCACGAAGCCAGACCGACATATAACGTATTCGGTGAAACCGGATCGATTGCGAGACCGTGAAACGTCGTGCTACCACCAGGTAATCCATTGCTGCGCAAGTTCCAACTGGCTCCTGCGTCGGTACTCTTGTAGACGCCGTAGACGCCGGGAACGCCCGTAACGCTAACCAATACGTACAGTGTTGAAGGTGCGGAAGGATTGATAGCGATCGCCACGACGCTGCGACTTGTAAGACCGCTGTTCATTACGGACCACGTTCTGCCACCATTCGTGGTTTTGAAAACCCCTGCGTCCGATGCCGCGTAGACCGTCGAAGGCTCAGTTGGATGGATCGCCAAACCCGTGATCGACGTGCCACCGAAAATGGACTGAATAGCACCCGCGAAACCGTAATTGTCATTACTCCAGGTTGCGGCACCATCGAGGCTTTTGTACATTGCGCTCTTAGTACGCAGTGCGCCGGCCACCAGTGGAAAATCAAGTGATTCGCTGGATCCAGTTATGTAGACGTTGTTTGCTGAGTCAACAGCAATGCCACGAGCGTTCTCGATTCCGCCTCCACCGAAGTATGTTGAGTAAACAAGCGACCCCTGGCTATTGAATTTGGTGACGAATGCATCGTTACTCCCGCTGAGGGTTGCTTTAATGGGATTCATTGTGGGGAAACTCGACGACTCCGTCACGCCGGTTACGTAAGCATTGCCGGAGGAATCAGCAGCGATTCCGAAACCACCCTCGCCAACACCCGTACCACTCGTGCCACCCAGATAAGTTGAATAAATCAACGCGCCATCGGTCGTGAGTTTCGTGACGAAAGCATCCGAGCTGAACTGAGGCCCGGAAAAGTTAGGTTGAAATGCGTTTGCGGTTGGAAAATCGGTGGAGCCTGTCCTTCCTGTGACATAAATATTGCCGGAACTATCCGTCGCTACGCTATTCGCGATATCGCAATTGGCTCCACCGAGATACGTGGAAAAAACGTACGACGGAACAGCGGGATTCAATTTCGTTACGAATCCGGTTCCACAGCTGCCATTGAAAGTCACTGTCGATCGAACGGCATTGACAAAGGGAAAATTTGAAGAACTCGTCTGGCCGACGACAGAGATATTTCCGGTTCCGTCGACTGCAATGCTGGTGCCACTCTCATCTTTACTCCCGCCGAGCAAAGTAGAAAACAATAGGCCGGACCCCGCGGAATTCAATTTAGTAACGAAGGCATCCTGGGTACCAGTGCTAGCGGTTCCGGCGTATATCACCGATGCATCAGTCGGATGTTTGATGAGGCAAAGAACGGTAGTACTCCATAGTCCGACATTGACGTTTGTCCAGTTACTTCCTCCATTTGCAGTCTTGATAATGCCGCCTCCGCTGCCGATTGCCGCGTAAACGGCTGACGAGGTCGCTACCATCGCAACGATGCCGACGTTCGGCACACCATTCGTGAGAGGGGTCCATGACGTCCCACCATCGATACTCTTATTGATGCCTCCTGCTCCACCAGAACTATGGCCGGTATAGACGGTCGAAGGATTTGAAGGATCAATTACGACACAGCTAATGCTTGTCGGGGCGCCACCACCCATCCCATTATTCATCGCCGTCCAAACGCCGCCGCCATTTGTTGATTTAAAGAAACCATTGCCAAATGTGCCGGCATAGATCGTCAACGGTGCCGTTGGATCGATGGCAAGGGCATGAACATTTGGCGTGCCTGGTATGCCAAAGTTGTTTTGGGTGATCCAAGTGTTGCCGCTATCCGTGCTCTTGAACACGCCATTGCTGGTCCCAACATAAATTGTCGAAGGGGTCGACGGATCGAACACGATAGAGAACACAGAATTGAAGCCCAGTGGTGGTGAATTCAGAGCCGTCCAATTGTTGCCCGCATTGGTTGACTTGAAGAGACCGGAAGAATTGCCGATGTAAACAACTGAGGAGTTGGAAGGATCCACTGCCATCGTGTTGTTAAAGTTACTGAACAAGCCAGTGGCTGGTGCTTTGGTCCAGTTCGTTCCGTCGTCCGTGCTTCGATAGATCCCATCGGAGGTCGACGCATAGATTGTGTTTGGCGCGCTTGGAGCAACTGCAAACGCAAACACACTGCCCGCGAGACCGGAATTCTGATTATTCCAATTTGCAGCCGCATCAGTGGTCTTAAGAAAGTTGCTGTTCGTCCTTAAGCCGTTAACGATGGGAAAGTCGGTTACCGAGGTGGTGCCAATGATGTGTGCATTTCCGGATGAGTCAACTGCAATACCAACTCCCGTTGTGTTGGTTTGAGTACCGCTGAGATACGTCGAGTAGACCAGTGAGCTCCCGGTCGGATCGAGCTTTGTAACGAATGCGCCGCCACCATTAGGAGACGTTGATTTGAAAGCTCCGACGGTGGTGGGAAAATTCGTACCCTCGGTTCTGCCCGTGACGTATGCGCTTCCTTGAGAATCGACTGCGATCCCGGACGCGCTGTCGTTTTGGCCGGATCCCAGCAGGGTTTGGTATGAGAGTACGGGATCGATTACAAGCGGCTTACTAGTGTCGAATGTCTCGAGTTTGAATCTGACTTCATTTCCGGAGATGACATAGGTGCCCTTTACTTCGCGGCGACCACCCTTCTCATCGAGCTGGTAGATCACGGGTTTGTTCAATCGAACTTCACCGTGCTTCAGCGTGACCAATAAAGTACCCGTCTTATCTAAACGAAGCCGGTCTGCACCCTCGACTCTAAACCTGATAAGTCGTGGATTCGCGCCCGGCGCCACCACGAAGTCATACTCAAGCTGGCGCTGGTTTCCGTAGTACACCATGTCGATTCCTGGATAGACATCTGTGTAATAGGCCTTGCGATATGTCGGAACATTGCGGAACCATTTTTCCGGGTTGTTGCCGATGAAGTAATTCACTTTCCCGGGCAGTTCGTCCTGGCCCTCCGCTCGCGGCGCGGGATTAGCGCCGATCATCCTTAACCGAAGTACGGACCCTTCAAGCACTTCCGGCTCAGACTCCGATTTCGTCTGTGCTGTTCGAGGATTATCTGTTCGCAGAGCGTGAGGCTTTCGTAACCTGAGTACGGCGTCGGTCGCAGTCAGAAAGAGTTCATAACCCGATCCACGTGACAGGAACTTGACTGATTGATCAGTCTGACCCTTGTTGATCTCAAAGCTGAGTGGTAATCGGCCGAAGTGTTCGGCGATCCGAGCTCTGGCTGGCGCGTCCGATGATGGCGGAACAGTATTGGGTGTGCTTTCATCCTTGTCATTGCGTGCGGCAACAAAAATCACGCTTGCAAAACTTGTCAACAGACACACAATTCCGAGCACAAACACAGCGCGGTGGATGTTTGAGGCAGGATTGATTCTGATCATAGGCAAAACGACAAACTAATCGGCGAGAGGTTTTTTTGAATTATCGCCGATGGGCGGAAGATGACAACGACCGACGCGCAAGTAAAATGGTGATAATTAACCAGCGGCCGCAGGGAGCGTCGTCCGTTGTGCGGTCATTTTCAGCTGTGAATATCTGAAAAGTCAATATGCGGGCGGGTGCTCAAGCTTGTGTTAGTCCGAAGACAGATGCGATTAAGATCACTCGGGATTTGAAGGATCTGGTGGCGGACTCAACTATCCGCCGGCTGTCGGCGATATTTGCCGCTTGTGCTCCACACTTTCGAACTCCATGCTGTCGTCCACGCGTCCGTAACGCAACATCCTTAGATCCTTCATATAGTTCTGGTGCAAGCGCCAGGGCATCTTCGATCCCTGACTTGGCAGCATGGGTAGTGCACGCAAAACGTATCCGGAGTTGAAATCAATAACAGGTTCCTCTTTGATGTCCGGATCGTTCAGACGCGGCGTACAAACTTCATAGCCGTGGTGGTCCATGTGATTCAGCACCCGGCACACATACTCAGAAGTTAGATCACATTTCAAAGTCCACGACGCATTTGTGTAGCCGATGGCAAAGGCAAGATTGGGCACGTCGCTGAACATCATTCCTTTATAGACGAGCGTCTTCGATAGGTTCACGGGCCTTCCGTCTACCACGAGTTGCATACCACTGATGAGTTTGAGTTGAAGTCCGGTCGCGGTCACGATGATGTCGGCATCCAGTTGTTGGCCCGACTTCAGCAAGAGACCGTCTTCGGTGAACGTCTCGATGTGATCAGTTACTACTGACACACGGCCGTCGCGTATCGAGCGGAAGAAGTCGGCGTCAGGCGCAATGCACAGGCGCTGGTCCCACGGATTGTAAGGTGGCGTGAAATGCTTTGAGTCGTATCCGTTTCCGAGATGACGGCGCACGCCTTTCGCCACCATGCGCTTGAAAACTTTCGGCCTTTTGCGTGCAAGGTTGTAGAAGAACGTAGTGAGCAGCACGTTTTTCCAACGCGTCAAGAGGTATGCGGCGCGATCCGGGAGACAACGTCGAAACGCGTTCGCGACGATGTCTTCTGACGGGCGCATGACGATGTAGGACGGTGAACGCTGGAGCATCGTGACGTGGGCCGCGCGCTCAGCGAGGGCGGGCACGAGCGTGATAGCCGTCGCACCACTGCCGATGACGACGATGCGTTTGTTTGCGTAGTCGAGATCGTCGGGCCACTTCTGCGGATGAACGAGCGTGCCGCGAAATTTTTCGACACCGCGCCATTCCGGTGTGTAGCCGTTTTCGTAGTCGTAGTAGCCGGTGCAGAGAAAGAGAAAGTTGCAGGTGAGTTGCCTTGTTTCAGATCTCAAATCTCCAATCTCAGATCCGTCCTGCCATCTCTCGTCTCCGTCTCTCCCCGTCCCCGCATCGCCGTGTCTCCCCATCCCCGCATCGCCGTCTTTCCCCGTCCCCGCATCGCCGTGTCTCCCCGTCCCCTTTTAC
>Ga0310890_10000321_pt1 | contig 15026 bp, 12 predicted proteins | sample T20D3metaG_FD_203751 | JGI IMG/M metagenome (GOLD analysis project Ga0310890, IMG submission 203751) | Lab incubated soil microbial communities from West Virginia University Organic Research Farm, Morgantown, WV, United States - T20D3 | ecosystem: Environmental > Terrestrial > Soil >... | reverse complement strand
GTTTGCGGATCCGGGTCAGTACACGATCCGCTGCATGGCTTCCGACGGCGCGCTCAATACATACAAGGACGTCGTTGTGAACGTGAAGTAGGCCAACAGGCCGATAGGCGAATGGGCAAATAGCCTATTTGCCTATTGGGCCATTGGCCCTCCACGGCGCGCGGATCAATTGAGCAGGATCCGCGCCCGGCTTCGGCACGAACTTCTGTGTCCGGCCGTACTGGTTGTCCCCGCCGTAAAGATTTCCTTCTGAATCGACCGAGAACGTGTGGACCTCGAGGTAGCCGTCCGGCAGGTCGGGCGGCACCATCCAGGTGTAGAGCCTCTTGCCCGTGAAATCGAGCTTCACGAATCGCAGCGGTTTGAGGTCGGTCATCCACACGCTGTCGTCGTTGACGATGAGGTCGAGCGGCAGCGAGAAGCCGGGAAACGCGTTCACGTATTCGACCTTTTTCGGATCCGCCGTAGTGCGAAACACGTTGATGCGCCCGCCCGATCGATCGAGCGCGAAGATCAGGCCGTTCGGTCCTACGGCCACGGCATGCACGCCGCTGAACTGTCCAGGACCCTTGCCGTTGCCGCCGAACTCGCCGAGATAATTCATGGCGGCGTCGAGAATCATGACGCGATGATTGTCGAGACCGTCGGCAATCAGGATGCGGCCGTCCGGCAGGAAGGCGACATCCTGCGGTTTGGCGAAGTGCAAGGCGTCGCTGCCGGGCACGTTCTTCTCGCCCAGCGTCTTCAGCAATTTCTTGCCGTCGTTGGAAAAGACGTAGATCGTGTGGAAGGTTTCGTTCACGACCCACACGCGGTGCTCACGATCGTACGGGCTGATGCGCAGGCGATGCGGGCCGGGTCCGGAAGAGCCCTCGCAGAGCTGATCCCACTGGGTCCAGCGCTCTTTCACCTGGCCATTGCGATCGAGCGTGTAGAGACAGTTCTGCCACACGCGGCGATCGACGGCGTTCAACACGTTGAACTTGATCGATCCGGCGTAGCCGGCGAACTCCGGTGGGATCGGCGTGGGCAACCGGAACTCGCCGCGCTGAGCCACGAAGATTCGGTCGGGTGATTCAGCAAACACTCCCGAGTTGCCCCCGAAGGCAAACCCCGGCGCGGCAAACGGCTTGTGCCAGGCTCGGACCACCGTGTAGGGACTGGGACCAATCGGCCCCTCGTCCACGGTCGCCTGCGCCATGATGCCGGGGCCGGCCATCAGGGCCGCGGCCATCGCCGCTGTCGTTGCCAATCGAATCGCGACTCGCATCTGTTTATCGCCTCGTGAGATCGAACGCACTCAGTTGATGTTCGTTACGGACATAGTAATGGCCATTGGCGAGCGCCGGGTAAGCGCGCACCGCGCCGTTGAGGAGCTGCGCGCGCGCGTTGAAGCGGAACGCCTTGGGCGACGCGGGCGCGAGCGCGAGCTCCCCGGACTCGCGCATGATGACGAGCGTGTCGCCGGCGATGAGCAGCGTGCCGGCGCCGAAGCCGTCGACGTTCCACATCACCTTGCCTGTCGCCAGCTCGACCGAGCGCAGCGTTTGACCGAATTCCTGCCGTCCATCGAAACCGTACAGATAACCGTCCTTCAGCACGCTCGTCGAATAGTGATTCGACATCGACTCGTCGCCTGACCAAATCGGCTTCACCGCGTTGTTGGCGACTTGCAGCAGCACCGCGCCGGTTCCATAGCTCGCCGACAAAAAAATTCGATCGCCGGCCACGATCGGCGTTGCCGCATTCACGGACGCTGCCTGTCGCGCGCGCCAACGGAATTGGTACAACACTTTTCCAGTCGCAGGATCGACGGCGACGAGTCCGGTGCGCGTAAAGAACACCGCGGTATGTTGTCCGGTGATGTCGGCGACGATCGGCGCCGAGTAGCTCGGTTCGTCCACGGTCGCCGTCCATAAGGTTTTTCCGCTGGCGGCGTCGAAAGCGACGATGCCTCCCTTTGTGCCGCCGACGTTGACGAGCACGCGCGTGCCGTCGACGACGGGGGATGAGGCCACGCCGAAATATCCTTTTGGCGCTTCGAAGATCTTGCGAGTGTCACTGCTCCACAGCATCTTGCCGGTCGCGAGATCGAGTCCATGCAACATGCCGTCGGCGCCATGCGTGAAGACGCGGCCGCCGGCGATCACGGGAACGGCGCGCGGGCCTTCGTCGAAGCCGAAGTCATCGCGATACGACGTGGCGTAGTCGAACGTCCAGGCCGTCTTTCCGGTGTTCGCATCCATCGCCTCGACGGTCTCGCGATTGTTGACACGATGGAAGAGGATCAGGCGATCGCCCGCCACGGACGGACCGGCGAATCCGGCGCCGACGTCTCGCTTCCAGAGCGGCGGCGGGCCCGAGCGCGGAAACGACGACACGATCTCGGGCCCGGCGTAGATCCCGTTGCGATTGGGCCCGAGGATTTGCGGCCAGTCCGCCTTCGTCGCTCCGGAGGACGGGTCTTGCGCCACGACGGACGCCGACACGATGGCGACCGCGATGGTGACGAGGCTTGGCGCCAGCCCGATTCGCATCAGCACATGCTATCGCGATGACGGGCCGAAGGTTTCTGACAACTCAGTCCTTCCATCGGCGGGCGACCCAGTGCCCGGCACGCTGCAGCGCGTCGAGGTAGCTGCCCATGTCGAAATGTGTGAAGTCGTCGAGCGCTTCGAACTCGACCTCGCGCTTGAGCTTTTTGAGATCCCGCGCGTTTTTTTCCGCCGGATCGAAAGGCACGACCTCGTCGGCCCGGCTGTGAATCACGTAGGTTGGCTGGCGGCCCAGTTGATCGACGGCCAGCTCGCGCGTCGATGCGGCCATTGGGATGGCCGCCGTGAACAGATCCGGGTGTTTCGCCGCCATGTACCACGTGCCGCGCCCGCCCATGCTGTAGCCGACCACGAGCACGCGCTTGCGATCGATGTTGTACGCGCGCATCGCCTCGTCGACGAGCGTCATGGCCGATTTCTCACAGCCCGCATCAGACCAATCGCGGGCGGGGCAGTCGGGCGCAATCATGATGGGCTTTAGCTGCCGGAGCCCGGGTTCGACGAGACGACGTGTGAACTGCGCGCCGTAGTGACGGGGCCGCTCGCCACCCGGGTGCAGCACGAGGACCAACGGCGCCGGCGTCGATGGCCGATAGCCATCGGGCACCGAGACTGCATAGAGCACCTGGCCGACGCCAGGGATGTCAGCTTGAAGCGGGTACAAGCCTTTCGTCATCGGCATCTCGGCACCGACGACGAACAGGCCGAGCAGACACGATGCGATCCAGGCCACTACTGTTTCGTGCCTGTCGGCTTCGGTGGCGCGGGCTTCGGGAACGTGCCCTCACGCATCGACGCCTGGTAGAGGACCGCGGCCATCACGGTGGCGGCCTGCTTCAACGCCGCCGGATCGATCCGCTCGGCGGTGTCCATGTTGGTGTGGTGCGTGCGAACGTCGTAGTTGATGTATTCCTGCACGGCCTGGAAGCCCGGCACCCCGACATCGAGGAACGAGAGGTGATCGGTCGCGCCGATGTGTCCTGGCGCCGGCATGATGGCGCCGATATTCGCCATCGGCTTCAGCCACTCGGTCATGATCGCGCGCGCCGGATCGTTGTTCTCCATGTAGAACCCGCTAATCGGCGGATAGCCGTTGTCGAGATTGAAGTAGACCGAGAATTTGTCGCGCGCCGCCTTGTTCTTGTCGCCGGCCAGATGCTGCTCGACGTAGGCCTTCGAGCCGAGCAGGCCCTGTTCTTCGCCCGCCCAGAGCGCGGCACGAATGGTGCGGCGCGGCCTGATGTTCAATGTCTTGAGGATGCGCATCGCCTCCATCACCGTCGCTGTGCCGTCGGCGTTGTCGGTTGCGCCCGTGCCGGTGTGCCACGAATCAAGATGCGCGCCGACCATCACGATCTCGTCCTTGATGGCGTTGTCGGTGCCGGGGATCTCGGCGATGACGTTGTGGCTGTTGCGATCGCTGTCATCGAACGTTGACTGGATTTCGACCGCGAGCTTCACCGGAATCTTCTGCTGCAGCATGCGCGCGATCAGGTTGTAGTGCTCCGACGCGAGGATGATCGACGGCACCGCGTTCGCGCCCTGATCGCGCCCGGTGACGAACAAGGTGCCGTGCTCGCCGATATTCGGTTGGATGGTCACGGCGACGCCCTCCGCCTTCAGAACCGCGAGTCGCTCGGCGTTCAGTTGCGGCGGACCGACGGGACGCGGATCGGGTGGTTTCAAATCGCCGCTGGCTGCGGGGCGGTCCGCACGAATCGCGTACTGCTGGATCGGGCTGGTGAACAGGATCGCGCCCTTCAGCTTTCCTGCCTGCATCTTCATCGCCGCGTCTTCGAGGCCAGGCAGCCATACCGGCGTCGCGATGATGCGTCCGGCGGTCGAGGGCGACCAGCCCTGCGGATATCCGACCAAGGGCATGTAGCGCGGCTCGACCATCTCGATCGAGATCTTGTTGAGCGTCCAGCCGCGGCCGAACTGCCAGGGCTCGGCGTGGACCTCGCTCAGCCCATACGCCTTGAGCTGCTCCTGTGTCCAGGCAATCGCGCGCTTGTGAGCGGGCGAGTTCGTTAATCGCGGGCCGATGGTGGTGACGAGGTAGTCAAACGTCTCGAGGATCTTCGAGCGATCCATGCCCTCGGCCCGAATCTTCTCGATCACGCTGAAGTCGACACGCTCCTGGGCGCCGAGTCCGGTGCCGAGCGCTGCCACAACAACGAGAGCGATTGAGGTCTTCTTCATGCGCGAATTCTACTCCCATTGCCGCAGGCCGGCGCCGGCGCGCGCGCCGGACGCTGTTCGATCCGGAGGGAGCGAGTTCCGCCGGGAGGAGCGAATGGCGTTCGGCGACATAGCGCGCCGGCGCGAATATGCGCGGCGAGGTATCTCTCGTGGCTCGCTCTCCGCTCGCCGGTCAAATCTCACTCGGCGGCACGGGCCGCTGGAACCGCTATCGCGCTTCCCCCCGGGCCTCCGTTCGATTTGTCTGCAAGTAACCTGCGTCGGCTCGGTCGAACGCTCGCCACGAGAGACACCTCGCCGCGCTCCGCGCCGGCGCGCGGGCCGGACCCGCGCAGAGGCATATAATCGGGCCGATCGGGAGGCACTCATGACGAGCAATCGACGGACGTTCTTGCGGATGACTGGTGCGGCGGGCGCGGCGGCGTTCGTGCTCAAGGACAACAGCATCGAGCTGGTGGCGCAGGCGTCACGCGCGCTGGGCAACCGGACGCCGGACGACGTCGCCAGCGACGAGAGCTACTGGCGCGATATCCAGAGCGCCTTCACGCTCGATCGATCGCTCATCAATCTCAACAACGGCAACAGCTGCCCGAGCCCGACGGTCGTGCACGAAGCGTACAAGCGCTACCTCGATTACTCGAACCAGGCGCCGGTGTATCACCGCGGCTTGATCGAACGAAACATCGAGGTCGTGCGCCGCCGTCTCGCCGATCAGTTCGGCTGCGATCCTGAAGAGATGGCCATCACCCGTAACTCGAGCGAGTCGCTGCAGATCGCGCAGAACGGCCTCGACCTCGAGCCCGGCGATGAAGTCGTGACCACCGAGCAGGATTACGGCCGCATGTTGACGACCTGGGATCAGCGCGCCCGGCGCAGCAAGATCACGATCAAGAAAGTGAACTTCCCGGTGCCGACCACCGGCGAAAACCTCTACGGCATCCTCGAAGGCGCGATCTCGCCGCGGACGAAGGTGCTTCACTTTTGCCACATTACCAACCTGACGGGACAGATTTTCCCGGTGCAGAATCTCGCGCGCATGGCCCGCTCGCGCGGCATCATCACCATCGTCGACGGCGCGCACGCCGCCGCGCACTTCCCGTTCAAGCTGCGCGACCTCGAGATGGATTACTACGGGACCAGCCTTCATAAGTGGCTGCTTGCGCCGACCGGCACGGGCTTCCTCTACGTTCGGCGCGATCGCATCGCCAAGACGTGGCCGATGCAGGCGGCGCCGGAGCGCAGCGACAACGACATCCGCAAGTTCGAAGAAATCGGCACGTCGCCGGCGGCGACCAAGGCCGCGATCAACGAAGCGCTCGCGTTCCACCAGGCGATCGGCACCGACCGGGTCGCGGCTCGGTTGCGCTACCTGACACTGCGCTGGGCGAACAAGCTCAAGAGCAATCCGCGTGTGCTCATTCACACGGGTCTGGACCAGGTCTACGGCGTCGCGTGCGTCGGCATCAAGGACATTCCGGCGCCGCGCATCAATGCGTTCATGTGGGACAAGTACCGGATCATCACGACGGCGATCAATCGCCCGGAATACAACGGCATCCGCGTCACGCCGAATATCTACACGCCGCTCGAGGAGATCGACACGTTCATCGCGGCAATGGAGGATCTGCTGAAAAACGGCATTCCAGCAACCGCATGACGGGAAGAGGAAGCCGGCCCTTCGACAAGCTCAGGGCCGCCCCGAGCGAAGTCGAGGGGCGGGAGCCGGGAACGAATCTCACTCCCGAGCAACAGCGCGCCGCGGAGGAATTCAAGCGCCTTCGCGGCGTCGAGCCATTTGGTCCCTTCGTCGATCTGCTCGCCAGCCCGGAATTGATGACCCGTGTCGGCGCGGTTGGTGAGTACCTGCGCTATCGCAGCGCGCTGCCGCCAAGGCTGAGCGAGTTTGCGATTCTCGTCACCGCTGCGCATTGGCGGCAATCGTTCGAATGGGAGATTCACGCGCCGATCGCGCTCGAAGCCGGCATCCCGCAGACGATCATCGACGCGCTGTGGTCACGCCAGATGCCGGCGAGTCTCGATGCCGATCACAAGGTTCTGTACGATTTGTGCACCGAGCTCCATCGCGAGCGTCGCGTGTCGGCGGCGACCCACGAGCGGGCGATCGCCAGCCTGGGTGAGCAGGGCACCATGGATGCGATTGGCATCTGCGGCTACTACGCGCTCCTGGCAATGGTGTTGAACGCCCGCCAGCGCTGACCCCGAAATATTTACGGCTGAGCTTGTCGATTTTCGATCCCACCGACCGACGTGTTCCTAGAGGAGCGAGAGACACATGAAATTCATGCTGCAGATGAACGTGAAGCAGGGGCCCTATCAAATGAAGGGCTGGTCGCCGGACGACGTGAAGCGGATGATCAACTACATGCACGAGTTGAACAAGGACCTCAAGGCCAAGGGTCAATTCGTGGCAGCCGAGGGTCTCGTCGCACCGGACCAGGCGCGCATCGTCAAGGCGAACGATGATGGCAGTCCCTCGGTCACGGATGGTCCCTTTGCCGAGTCCAAGGAGTTCATTGCGGGCTTCTGGATGATCGATGTGCCGAACGCCGACGAAGCGTATCGCATCGCCGCCCGCGCCTCGGCGCAGCCCGGTCCAGGCGGCAAGCCATTGAACATGCCGATCGAGGTGCGCCAGGTCGGTGCGCCGCCGCCCCAGGATTAATCGCAGTACGCGACAATGCTCGGGCGATGACGACGTTTCTCGATCTCGCCCGGGCGCGGCGCGGCCACTTTCAGCTGGAATCGGGCCTTCATAGCGGACTCTGGTTCGATCTCGACGGCGCGTTCGTTGATCAGGCCGCGCTCGATCCGTTCGTCACCAAGCTGGCACAGTCGCTCAGGCGGCACGACGTCGAGGCCGTGTGCGGCCCGCTCACCGGCGGGGCGTTTCTCGCGCAGCTCGTTTCTCGACTCCTGGGGAGCGACTTCTATTTCACGACTCCCGCACCGGGTAACGGGAGCGGACCGTTGCCGGCGCGGTATCAGCTGCCGCACGGCACCGGTCATCGGCTTCTCGGCAAGCGTGTGGCGCTTGTTGATGACGTGATGAGCGCGGGATCGTCGTTGCGCGCGACGCTGACGGAGGTCGAAACCCACGGCGCCATCCCGGTCGTCGTCGGCGCCCTTTACGTGCTGGGCACCACGGGGGCGACATTTTTTTCCGAGCGCGGTTTGCGGGTCGAAACCACCGGCCGCGCCGCGTTCGATTCATGGCGTCCGCTGGAGTGTCCACTCTGCGCCGCAGCCGTGCCGCTCGAAGATCCGTACGCCCCCGCGCCATGATGCCGACCGCGATTCATCGCCAGGTCGAGGCCGCGCAACGCGGCGAGCTCTCGGGGGTGATCGCCCGCATGTTGTCGGGTTGGGCGGTGCTCGGCGATCCGCAGATTACGCGCGGCTACTGCTTGCTGCTCCCGGATCCTGTCGTTCCCGATCTCAACGCGCTCAGCGGCGATCGGCGCCGGCAATTCCTCGATGACATGGCGGCCATTGGTGATGCGGTGCTCGTCGTCACCGGCGCGGAGCGGATCAACTACGAGATCCTCGGCAACGTCGAACCAGCCCTGCACGCTCACGTGATTCCGCGCCACGCGACGGAAGAACCGCACCTCCGGCGCCAGGCGGTGTGGCTGCACGACTGGAAGATGGCACCGCCGATCGATCACGAGGCGCGTGCGCTGGCCAAAAAAATCGCCGCCCGGCTGTAAACTGAACAGGTCCATGAAATACCAGTGTTGTTGTCTTTCGATCTCGGTCGCGGTCTGCGCCGCGTTTGCAGTCCTTCCACGTCCCGCCTTCGCTCAGGGTTCCGAGCACCAACACGAAAAACCAGCCATCACCAAGCCGGCATCTCCGGTCGCGATCCCGGGCGAGCGTCCCTCGCTGGTCGCGAAGAAAACCACGGAGCGTCCGCGCATTGACGGCGTGCTCGACGAAGCGTCGTGGGCCACCGCGCAAGTGATCGACACATTCGTGCAACAGGAGCCGCAGGAAGGACAGCCGGCGTCCGACCGCACGGAAGTGCGTGTCCTTTACGACGAAGGACACCTCTTCATCGGCATCCGCGCCTTCGCGTCGCTGGCCGTGTCGGCGACCGAAATGCGCCGCGATGCGGACCGGCTGTTCGACGAGGACAACTTCCAGGTGATCCTCGACACGTTCCACGATTCGCGAAACGGCTACATGTTCGTGACGACGCCGCTCGGCGCGAAGCTCGAACAACAGATCTTCGACGAAGGTGAAGGCGGCGGCCGCGGCGGCACGGCCAACATCAACCGCAACTGGGACGGCGTGTGGGATGCCGCGGCGAAGATCGTCAGCGACGGCTGGACGGCGGAGATCGAGATTCCGTTCAGCACCGTCCGCTTTGTGCCGAGCGATGCGCAGGCCTGGGGCGTCAATTTCCAGCGCCACATCCGCCGCAAGAACGAGACCGTGCTGTGGTCGCCGATCCCGAAGGCCTACACGCTGACGCGGGTGAGCATGGCCGGTGAAATGCAGGGGTTGTCCGGCATCTCGCGCGGCCTCGATCTCCGGCTCAAGCCGTTCCTGGTTGGCGGCGTTCACGACGTCCAGACCTCGCGCAACTCGCGAGCCACCGATCCCATCCGCGACATCGGGCTCGATGCGCGGTATGGCCTCACCGCCGGCCTGAACATGGACGTCACGATCAACACCGACTTCGCGCAGGTCGAAGTGGACGAGCAGCAGGTCAACCTCACGCGCTTCGGGTTGTTCTACCCGGAGAAGCGCGATTTTTTCCTCGAGAACTCGAACTTCTTCACCATGGGCACCGGCAGCGCCTTCACGTCGACGCAGGTGCAGACGGACTTGTTTTTCAGCCGGCGGATCGGCCTGTCGGATTCGGGAACGCCGATTCCGATCGAAGGCGGCGTGCGCGTGGCGGGCAAGTCGGGGCGCAACAACATCGGCGTGCTCGATATCCAGACCGACGATTTCTTCACCAGGCCCGGTGAAAACTTCTTCGTCGGCCGCTACAGCCGCGACATCCTCAAGCGCTCACGCGTCGGCGCGGTCTTCATCAACAAGGACTCTGTTGGCGGTGCGCACTTCAACCGGACGATGGGCGTCGACGCCAACCTGGCGCCGAGCGCCAACATGCAGATCCAGAGCTACATCGCCAAGACCGAGACGCCTGGGAAGGCCGGCAACGACATGGCGATGTTCGGCCGCATCGCGTATCGCGATCCGAACTGGAACCTCTACCTGAACTATCTCGACGTGCAGGAGAACTTCAACGCCGAGGCCGGCTTCGTCCAGCGCACCGGCATTCGCACCACGAAAGGCCACTTCAGCCCGACACCCAGGCCGACGAAGGGCAACGTGAAGTTGTTCGAGCCGATGTACGTGCTCACCTACACCACCGATCAGGACAATCGCCTGATTTACCGCCAGCATCACGCCATGCTCGGCACCACGCTGCGCGACGACACGTTCATCAACGTGTTCTACCAGAACACGCTCGACGTGCTCGACGTGCCGTTCCGCATCCGTCCCGACGTCACGATCCCGGTCGGCGCGTACTCGATGAACGAGTGGTATTTCACGGTCAACACCAGCCCGGGCCGGCGCCTGTATGAGCGCGTGACGGTATCGCCGGTCCAGTTCTACGGCGGCACGCGGCTCAACCTGGCCGCGGCGGCGGGCATTCGCGCGTCGAGCCGCCTTTCGGCCGAGATGCAATACAACCGCAACGACGTGAAAATGCCGTGGGGCGACTTCCTGGTCAACCTGTCGACCGTGCGCGTCGACTACACCTTCACGCCGCGCATGACGATCCGCAGCCTGACGCAGTACAGCGACTCGACGCACGAGATCTCCAACAACGTGCGCTTCAACTTCATCTACCGGCCCGGCAGCGACATCTACGTCGTCTACAACGATCTGTCGCAGACCGGACTCCCGGCGGATATCTTCGGCCGGAAGGATCGGCAATTCGTGGTCAAGGCCACCTACTTGCTGCAGCGGTAATGCCTGCCGTGCCGGAGCATGGCGAAGGCGGGCGCGTGACATCGAGCGCGCGTTACGCAGTCCTGACCGCCGCATCGATCGCCATCGCCATCCTCATGACGTGGCCGCTCGGCCGCGTGACCGACGTCGTCATCCCGGCTTCAGACGACGTGCACTTCAGCATCTGGCGGCTGGCATGGGTCGCGCATCAGTTGCCGCAGGATCCACGGCACCTTTTCGACGCCAACATCTTTTATCCGGCCGAGGGAACGCTGGCGTTCTCGGACGCGATGCTGCTGGTCGGCGCGATTGGCCTGCCGTTCTTCCACGCCGGCGTCAGCCCCGCGATTGTTCACAACTACCTGATGCTCGCCGCCATCGTGTCGTCGATGCTCTGCGCCTTCGCCCTGGCGCGGCGGGTGACCGGATCGGACCTGGCGGCGTGGCTGGCTGCAGTCATCTTCGGGCTTGCGCCGTATCGAATGGCGCACATCGGTCATCTCGAGCTGCAGTGGACGATGTGGATGCCGCTCGCGATGTTGCTATTGCATCGGCTCATGGAAAAGCCGACGCTCGCGCGCGGATTCGCCCTCGGCCTGGCGCTGGCCGCGCAAGTGTTCTGCAGCATCTATTACGGACTCTTCCTTGCTTGCTATCTCGCGGCGGCATGGCTGGTGTTGGTGCCGTTCGAGAAGGCGAAGGGAAGAATCGCCGCCGCAACGGCGATCGCCGTCGTCCCGCTCCTGCTGGTCGCCGCGATTTACGGTCCACCCTACTCTGCGACACGCGCCCAGGTTGGTGAGCGAGGCGCCGACGAAGTCGCGACATACAGTGCGGTGCCTGGCGACTACCTTCGCGTGCCGCAGGAGAATGCCTTGCGGGGCAGTCCGAATTCCGGCCCCGCGCCGGACGAGCGGAGCCTGTTCCCGGGGTTCATCGCGGTGATCCTGGCGATCTGCGCCTTTGTCCCGCCATTCTCACGAACCTCAATCGCTTACTTGATCCTGGCGATCATCGCCGCCGGCTTGTCACTGGGCGTGAACGGCCTGTTGTTCACGGGGTTGCAGACCCTGTTCGGCATGGCCGCAAGCCTCAGATCGCCGGCCCGGTTCGGCGTCCTCGTGCTGCTTTCAGTGTCAACGCTGGCATCGATAGGCGCCGCCAGGGTCTATCGACGCTGGCCGCGTCGTGCACCTCTCGTTTCGGTATGGCTGACGCTTCTCTGTTTGGCGGAATACTGGTCGCCGGTTGGCGTGCGTCATTACGACCCGCGTCCGGGCGAGGTGGACACCTGGCTCGCCAGTAACCCGGCCGGAACCGTGGTACTGGAACTGCCGGCGCCGACCGGTTCGACGTTATGGCTCCACGAGCCGGAATACCAATTGCGATCGATCCATCACTGGCAGCCATTGGTGAACGGCTACAGCGCATTCGCGCCCGAGGCGTATGTCCGATTGATCAATGAGTTGCCGGATTTCCCGGAGCGTCACGTGATCGCGGCGCTGCGCGAGATCGGCGCGAAGTACATCCTGGTGCATCGCCAGCACCTTCAGGCCGAGAACTTCGACCGTCTCATGCAAAAGGTCGAAGCCTCAACCCGGGTGCGGCAGGTGCGCCTGTTCGGCGAGGGACAGAGGGAGGTCGTAGTCCTGGAACTGAACTACGACCCTGAATGAGCTAGAAGATGTAGCCGCCCTTTGCGACCGTGGCATCGGCGAGGCGGCGCCGAAGCACGACGGTGTTGACCGGTGTCACCTTCAGCAGCCGGCGCAGCGCCGCCAGTTGCGTGCGAAGCACGTCGCCGTCAGCCATCGCCGCGAGGGCGCTTCGCGCGGAGAGCTCGATGCGGCCGGCCGCCTCGTTGACGGCGACCTTTGCCGCATCCTGGTGCAGTTCGGCAGCCGGCAGCTTGCCAGCCGCGGCCGCCTGCGCACGCAGGACCGCGCTCTCCGAGGAGTAGGTGTCGATCAGGATGTCGGCGAGAAAGCTCAGGACTTCCTGTTCCTGCTCGATCTTCGTTCCATAGCGCTGCATCGCCGTCCCGGCGACCAACAGCACCACCTTCTTGAAGGCGCCGCACGCGCGCGCTTCGGAGGCGAGCACGCCGTCCGAATCATCAGGCACGCTCATCGACGGGCTCATGATTTCGTCCTGCAGCGTCTTGGCCGCCTGCATCAACGGCAGGTCGCCCTTCAGCGCCTTCTTCATCAGCATGCCCGGAATGAGAAGGCGGTTGATCTCGTTGGTGCCTTCGAAAATGCGGTTGACACGAGCGTCGCGGTAATGGCCTTCGGCGGGGTAGTCGTGCACGAAACCGTTGCCGCCGTGAATCTGCAGGTTCTCGTCGATGACGTAGTCCACGGTCTCGCTGCCAAGCACCTTCGCGATCGATGCTTCGACCGCGAACTCCTCGAGAGCCTGAAGCATCGGCGCGGCGTCGCCGGTCTTCCGGTCCGGCGTGGCGTTGATCCGTTGATCGATCAAGCCGGCGGTGCGATACATCATGCTTTCGAGCGCGTATTCACGCGCCGTCATTTCACCGAGCTTGTGCTTGATCGCGCCGAACGTGGCGATCGGCGTGTTGAACTGCTTGCGCGTTGCAGCGTACTTCGCCGCCTCGGCGATGTTGATCTTGACGCCTCCCGAGCTCATCGCGCCCAGCTTGAAGCGGCCAAAATTCAGCACGTTGAAGGCGACCTTGTGGCCCTTGCCGACCTCGCCGAGCACGGCATCGGCCGGCACCTTCACGTCCTGCAGGATGATCGGCGTCGTCGACGAGCCGTGCAGGCCGAGCTTGTGCTCTTCCTTGCCGCTCGACACGCCCGGCCACTTGCGCTCGACGATGAAAGCGGTAAAGTGCTCCCCGTCGACCTTCGCGAACACGATGAAGACGTCGGCGAAGCCGCCGTTGCTGATCCACATCTTCTCGCCCGAGAGCAGGTAGCTGCCATCGGCCTGCTTGATCGCGCGCGTCTTGGCCCCGAGCGCATCAGAACCCGATCCGGATTCGCTGAGGCAGTAGGCGCCGGCCATTTCGCCCGAGACGAGGCCGGGCAGGTATTTCTGCCTCTGCGCCTCGGTGCCGAACATGTAAATCGGCAGAATCGTGAGGTTGGCCTGGGCGCCAAATGTGGTGGCGAACGACGCCTGTCCCGCGATCTCTTCGGAAACGATCAGCGTCGCGATCTTGTCGAGATCGACGCCGCCATATTCCTCGGGGATGTTGGTGCCGAGAAGGCCGAGGCCGCCGCACTTCCTGAGCAGCTCACGATTGAGCGACCACTCTTTCTTCTCCAGCCGCTCGACGGCCGGCAGCACCTCGCCCTTGATGAATTCGGCGGCGGTCTGCCGAATGAGCCGGTGCTCCTCGCTCAGCTTCTCCGGCGTCATCACGGTCGCCGCATCGGTTTCCTCAATCAGCCACGCGCCGCCCTTGACTGCCTGTTCGCTCGCTACGCTCGCCATGTCATCCCCTGCTTTCGGCTATCAGCTATCAGCTATCGGCTTACATCCGTTCGAAAATACCGGCGGCACCCATGCCGCCGCCGACACACATCGTCACCATTCCGTAGCGCGCCTTGCGGCGGTGCATTTCGTTAATCAGCGTCGCCGTCAGCTTCGCGCCGGTGCAGCCGAGCGGATGGCCGAGCGCGATCGCGCCGCCGTTGACGTTGACCCTGTCCGGATCGAGATCGAGCGCCTTCATGCAGGCAAGCGCCTGCGCCGCGAACGCCTCGTTCAACTCGATCAGATCGATCTGATCCAGCGTCAGCCCGGTCTGCTTGAGGACCTTCTGAATCGCCGGCACCGGGCCGATGCCGAAGAGCTCCGGCTTGACGCCGGCGGTCGCGTAGCCGACGAATCGCGCGAGCGGCGTCAGGCCACGCTCCTTCGCGAGCGTCGCCGAGGTGATGATCGCGGCTGCGGCCCCATCGCTCGTCTGCGACGAGTTGCCCGCGGTGACGGTACCGCTGACGTGGAACGCGGGCTTCAGCTTCGCCAGCGCTTCGAGCGAGGTGTCTCGGCGCGGACCCTCGTCCGTATCGAACGTCAGTTCCTTCACCGCGGGCTTACCGCCGTTCTGCTGCACGATCCTGACCGTGAGCGGAACGATCTCGTTCTTGAAGTGGCCCTTCTCGATCGCGTTGATTGCGCGTTGGTGACTGGCGAGCGCAAACGCGTCCTGTTCGGCGCGCGACACGGTGGATTCACGGGCGTGATTTTCCGCGACGAGGCCGGTGCTGAGGTATACGTCCGGGTACGACGACACGAGCGTCG
>Ga0310890_10000316_pt1 | contig 15094 bp, 9 predicted proteins | sample T20D3metaG_FD_203751 | JGI IMG/M metagenome (GOLD analysis project Ga0310890, IMG submission 203751) | Lab incubated soil microbial communities from West Virginia University Organic Research Farm, Morgantown, WV, United States - T20D3 | ecosystem: Environmental > Terrestrial > Soil >... | reverse complement strand
CGACGAGCTTGCCTGGGGCTGGGTGTGGAAGGGTGAGTGGAACGGCGTGATCGGCGATCACGCGCTCGTCGAACTTCGTGCCGGCGAATTCGGCGCAGACCGTTCCGATAAGCCGAACGATCGCACTACACCGCGGTTCGAAGACGTGGGCACACTCATCGTGCGCGGCGGCAACCGTGACTGGCAACAGAATCTTCGCCGCGACGAGGTGCTCGGGTCCTTCAGCTATCTGAAGGATGGCTCCTTTGGCAGTCACGCGTTCAAGGCTGGCGGCGAGATCTTCCGCAACATGGACACGGAGATCTGGAGGAAGGGCTATCCCGGTGACGTGCTGCACGTGCTGCGCAACGGCGAGGCGAGCGAAGTCTACTTGTTTGAAACCCCCTCCCGATCTGTGAATGGCCTGTGGACGTACGGCGGATATGCAAGCGATTCATGGCAGGTGAACCAGCGGCTCACCGTGAATCTCGGAGTGCGTTTTGACCGCTATCGAGTTTTCCTTCCCGAGCAGACCCACCCGGCCGGCCGGTTCAACCCCCAGCCACGGGTGTTTGCCGCCGTTGCGAATGTGATCGACTGGAACGTGATCGTCCCCCGAATCGGCATGATTCACGAGCTGTCGCGCGACGGCAGATCACTGCTGAAACTCAGTTATGGCACTTACTCGTTCGCGCCGGGCGCCGCGTTTAATGCGAATGCCAACAACAGCCCGTGGTGGCAGCGCTATAAATGGTTCGACACTGACGGAGACCACGAGTGGCAGCCCGGTGAAGAGGCTGCGCTGCCGGTCGAGATTCACGGCGGGTCCGCGCCTGACGCAATCGACCCGCATTTGAAGCTGCCACGCCTGAGTGAATTCGGTGCCTGGTTCGAGCGCGAGCTGAAAGGCAACATGTCGCTGCGGACAGGAATTGTCTGGCGTGGAGAGCGAGAGCACTTCCTGCGGCAGGACGACGCGCGTCCGTTCGAAGCGTTCTCGGTGCCGATCGTGATTCCAGACCCAGGTCCGGATGGACGACTCGGGACGAGTGACGATGGAGCGCCGCTGCACGGTTACCAGCTGGGACCGACCGCTTCCGGCGGTCCTCTCAACATCGTGCGAAACGTCGCTCGATCTGACAGCCAGTTCTGGACGTGGGACATAACCGTCAGTAGACGACTGAGCCACCATTGGTCGTTGCAGGCCGCGCTCGATCACGTCTGGAACCAGGATCAGACGAATGCGTATTTCGGCCAGTCGCTGCGACAGAATCCTTACCCTCTCACTCCTAACGATTTATTGAATGCGGGCCCGCGGGGAAGATACGAGTTCAGAACGTGGTCGGCAAAACTTTACGGCACATACGAAGGACCATGGGGCGTGCGGCTGACGCCGTATCTGCGTCATCAGTCGGGGCAGCCGTTCGGGCGGACCTTCACGACGACGTTGAACTACGGCAACGTGCGGATACTGGCTGAGCCGATCGGTACGCGACGGACCGACAATGTCACGATCGCCGATGTTCGCATCGAAAAAGAAATCCGCGTGTCCGGCAACCGCCGCATCGCAGGATTCGTCGATGTATTCAACCTGTTCAACGCAAATTCAGAGCAGACGACGAGCTGGTCGTCCGGCACATTTCTCCGTCCATTGAGCATCGTCCCGCCACGGATTGCGCGACTGGGAATCAAGTTCGATTGGTGATACTCGCCTCAGGGCAGGCCGAATCGCTTCTTGATGACGGTAAAGCGCGGGTCGTTTCGCAGCGGGGCGATCTCCGGCCAGGTCAAGAGTAGCGGGACACGCTGCGGTTCGCGCTCAGCCGTGCGATCCAGCGCTTCGAATGCGCGATCACGATCTCCGAGTGCTGCGTAGATAATCGCCGCGCGATAAGGGTACTGCGCATTCTCGATTGCCAGCTTTTCCGCGTCCGGTCTGCGCCCCGCTTTGATATACGCGTACGCACGGTAGTGCGGTGGTCCTTGTGACGGCAGCGAGTCGTACAGCGCGAGTGCTTCCTCCACCCGCCCGCGACACGCGAGGGCGCGGGCAAGAACGACGTCCGCATCCAGAAGCTGCGGATCTACAGCTCGCACGCGCTGCAACAAATCGATCGCCTCATCGTATCGGCCGACTGTGAAATGGACTTCGGCAATTTCGCGCCAGACGTCCAGGGAAAGGGGGTCGGTCTGCAGCGCACCGTCGAGGAGTCGTTTTGCATCTTCGAACTTATGCAGCGGTCGGAGCGTGAAAAACGAATAGCTGGTGTAAACCTGACTGAGACTTGGATTCAATGCGATGGCCTGTTGGAAATGCCGCTCCGAGCTTGCCCAATCGAGGTCGCGTGCATACACGACACCCATCGCCGCGTGCGCTTCCGCCAGATCGGGATCAAGTTCCAAGGCCTTGAGCGCAGCCGTCCGCATCAGACCTTGCGCCTTGCTGACCGGCATCCCTTGATAGGTCGGAAGTGACATATAGGCATAGGCATCCGCGAGCCCCGCGTGTGCCGGGGCAAATGCCGGGTCCAGTGCGATGACCTGCTGAAAGTATTCGACTGCTTTTTGGGCGGATGGCACGCCACGCCGACTCACGAGCGCTCGGGCGGTCAGGTAGAGTCCGTAGGCCTGCGCATTGACCTCGTAGTGACGCCGCGCAGTCGCCGGCGTCACTCCAAGTGCGCTGATAATGCCTCGAGTGATGCGATCGCGGACGCCGAACACGTCGCCGACGTCTGCTTCAACACTATCGGTCCAGAGTGTGACGCCGCTGGACACCTGCACAAGTCGCGCGTCAACTTGAAATCGTGGCCCCGAGCGCCGAAGCGATCCCTCGATCACCAGGCTCACATTGAGCTGTCGGGCGACATCAGCAAGATCGGGCACCTGGTTCTTGAACGCAAACGACGAGGCTCGCGACCGGACCTGAACGTGCCCGCTGACTGCCAGGTTGTTGATGATCTCCTCCGTAAAGCCGTCGACGAAATCGTCGCTCGCCGGCTCGGCACTCAGGTTCTTCAGGGGAAGCACCACGATCGCCGGGCCATTGGAGTGGGTTGCAACGGCCAATGTTTGCGCAAACGTTGCGTGACTGGATCGCGCCTCTCGGTAGCGACGCAGAGGCCCCTCCGCCAACACCACACCGATGACGACGAGCAGTACTGCCGCCGACAGCGCATACTTCAGCGGAATCACTGATGCGGGCGGTGCGAGCGTGCCGAGAGCGACCGCGAGTTCATCAGCGCTTTCGTAGCGGCGCTCTGGCCGCTGATCAATGGCGCGACCAATGATGCGCCCGAGCCGCCGCGGCATGTCGCGGCGCAGTTCGAGATCATCGGCCCGCTCCAGACGCTCGTGCGCGAGACGCAGATCCGGCAAACTGCGCGCGTGCACCGGGTAGTTGCCGGTGACCATCCGATAGAGCAGCACGCCAAGGCTGTAAACGTCGCTCTGAACGGTCGCACCGCCGCCGCGAAGCAACTCCGGTGCGAGATAAAGGGGAGTGCCCGCGAGCGAGGTCGCGGCCGCGGACGCACCCGCGAGTTCACGACCGGTGCCGAAGTCCATCAATACCGCGCGACCGTCCTCAGCGAGCATCACGTTCTGAGCTTTGATGTCACGGTGCAGAAGACCGGCATTGTGAACCGCAGAAACCGCGTGACAGATCTGGATCCCAATCTCAATGGCGGCCGACGGCTCCAGCGGCGATTGTCGTAATAGCCGTTGCTCGACCGTCTCGCCGTCGACCCGTTCCATCCAGAGACCGACTGTGTCTCCGATACGTTCGGCGCCGTAAATCGTGACGATGTTGGGATGGCGGACGCGGGCGAGCAGCCGACCTTCGTGGATGATCGAAGATGCGTGCGCGTCGCCGGCGTCAGAGTCGGCGGAGAGGAGCTTCAGTGCGACTTCGCGATCGAGACGTGTATCCCAGGCGCGGTACACCTGTCCAAATGCGCCATTGCCAATAGGCTCGAGCACACGGAGGTGGCCCCACGTCTTCGTGCTCGGAACCGGTGCGTGAGTGGCGCGCTGCTCTCGATGGAAGTCCACAAGGATCGCGAGAAGTCGCAATTCGTCCACGATCGAACGCTCGCTCTCATCAGCGGTCGATTCGACCGCCTGCCAATCGACAGGCGTTCCGTCGAGGATCGCGCGCGCGAGGTCGTTGAAGTTGCGCTCACCGGCGGCCACGCTTCATTTCCTCGGCGAGGCGCACGAGGGCACGCTCCGCCGCCTTGCGGGCCGCATCCGCGGTCGGTTTGTCCAGCATCGCAGCCAGCTCTTCATAGCTGTAGCCCAACTCGACGCGGGCGATGATCGCCTCCCGCTCCTCCGCCTTAAGTCGCTCGAGCGCCTGCTCGTAGACCTCCACGGCTTCGCGGCCGATCGCGTGTTCAAGTGGCGACTCACCGGATTCCACATCGACGCTGTCGAGATTCGTTGACGCCGGCTCCCGTCCTTTGCGACGCAATTCGTCGCGCAGACGATTGAGCACCGCGTTGCGAAGGTACGACTGCAGCGCACCCACTCGCCGCGGCTCGAACCGCTCGATCCTCTTAAACGTTTTGAGCAGCGTGTCCTGGACAAGATCGTCGGTGTCGGCGAGATCTCGCGCCCACTTCGGCAGGCGACCGCTGGCCCATCGCTGCAATGGCTGCAGGTGTCTGGCAAACAGCCGCTCCAGCGCCTGCTCGTCGCCGGCCCGCGCGCGTTCGATCAAGGAGAACGTCGACTCCGGGTCGATGTGCCCGCGTTCCGAGGGATGGGTATGGTCGTCCGGCATCGGCACCTGGAACCGGTCGAATTCTAGCAGTGCCCGCCTCTCAGTAGATCTCGGCGCTCGGGGGCGGCTGCTGGCTTCCATCGACGGCGTGCGACGCGGCTCGCCGCAACGCGGCTACGTCGTGATCAGTTCAGGGGAAAACGCGCCCTCTGTGCCCAGGAATGTGCTCCAAAAGTAGTGAGCCGACACAAAGCACTCACGTAGTAACTGTCGAGGCCGCCGGTTTGGACGCGCTTCGGCGCTTTGCGGTCGAGCGTTGAGGTGGCCGAGAGGCTGAAGGCGGCGGTTTGCTAAACCGTCGTAGGGCCTAAAAGCTGATTCGGTGCAGCTCGGCGTGGACGATCGGGATCAGCCGGTCGAGTCGTCGCCCTGGCCCCAGGCGACGAGGAGTCTGGTGACGTCGGGTGAGCTGGTCACGGTCTCGGCGGCATGGTGGCATGAACCATTTGCGATTCCTTATCGGCATTGGCCATTGGCTTGGGGATTGACCAGTGATCAATGTCTTGATGCCGCAAGCTTGGACGTGTCGTTTTGGGCCCAAGTCTACACGGCTCCGGACGAAAAAACCGTCGCCTTGCAGTCAAGTTCCCTTGAACAAATGCTTGCTTAACGTATAGCCGCGCGCCGCCCCCGCCGCGGCACGACCGCCAGGACGTCGTCTTCCACATCGAACACGGACCTGCTCGAATCGATCATCCCAGACCCGCACCAGAGCCGTTGGCGTGGAAATTCAAGACGCAGCCTCGATTGCTTTGCGCGCACACGACCCGCATTCGAAGCTGCCAATCTCGATCGCACTCGAAGAGACCAGAATTCACGTCCGTCAAGGTCGAACGGCGATCCCGTGAACGGCATAACCGGTTGTGGCTGGTGGCGCGACATCGATGTACTCCACGCTGCCCGTCTGGAGTTTGATCCGGGCGACCTGGCCCGAGTAGCGCACCGTGGCGTACAGGTTGCTGCCCTTGCGCGCCAAGCCGTCGGGTCGATCGGCAATGCCAGGCCTGGGGTCGATGAGGATCGTGCTCACGTCGGTTCCATTGAGGTTCAGCACTTTGATTTCATCCGCCACGCCGCGCGCCGTGATGTAGGCGGTCTTTTCGTTGGCGGCCACAGCGAGCCCGTGGAGGTCGATACCAATCGGTCCGTAGCTCGTGTCCTCGGTGAGTCTGTCGTACCACGTATCGAGCCGGTAAAAGTGACCCGTGCCACCAGCCGAGTTCAAGAAGATCGTGCGCCCGTCATTCGAGTTGACGAGCCCGCATCCCGACACCGACCCCGCGGTCGGCAGCGTCGCGACCAGCGTCATCGTCGGCACGTCGACAATGGCGATCCCACCGGCCGGGCCGAACAGCGACGCGTAAGCGCGCTGGCCGTCCGAGCGGAAGGCGACGCAGACCGGACCACGTCCCGGCTCGAGACCGAGTGACGCTATGGGAGTCCACGTCTCCGCTTGCTCGTCCGCGGCAATCTTGGTGAGGATTCCGGTGATGGGATTGGCGGACAGGAGCACCGCGCCGTCGGGCGACGCCTTCGTCACGTGGGTGAATGTCGCCCCGAGGTCCAATGTCGCCACGATCTGGCGGTCGTCGGCTCGTACGACAATCAGATCACCGTTCCCTATGTTGGAGACGTAAGCGTACGAGCCGTCGGGCGAGAAGCTGATCGTGTGCGGCGCGGCGCCGGCAGGAAGCACGACGGTCTCGATGCCACCCATCCCCAGCAGGATTTTGAGCTCGTTCGTGTTTTGCGCGGTTACCCAGATTTCGCCGTCCTCGCTCGCTCCGACCGCGTTCGAGGTGCTGGCGGCGGCAGCCAGTGTGCCCCATGAGCCGTTGTGGTCTGGTCCGTTACCCAACGCGAACACGGACCCCATGACTGCCAGAATCCCAAATGAAAATCGACCGGTGAAACACATGACATACCTCCTGCGTGTAAAAAGGGAAATGGTGGACGAAGGGCGACCCATGACGGCCGCGTATGACCGTCTGGGCGTGACTACCGGCGACGCTCAATCGTTCTTGCGATTCACCCGCCATGTGAGGCGCGTGTTGTTGCATGCCGGGAAGTTGATGGTTCCTACGATCTCCGATGCCGACACAATTTTTCCAGCGAGGGTTGCTCCGTCGTCCGCAATCAGCGAAAAGCCGCCGTTCTGGACGCGAGGCAAAGTCGAAAAGATAAAGGGCACCGCGGCGGTGTACGCGCACACGGCGCTGACGAGCGTGTTGCCTCGAATCTCGAACCCCACTGCCGTGTCCGTCCCGTTGATGGTAAAGCCGGCCCAGACGCCGTTCATATCGAACGCGTCTTCTAACCCATAGGTGTACGCGGCCGCCACTCGCTGGGACTGTCCGTCGGGATTGGTCACGATCAGATCGGCCGTGCCGACTGGGTGCGCCGGCGTTTCTGTGTAGAACGTAGTGAACGACGATGTCGGGTAGTCGACTTGCGTGACTTTGATGTCGTCGAACGTTACGATCATTCCGGGCATGAACCCGGTGCCGACGATCTTGACGATCGAACCGCCGGCCGCCGAACCAACGGCTGGAATGACAGCGGTGACATTCGGCCTACCTATGGGCGGCGTCGTGGTGCCGGTCGACGACGGGGCGGCCGGAAATCCGGGCGACTGAGAACACCCGGATATCGCGCACGTGAGGCCGATGACAAAGGTCATCGAACCAAGCGTTGTGACATGTCTGAAGATCCGGCTCTTTCGCTGGTGGTCGGGGAGCGGGTAACGAGCGGACCGGATGGCCTCGAGAATCGAAGAGGCTGATTGACGGGTAAAACGCATGACATACCCTCCTGCTTGTAGAGCGGGAATGCGCTGCTAAACGGTGCATCCCTCGAAAAGGCTTAAATGGGCAACATTCCTGACCACCCCACGGAGGCGACCGGACTGCTTCTGAAATGGGGTCAGGGCGACGAAACCGCCCTCGACCGATTGATTCCGCTCGTACAGCGGGAGCTTCACCAGATCGCGCGACGGTGCATGGCAGGAGAGCGTGCCGGACACAGCCTTCAGGCCACGGCGCTGGTCAACGAAGCGTATTTGCGGCTCATTAATGCCAAAGATGTGGCGTGGCACGACCACGCGCATTTCCTCGCGGTTGCCGCTCGCGTGATGCGGCGCATTCTGGTGGACCACGCGCGCGCACGCCATTATCAAAAGCGTGGTGGCGACGCGGCACGTGTCACCCTCGACGAAGCGCTCGTCGTGGCCAGCGAGCCGGACCAGGACTTCGTGGCGCTCGACGAAGCATTGATCGCGCTCGCGGCGGTCGATGCGCGAAAGAGTCAGGTCGTGGAAATGCGGTTCTTCGGTGGGCTCAGCATCGACGAGACCGCCGAGGCGCTGGCCGTGTCGCGGGATACGGTGAAACGCGACTGGAACATGGCGAAACTGTGGTTACTGCGCGAACTGCGAGGCGGCACGCACGATGTCATCTGACCGCTGGCGGCAGGTTGAGGATCTCTGTCACGCCACACTCGCGTGCGGTGCCGAAGAGCGCAGGGCGTTTCTGGCAAAGGCGTGTCAGGGCGATGAAGGACTGCTGCGCGAGGTCGAGTCGCTGCTCGCCCAGGAATCCAGCGCCGAGAATTTCATGAGCGTGCCGGCCGCGGTGCTGGCGGGATCAGTCGGGCGAGATCAACCGGCACGCACACTCATTGGCGCGCGCTTCGGCTCCTACACGATCCGTTCATTGCTGGGTGTTGGCGGCATGGGCGAAGTCTACCGGGCGCACGACGAGACGCTTGGGCGCGAGGTCGCGATCAAGGTCCTGCCGCCTGCGTTTACGGCGGACCCGGGGCGGCGTGCGCGCTTCGAGCGCGAAGCGCGGATGCTCGCCACACTGAATCATCCGCACATCGGGGCGATCTACGGCGTCGAGGAAGCGAACGGCGTGCGCGGCCTCGTATTGGAACTGGTGGAGGGCGAGACGCTCGCAGAACGGATCGCGGCTGGAGGGCGGGCCTCTTCAGCCCCGCTGCCCGCGGCCGGGTCCGATACATCCGGCCTCCCGATCACCGAGGCGTTAGCGATCGCGAGGCAAATCGCGGATGCCCTCGACGCTGCACACGAAAAGGGCATTGTCCACCGCGATCTAAAGCCGGCGAACATCAAGATTACGCCCGACGGTACGGTGAAGGTGCTCGACTTCGGCATGGCGAAAGCCTCGCCTACAGATACGTCGCGCCCCGACGCCGAGTCGCGCGAGGGTGTCATCCTCGGCACTGCCGCCTACATGAGTCCCGAGCAGGCGCGCGGACATCCTGTCGACAAGCGCGGCGACATCTGGGCGTTCGGGTGCGTGCTCTACGAGATGCTCACTGGGCGTCTGGCGTTTGGGGGTGACACGGTCTCGGACATGATCGCGAAGATTATCGAGCGCGATCCCGACTGGTCCGCTCTCCCGGCAGCGACCCCCGCACGTATTCGGCGGCTGTTGGTCCGCTGCCTCACGAAGGATTCGAAGCAGCGCCTGAGGGATATCGCCGAGACCAGGATCGCGATCGACACGATCGACGATGTGCTGCCGGGCGCGTCCGGCGTGACTGTGGTGGCGCCGCGGCAATGGCGTGTGGCGCTGGGCGTCGTCGTGCTGAGCCTCTTCACGGCCGTCGTGAGTTGGCTGACGCGGGGCACCGCGCCGCCGTCCATTGAAAACCTGCTGGCCAACGCGACGTTTACACCCGTCACCAATTGGGAAGGCAGTGAGCAGGATGCGGCCATTTCGCCCGACGGACGGTTCATTGCCTTCATGGCCGATCGTGACGGTCCCTTCCACGCCTTTCTAAGCCAGGTCGGTGCCGAGGGGTTTCGTAATCTCACGCCGGGCATGGCTGATCAACGGAATGCCGGCCCCACCCGAAGCGTCGGGTTTTCGGCCGACGGATCAGACATCTGGATCAACGGTACCCGCGGCCGCCGATTGCGGCTCCTGTCGCTTCTGGACAACGCGTCTCGCGTCTTTCTCAGTGAGCACGCCGCCAACGTCGCGTGGTCGCGAGACGGCAAGCGGCTCGTGTATTTCACATTTGATGACGGCGACCCTCTTTTACTCGCGGATGGCACCGGCGGCAACCCCCGCCAGATGTTCGTGAGTGGCAAGGGAGAGCACAACCACTTTCCCGCCTGGTCGGCGGACGGGCAGTGGATCTACTACACGCACGGCACGATCCAGCCAGAATCTGAGTTTGATATCTGGCGTCTTCCGTCGTCCGGCATCGGAAAAGGAGAACGGCTGATCCAACTCAACACCGATGTGCGCTACCTGACACCGATCGACGCCCGAACGGTGCTCTATGTGGCGCCCGACGCGGACAGGTCGGGGCCGTGGCTCTGGGCGCTCGATGTGGAGCGAAGAGTTACCCGTCGTGTGAGCGCCGGTCTGGAGAGGTACCTGTCGGTGGCAGCCAGCGCGGATGGTTACCGCTTGGTGGCCACGGTCGCGAAGTCGACCGCCTCCTTGTGGAGCGTGCCGATTCTCGATCGCGCTCGTGTCGCCGACGAGCAAGATGTCAAACCCTATCCGCCACCAACCGGCCGGGCGTTGGCGCCCCGATTCGGGGGAGGATCACTGTTCTATTTGTCGTCCAGCGGCGCGGGAGACGGACTATGGCGCTTCCAGGACGACAAGCCCGTCGAAATCTGGAAGGGCTCCAACGGAGTCCTGTTGGAGCCAGCCGCCGTTTCACCGAACGGAGACCGTATGGCCGTGGTGCTCAGAACGCAAGGGAGACTGCGCCTCACGCTCGTTTCTGCTGACGGCGCCGGTCACGACTCCCTGGCAGAGGGCATTGACATACGAGGTGCCGCCGCGTGGTCACCGAACGGCAAATGGATCGTGACCGGAGGCAACGATGCACAAGGGCCTGGACTGTTCATGATCCCGGTCGACGGCGGTGAGCCGGTCCGTCTTGTGAACGGTCCCGCATCCGATCCCGTGTGGTCGCCGGCAGAAGACCTGATCGTGTACACCAGTCAGAAAGGCGCAAATTCCCCGCTGCTGGCGGTGCGCCCGGATGGCAGGCCGCTGAACCTTCCGGACATTCGAGTCCCCTTCGGTGGGGGCGGTCGCGCGCGCTTTCTCCGCAACGGCAATCTGTTGTACGTGCAGGGTGCGGCGCAGGATTTTTGGCTGCTCGATCTGGCCACAGGCAAGAGCCGCCAGATCACGCGGCTGTCCAACCCTGCGACCATGTTTGCGTTTGACATCACGCCCGACAGCCGTCATATCGTCTTCGACCGCGTGCGAGAGAATGCCGATATCCATCTGATCGATCTGCCGAAGAAATAAGGCGTGCCGCGCCCCGCTATCGGCCCAGGTTCACCCTCACGCTGATCATCGCGCGACGCGGGTCCATGAACACGGTGGGCTGACCGAAATTCGGACTGAACAGATTGTCCGTCGCCAGCCCATTCCCCGCGGTGTCGTTGAGCGCGTTGAGGACGTCCAGCAGCAACTCGACGCGTCCCGCGCCGCGGAAAGAAATCGTCCTCGACAGCCGCAGATCGAGCAGCGTTTGCGAGGATAGCCGGCGCGTGCCGGGCGTCTCGAGCAGCACGCGCTGTTGCGGGTTTTGCGGGAGGGACACCTGTGCGGTCGCCTCCCACGGCTTGCCGCTGAAGTACTGCAGGTTGCCGGCAAGCACCAACCCGGTTCGCGGCACGTCCACGCTGCCCATCATGCGGACGACGTGTGGACGATCGTTGGGCAGCCGGCCCCGCGCGTTGGTGAGATCGTTGGGGTCGCGCCCGAACGTGATCCCTTGGGGAACGGGTGGCGGAGCCACGGTACTGACCTGCGCTGCGGCGGCGGCCGCTCCGCTGGAGGGCTGCAGCCCATACGTCCTCGAGAGTGTGTAAGAGCCGAATGCCTGCCAGCCGTGGGCCCCGCGCTTTTCGACGACCATCACGAGGCCGTTGTACGTCAGCGAGTAGCTCTCCTGATTCGTCAACAGAAAGCGGCGAGCGGCCGTGGAATTGACGAGCACGGATACCGGTACGCTGCGGCCGTCGGGCAGTGTTCGCGTGTCGTCACGATACTCACCGCCCACGTCCGTCCATCCGATGAAGTTGGCGCCCTCCTTGTGCACGTAGGCGAGCGCCAGCGCCACGCGGCGGCCAATCTCGCGATCGATGCCAACGGAGGATTCGTCTGTGTGCGGCGCGCGCATGTCGGGATTGAGCTGCAAGTTGATTCTCGGATCCACGACCGAGATGATGCGTGTGTAACCGCCGGTGCCCGGATCGAACATGGCCGTTGTAATCGGGGTGACGCCAGGGTGAAACAGACCGATTTCTCCGGTCAGCACTCCTTGACTGAACCGCCCGTAACTCGCCCGCAGCATGGTGCGGCCGTCGGCACTCAGCTTCGTGGTGACCCCGAGGCGCGGCGACACGACATTCCACGTGTAGAGAGTGCCCAGCCCGTCGACGATCGCGTCGGTTTCGCGCCCGTTCAGATCGAGCGCATGGAGGTCTTGACTGATCGCGCGGCTGTGGTCGAATCGGAGACCGGCGTTGATGGTCACGCGGTCGCCCACGGTGAGCGCGTCGCTCGCAAACGCGGCAAACGTGATGAACTGACCGCCGGAGTTGGAGGGATCACTCGAGATCGCCTGCGACGGTCGGCCGTTGCTGTCGACGAAGCGCACACCGGTGGGAATGATCGTGGGGCTTTGGTGCTCGCCGCGCTCGACCGATCCGCCCATCTTCCACTGGTGATCGGCGCCCAACAACGCGGGCCGATAATGGCTCATGGTCGCTTTGGCGGTCGTACGAATAAGCGTCAGGCCGCCGAAGGTTTGCGGAGCGCCGCTGGCGATCCCCGTCACGTCGTCAGTCCGGCCCGGCCTCGTTGGGTCGCCGCTGCTCGGGTCGTCCTCTCGTGTGTAGACGAACCGGCCGAGGCGCAGATCCCACAGGGTATTGGCGGACGATGAGTGCGTCAGTTCGCCGAACGTGATGGCCGGCACGGAGGTGTGGGCGCGTAAGGTCGCATCGAACGGCTTCGCGATGGTTGGTTGGTCAGGACTGACCCAGAACTCATAGTGGACGCTTTGAACCAACTGCCAGCCCGGGGCCAGGCGCCATGTGAGCTTCGCAAAGACTTTGTTCTGCTCGTACGCCCTGGGGAATTTTGGATCCGTGCCAGGCTGACTGTCATAGTCGCGCAGATACTGATATCCCGTGAAGAACCACAACCGGTCGCGGACGACAGGGCCCCCAAGGTTGGTCGTGAAGTCGCGGTACCTCGCGCGCTCGTACCCGCTGGTCAGGAGGCCGGATCCAGGGATAGAGAGCCGTACCGGCTGGCTGGTGAGGCCGGCGGTTTGGCCGTAGTACGACGCGTCGTACAGAAATCGCGCGCTCCCCTGCTTTGTGATGACGTTCACGACGGCGCCCTGTACGTTCCCGAACTCGGCAGAGGCCCCGACCGACTGGACCTGGACTTCTTGAATGAAGTCGACGCCAGGCTCGGATCGCGCGACGCCATTGCACGGGCAGGTGAAGTTCGTCCCGTCGATCAGAAACTGGTTCTCGTTGGTGCCGGAGCCAAAGGCGGACACGGTGGTGACGGTGCCACTCGATGGTGATGTGGGCGAGACGCCGGGAGCGGCCCGGATCGAGTCGAACATGCTTGACCGTCGCGTCGGGATCGCCTGGAGGTCCTCGGGGCCGACGCGAGTCCCGAACCCGGGATTCCGTGCGTCGATACGCGAGCCCGCTCCCTCCACCACAACGGATTCAGCGATGCCGGCGAGCTGCAGAACGACCGTTCTCTCGATGGTGGCGCCGGACCCGATGAGGATGTCCGCTTCATGTAACGTCGCAAACCCCGGCATCGTAATGTCCAGCTCGTATGCTCCTGGAGGGAGAGACGGGAAGCGCAGCTGTCCTCTCTCGTTCGTCGTCAGTGTTACCGACCCTCCAATGAGGGCTGGCGAACCGAGGCGAACGACCGCTCTCGCCAGAACGCCGCCTTGGTCGTCCTTGACCGTCCCGATGAGAGCGCCCGTCAAGCCCTGGGCGGCAGCGACCCCATGCGACAGCACAAAAGAAAGGATCACCAACAGGACGGTTCTGTGCCGGCGAATCGAGACTTGTCTGTGCGTCTTCAGGTTCACTGAGAGACCTTCCTGCGGATCGAGGGCTGCGTGGAGCACTAACGGCGCCATGGCGGTTGATACCCAAATTCCAGGAGCCAGCGCTGACCTGTCAGCTCTGCAAGCGAGAATCGGGGATGAAAAAGAGCATGACCGACAGGTCAAACGCTCTGGTTCTCGCCGAACGATTCGGAGAGTATTCTTGTGTAGACCAACCGCTGACGACTGTGCTCAATGAGACAGGCAGGGTGCAGTCTTCATGCGCCTTCCGGCAGTCTGGTTCGATGACGTTCTCCGACGTTGCTGCTCCTGATCCCCAGGTCGCTCGATTCACTCGCGCCAGTGAGGTGCGATCCCATGTTCAGGGTGCGAGAAGAGGGGCTGGCCACAGCCTCGCGAAGCACGTTCATCGGGATCACAGCGTGCGAGAGGCCCCGGCGTCTTGGCGACGATCCGCTGCGCAATTCACTGCACAATCTCGTCAGCTGAGCGTGTTTTGCAAGATGCCGCCGGTCCAGAAAACCGTCACCTGGTTTGACCGAGACGATGCTCGAACCCAAGTTCCAACTTGACATATACTTACGGTTTGCGGTGAGGTGGCCGAGAGGCTGAAGGCGGCGGTTTGCTAAACCGACCAGAGTCGATCAGCACCTTACGAATTGCGCCGAATCTCACGGTTCTGGCCGAAAACATCTCGATCGCAATTCTGTTCCGACCTGTCCCGATCCGCCGTTTGTCGACACGACTACTGCACAATTTGCTGCACAGTGTTGGCCGGGGACTTTCCACTCCCACCAACCGCACCTCTGAACTTACTGCGCGTGCTCGTATAAAGATCCAGGTGCATCGCCGAGTTGCACGGGTCGCCGGGGCGACACGCCGCCAAGTACAGGATCGTCGCGTCAAAGGACAGCGCGGCCCACCCGTCGTTTAGCGGGGTATTGACGACGGGTCCCAGATTGACCGGGGTGGACCAGCGATCCCCGGTTGTGGCGCGCGTCGATCCCCAGAGGTCGAAGCTGAGTGCGTTTGAAGGCGGAGGGAAGGGCATACTGCCGGGCCGACTCGAGGTGATCAGCATCTCCAGGCCGTCCCGACGGATGCATGGCACGATGTCGGCGGAGGGGCTGCTGAGCTCCTCTACCAATGCTGCCGCGCCGAACCTCCCGTCTGGCTCGAGTGTGCTGGCATAGATATCCGCCCCGCCCA
>Ga0310890_10000315_pt1 | contig 15100 bp, 5 predicted proteins | sample T20D3metaG_FD_203751 | JGI IMG/M metagenome (GOLD analysis project Ga0310890, IMG submission 203751) | Lab incubated soil microbial communities from West Virginia University Organic Research Farm, Morgantown, WV, United States - T20D3 | ecosystem: Environmental > Terrestrial > Soil >... | reverse complement strand
TGACGTTCGACGGATCGAACGTCGCGCTCGAGCAGGCGCGGCTGTCGTCGACGGAGATCGAAGCGTTCTTGAGCGGCGACATCAAGCGCGTCCTCGATTCGGCGTCGCTCAATCTCGGGCTCAAGGGCAGCATCAATCTCGACAAGGCGATCAAGTGGGTGCCGCCGCCGCCCGTGCCGGTGACCGGCATGGCGACGATCGAAGGATCGATCACCGGACCGGCGCGCGATTTCTCGACCGACCTGGTCGTGCACAGCAACACGGTCGGCGCCGGACGCGAGCGCGAGTTGAATGTCGCCGGACCCGTGAAGGTCACGTTTGCGACGTTTTCGGGACATGACCTGGTGATCACGCCGCAGTCCGGCGGATCGATCCGCGCCGCCTTCAACGTGCCATGGGGCAAGGCGGCGATCAGTACCGCGAGCGCGGAATGGACCGGCCTCGATTCGCAAACCGCGCTCCGCATCGCCGATGTCGATCCACAGGCGATCGGCGCCACCTTCGACGGCCACGGCACATTCGAGTTCGGCGAGCCGCGGAAATTCGTCATCCACAATCGCGAGCGCGGTTACGCGCGGGCCGGCGCGGTGCCGATGACCGGCACGATCGATGCGACGATCGTCGGCAACGACTACCGCTTCGATCACGACAATACGTTCCCGGGTTTCCGGATCGAAGGAAAGATGAACGGCCGCATCAAGCCCGGCGCGGCCACGCTGAGTACGATGAACGGCCCGGCGCATGCCCACGTCGCCGACGTGGCGACGGCGGCGCGCAGCGCCGCCACGCTCGGGTTCCCGATCGCTGACATCATGCTCGACGTGCACGGCGCCATCGACGCGCCGTTGACGCTCGGTGGATCGTATCGATACCCGGAAGTCGAGACGAAGATTGCCGGCGACGCCGTCGATTTGCCGCTTCTTGGCCGCGTCGCTGCGTCGGCGGCGGTCGTCGCCGATCCGCGGACGGCGACGATCTCGGCCATCGACATCCGCCGCGGCACATCGGCAATCACGGGTGATGTCGTCGCGAACATCAGCGATCGCACCTGGAGCGGCAAGCTCCACGTCGATGCGCCGAACGCCGAGGAGCTGCAGGCCGAGGTGCCCGAAGCCTGGCGCGTCGCCGGCAACCTGACGGCGGATGCGATCCTCGGCGGCACCTTCGACCACTTCCAGCTCGACACGGCGATCAACGGCTCGACCCTCGTCTGGGCGGGGCAGCCCATCGATCGGGCGATGGCGAAGGCGATTGTCACGGCCGATGCGATCGACGTGTCGTCGCTCGAGCTGCATCAAGGCGCGGGGTTTCTCGACGGCCGCATCCGCTATGCGTGGGAAACCGGCGCCTACGATGCGAGGCTCAAGGGCGATCGACTCACGTGGCAGGGCACCGTGCTCTCGCCCAATGACACGCAAGCGATTTTCGCGGCGCAATTCGAGGGCGCCGGAACCGTCACGCATCCAAAGGGGCATGCGACGGTGGACTTCTCGCTGACCGGCGGCAAGGCCGGCGCCTTCATCGGCGCCGGTGACGCGACCGCTGACTTCCTCGGCGACCAGGCCCGCCTCGTCGCGCGCCTGCCGTCGATCGGCGCGCTCGTCAACGCCGACATCGCGACGGCGTCGCCGTACGATTATCGCGTCAACGCGCAACTCGATCGTTTCGAGCTGACGCGCCTGGCGCCGTTCATGGGCGCTATCGAAACCGAGATTCTCGGCTTTGCCAACGGCACCATCACCGCGTCCGGCAGGTTAGCCGACAGTCTCGATCGCGTTGCCTTCGTCAACATCACCGAGCTCGATGCCGGCGTGGCCGGCGTGCCGGTGTCGCTGCTGTCGCCGCTCAACGCCGAGCTGCGCGGCGACGATGTGAAGCTGAAGGATTTGTTCGTGCGCGTCGGCTCAGGCCGCCTGACCGCGTCGGGGGAGTGGAACACGCGCCTCGATGGCAACTTCCGCGCGCAATTTGCGGGCGACTTTCAGGACGCGATTCGTCTGGGTAAGGCCTTTGGCGTCCCGGCCGGCATCGATGGCAGCGGCGCGATGCAGTTCGACCTGCGTAGCAACGGAAGCCGCCTGGGTACCGTCGGCACGCTCGGAATCACGAAAGGTACCTTCGGTTGGGTTGGCGCCGCATCCGCGGTGCAGGACCTCAACATCAACGCGGCGCTCAATGGCGAGCAGCTGACGATTGATCGCATCGACGGCAACGTCGCGACCGGTGGAATCGTCGGCAGCTTCTCGGCAAAGGGCGCCGCGAAGCTCCCCGAGCTGACCCTCGCGGCCGTCGACGGCGCCATCGTGCTCGACTCCGCCAAGTTCACGTTTTCGGGAATTCCGGTCGAGCAGCAACGGCCGTCACGCATCGAGTTCGCGAAAGGCAACGTCACGATGGCCGATGTGTCGTGGCTTGTCGCCCAGAACCCGCTGACCTTTGGCGGCACCGTTGGATTCGCGGCCGATGATCCGCCGCTCGACCTTTCAGTGAAGGGTCTTGTCGATCTCCGGATCCTCTCCGCGCTGACGAGCGCGGTTGCCTTCGACGGCGACGCCGACGTCAACACCCGCATCGCGGGCACGGTCGCGAAGCCGCTGCTCGATGGCCGCATTACCCTCGACGGTGCGGAGATTGCAATCGCGGAGCCGCGCCTGGTCTTGTCGGAATTGTCGGGACCGATCGTGCTCGATGGCCAGGTTGCGGTGTTCGACGGCATGCGCGGTCTTGCCAATGGCGGCGCGCTCGCGCTCGATGGCTCGCTCGAATTCGACGCCATGACGCTCAGCGGCGGCATGCTGAACATCCAGGCGCAGGGCGTCGCGATCGAGATGCCGAAGGGCCTGCGCAGCGAGCTCGATGCGCTGCTGACTTTCCGCCCCGATCCACGAAGCCCGTCGCTGACCGGCGACATCCGCGTCGTCCAGAGCGCCTACACCGAGACGATCACGATCGCGGCGCTGGCGCGACAGGCGGCGCTGCCGGTCATGGCGGGGCCGGCGGTCGAGCGTGCCTACCTCGACAGGCTGCAACTGAATCTCGCGGTCACGACCACCGAGGATGTGATCGTCGACAACAACTACGGGCGGCTGGCCGCGGGCGCCAACGTCCGGGTGATCGGCACGGTTGCCGAGCCCGGAGTGGATGGCCGCATCACGCTCCGGGAGGGCGGGCAGATCTACCTGGCCGGCCGAACGTTCCGCATTTCACGCGGCGATATTTCCTTCACCGATCGCCGTCACATCCACCCCGAGTTCAACATCGTCGCCGAAGCGAACCTCGGCACGGGACGCAGCGGCAACGTGACGATGACGATGACCGGCACCCTCGAGCGCCCGACGATCGACCTGACGTCGGAGGAAGGGTCGCGCACGCCTGGCGAGATCGCCGCCGAGCTGGTGGGCTCGACGAATGCCGATACCGCGCTGACCTTGCTCTCGGCCGACCTGCTCGGCGTCACCGGCCGCGCGATTGGCCTCGATGCATTCCGTGTCGAGCGCGGCGACTACGAAGACAGCGACTTCCGCGAATACCAGGAAGATCCCAGCGTCGCCGGCATCAACAACACCGACCCGACGACCCGGTTGACCGTGGGGAAGAGGCTGAGCGATCAGGTCGAGTTCACCGTCTCGCAGAACCTGCGCGAGAACGGCAAGGCCACGTTCATCGTCAGCTACTTCCCCAAACGCAACGTCGAGATTCGGGCGCTGTCGCGTGACGATGGTACCGCCAGTCTCGGCATCCGCCACCAGGTCACGTTCGGGGGTGGCGAGAGCAAGCCGCCGTCGGAGCGGCGGCCCAAGCCGCTCATCAGCGCGATCACTTTCGGCGGTCTGGATCCGGCGGTCGCGTCGGAATCGCGCACGCATACAAGGATCGAGGTCGGTGATGAGTTTGACTTCCTTGCCTTGCAGAAGGACATCGATCGCATCCGCGAGGCCTTCCACAAGCAGGGCTTCCTCGAAGCGCGCGTCAGAACAAGGCGTAGCGAGGCCGAGGACGGCAGCATCGCGGTGGAGTTCATCATCGACAGCGGGCCGCGCACGATCCTCGAGATCACGGGCACGATCGCGCCAGCGAAGCTGGTCGAGGAGCTCGAAGAGGCGTGGCACAAGAACGTCTTTGATCAGTTCCTGATCGATGACCTGACCAATCGCGTGCGGCGCCACCTGGTCACCTCGAACGATCTGGCCAGTGTCGTCGTCGGACGAATCGATCGTCCCGACCCCGGTACCAAGCGGCTGCGAATCGACGTCACGCCTGGCGCGCCGGTGACCGCCCGCGAGATTCGTTTTGCCGGCAACCTCGAGTTCGATGCGCGTGCGCTGAACGCCGAGATCGTCGAGTCGGGACTCGAAATCGAGGCGTGGCTCGATCGCACGGTCGTTGAGAAGGCGCTGCGGCAGGCCTACAACGAGGCGGGCTTCCTCAAGGCCGAAGTCGTCGGCCGCCCGATTACCATCGACGGCACGATCGGCGTGCTGTGGTTTGACATCAAGGAAGGACCACGCGCGCAAATCACCGGCCTGAAGTGGGCGGGTGTCGCCGAGTCTCGTGTGCCCGAAGTGGAGAAGGCCGCCCGAATCACGACGCCGGCGCCGTATGTCGCCGCCGACGTGAACGATGCGCGCATCCGCATCGAGGACCGCTACCGCCAGCAGGGCTTCAACGACGTCGAGGTCGAGGTCGAACCGGCAATCGCGCCCGACGACACGGTGGCGCTGACATTCTCGGTAACCGAGGGCACCCAGCAGGTCCTGCAAAGCGTCGAGATCGGCGGCAACGAGGTGACGCAAGGCAAGGTGCTGACGCAGGCTTTGCGTTTCGAGCTTGGCAAGCCCGTCGATCTCGATGAATGGACGCTGGCCAGAAAACGGCTTTACGACACCAACGTCTTCCGCCTCGTCGACATCCAGCCCCTGCCGGTTGGCGCTGCGGTGAACGGCGTACAGCCGGTCAAGGCCGTCGTTACCGTCGAGGAACTGCCGCAATGGTCGGTGCGCTACGGATTCCAGATCGAAGGCGACCGTAAGCTCGACGAGCTCGATGAGCTGACCAACACGCGAAACGCCGGAGTCGTGGGTGAAGTGAGGAACCCCAATCTCTTCGGCCGCGCGCTGACCGGCGGCCTGTTCGGCATGTATCAGCGCAACAGCCAGGATGGGTCAGTGTTCATTTCGACGTCACGGTTGTTCGGGTGGCGCGCCCGCTCGAGCCTCTACGGCTTCTATTCCCGCGATCGGATCTTTGATGACGCGGGTGTCGATGTCGTCGCGATCACGAAACAGCAGGGTGTCAGCGCGGACCAACGCTGGCGGCGCGGCGGCGTGCAGGTCCTGTACGGCTATCGCTTCGAGCGCAATCACACCGTCAATCCACAAACCGTCGACGATCCAATTCCGTTCGACATCGTCGCCAACATCGCGAAGCTGAGCGAAGCGATCCTGTGGGACCGCCGCGACGATCCCATCAATTCGCGGAAAGGCACCTTCAGCTCGATCTCGTTCGATCAATCGGCGCCGTTCCTCGGTTCCGACCTTCAGAACCGCAAGCTGCTGATGCAGCAGTACCTGTTCGTGCCGCTCAGCAAGCTGGTGCTCGCATCGAGGGCGCAGATCGGCTTCGCCTATGGCCGCGATCCGCTGGCGTTGTCGGATCGTTTCCGCGCCGGCGGCGCGACGAGCGTCAGAGGCTACGGCGAGGAAAGTCTCGGTCCGCGCACCGACGACGGCTTTCCGCTCGGCGGCGATCGGTTGATGATCCTGAATCAGGAAGTGCGCTTCCCGCTCTATCGATGGGTCAACGGCGTCACGTTCATCGACGCCGGCAACATCTTCGCGAAGGGCCAGGATTGGGACGGACTCAGGCTTGGCTATGGATTTGGACTGCGCTTCGACACGCCGGTCGGTTTGTTGCGCGGCGACGTCGGTTTTCCCGGCAGCACGTTACCGAACGCGTCGAACCGAAGCGCCCGCTGGTACTTCGGCTTTGGGCATATCTTCTAGTAGCCGGTATCCAGTAGCCAGTAGCCAGAAACCATTTGTTGTTCTGGCATCTGGCTACCGGCTACTTAATCGTCCTCAAAACCGCGACCACGGCGGATCGCTCGGGTGCGTCCGGTGCGAGGCGCAAGAACGCGTCGAAGTGTTCCGCTGTCTTCGACAGCTGACGCTGTTTCTGATAAGCGAGCCCCGCCCAGTAATGCGAGTAAGCAAAATCAGGTTTCAGCTCAACCGCCTTGGTGAAACCCGTGGCGGCCGTGCCCCAATCGTTTGCCCTGGCGGCGCTGAGGCCGAGTTGATACTGCGCGAACGGATTGCCGGCGTCCGCTTCGATGGCGCGGCGCGCCAGATCGATCGCGCGGCCGGCATCGTTGGCGATTAGCGCTTCACCGGATTCGCCGATCAATCGCCACGACGGCTGTGGGTCCGCCTTGAGGCGCGTCAATTCGGCGGCCGCGCGATCGTTGCGATCGAGCTTCATCAGCGATTGCGCCGCGATATAGGTCGATGCCGGATCCGCGTCACGCGCCGCGTCGGCGGCCTGTTCGTACGAACCGGACTGGAACAACCGCTGCACCTCAGGCTTCTGCTCAGCTGCTGAGGCGGACCCGGACCATGCCAGCACGGCCGCAACGGCGAATATCGACCTGTTTAGGGTGCATTTCCTTGTCATAGTGGCTCCTGTCCCTCTTCAATGCGATTTCTGTACCGTCCACAGGAAGGGTATGATCCCTATATTAAGACGGCCTGAGGACCCTTTGGTTTCTACGACTCCCCGTGTTCGGCTCGCCCTGAGCGAGGCGCGCGCGTAGCGCACGCCGAGTCGAAGGGTCTCCACACCGCTCTACGGAACACGATCCTCATCAAGTCAGGAAGTAATGTCGGACACAAAACTGAAGATTGCCGTATTTATCGACTTCGACAACATCGAAATCGGCGTCAAGACCACCCTCAACCTCCAATTCGATATCGGCGCCGTCCTCGAGGCGGTCAAAGAACGCGGCGAAGTCGTCACCAAGCTGGCCTACGGCGACTGGAAGCGATCGGGCGATCACGGCCGCACGATGGCGCAGCACGCCGTCCGCATGGTCCAGCGCGTCACGACGCCCGGTGGCGACAAGAACGGCGCAGACATCAATCTCGCGCTCGATGCGCTCGAGATGGCATTCACCCACTCGCACATCAACGCGTTTGTCATCGTCGGCGGCGACAGCGACTTCATCACCCTCGTCGAGAAACTGAAGCAGTACGACCGCAAGGTCTTCGTCGTCGGCGGCCGCGCCTTCACCAGCCAGGTGATGCAGAAGAACTGCACCGAGTTCATCGCCTACGAAAACATCGTGCAGGAGCCTTCGACAAGCTCAGGGTCACCGCGGGCGCAGTCGAGGGACGATCGCGGCGGCCGTCAACACAAGCAGGAAAAGGGCGACAGGCCGAGGGCGAGCGGAGGCCAGTCGATCGAACAGGCGGTGCCGCTCGTCGAGCGCGCCTTGAAGGTGCTGGCCGATCGCGAAGTGACTCCGCAGCTTGGACTGTTGAAGAGCACCTTACTGCAGCTGGACTCGTCGTTTTCCGAGCGCGATTACGGCGTCGGCAGCTTCCGCGAATTCGCCGACAAGCTTGCCAGGCACGGACTGGTGTCACTCAAGCATCAGGGACGCAGCACGCTTGTGGAGTTGCCGGATCCTTCGACTCAGCCGGCTACGCCAGCGGAGCCGGCTTCGCTCGGGACGAACGCCCCCGACGAGCCGAAGACCGAATCATTGACGGAGATCCTCGAGCAGCCTGACTCGGTGCCGCAGCCGAATGTATCGCTCGGGGACGGCGTGGCGCTCGTGCGCCGCGTGCTTGCCGAGGCCGCCACCGAACCGCGCTGGCCGATGTACCCGCGACAGTTCAAGCAATTCCTTCGCAACGCGCAGCCGGATTTCGACGAGCGCAAGTACGGATCGATCGCCGATCTGATGCGCGCCTGCCAGAAGGATGGACTGCTGCGTCTCGAGCGCGATCGCCAGGGCGCGCTGCGCGTGTTTGGCGGCGGCACGCCGCGCGCCGCGGTGCCGCACGGTTGGGCCTCTGCTCACCGCGAGAACGGATCGGAGCAGGCGTCCAAAACGGTGACGGTCGTGGAGGTCGTGCCCGAGGTCATCGCGGCTCCGGTCGTGGACGCACAGGTGACCGCGATTGTCGAGGACGCGCCGGCCGAGAGACCGAAGCGCGGGCGCGCGCGGAAGACCGCTGCGAACGGGGAGAAAAAGAAAGCGGCGCCGCGAAAGAAGAAGGCGCAGTAGCAGCTTTATAATCTTTCACCGAGTGGCATCAAACTACACAGCGAAAGACATCACCGTACTCGAAGGGCTCGAGCCGGTTCGCAAACGCCCGGGCATGTACATCGGCGGCGTCGGCAGCACCGGACTGCATCATCTCGTCTGGGAAACGCTCGACAACTCGATCGACGAGGCGATGAACGGGCACGCCGGCAATATCCGCGTCACCCTTCACAAGGACGGCTCTTCAATCACGATCGAAGACGACGGCCGCGGCATTCCCGTGGACGTGCATCCGAAGACGAAGAAGAGCGCCCTCGAGGTGATCTTCACGGTGCTCCACGCCGGCGGCAAGTTCGAAGCGGGCAACTACAAGACGGCGGGTGGTCTTCACGGTGTCGGCGCCAGCGTGGTCAACGCGCTCTCGCGCGAGCTCGTCGCCACGGTGAAGCGCGACGGCCAGCAGTACCAGATGTCCTTCAAGCAGGGGAAGCCGACCGGCAGCTTGAAGAAGATGGGGGCCGCTCGAGGCACCGGCACAACGGTGTACTTCAAGCCGGACCCGCAGATTTTCCCGAAGGTCGAATTCGACGCGCAGACGATTCGCGAGCGCCTCGAGGTTGCGAGCTACCTGCATCGCGGCGTCAAGGTTGCGTTCGAAGATGAAGCCACCGGACAGAAGGACATCTACCAGCACGAGGAAGGCCTCGTCGACTATCTGAAGAAGATCGTCAGCGAGAAAAACGCCAAACCCGTGCACGAGGCGCCGTTCACGCTCGAGAAAGAAAACGGCGTCAAGCTCGAGTTCGTGGTGCAGTGGACGGAGTCGACCGACGAGAACCTCCGCAGCTACGTCAACGGCATCCCGACCGGATCGGGCGGCACCCACGAAAACGGATTGCGCGCCGGTCTCGGCAAGGCGGTGCGCAATTACATCGAGACGCACAACCTCTCGCCGAAAGGCGTGACGCTCACCGCCGAAGATATCCGCGAAGGCATGACCGGAGTCCTGTCGATTTTTCTCCAGGAACCGCAATTCCAGGGACAGACGAAAGATCGCCTGAACAATCCTGAAGTCATGTCGGCGGTCGATGGATTGGTGCGTCCGGGCCTCGAGCACTGGCTGAATAACAACCAGTCGATCGCCGAAGCGATCGTCGCGCGCATTATTCTTTCAGCGCGCGCACGCGAAGCCAGCCGCGCCGCGCAGGCTGAGGTCGTTCGTAAAGGCCCCACCGCCGGCCGCGTCAATCTGCCCGGCAAGCTGGCCGATTGCACCGGCCCGGGCTCGATCACGAGCGAATTGTTCGTCGTCGAAGGCGATTCGGCCGGCGGATCGGCGAAACAGGGACGCGACCGCGCTCGCCAGGCCATCCTGCCGCTGCGCGGCAAGGTGCTGAACACAGAAGGCGTGTCGACGGCGAAGGTGCTCGAGAACAAGGAGCTTGCGGATCTCGTCACCGCCCTGGGCTGCGGCGTCGGCAAGAACTTCGACCTCGCGCGCATGCGCTACGGCAAGGTGATCATCCTCGCCGACGCGGACTCGGACGGCCATCACATCGCGACGCTGCTCCTGACGTTCATCTACCGTCATTTGCCGCAGTTGATCACGGCTGGTCGCGTCTACCTGGCCCAGCCGCCGCTCTATCGCATCGACATCGGCAAGGAAACCCACTGGGCGCTCGACGAACAGCAGAAGGAACAGATCGTCAAGAAAGCCGGCCGCGCCCATCCGGAAATCACGCGTTTCAAGGGCCTTGGCGAGATGATGCCAAAGGTGTTGTGGGAGACGACGCTCAATCCGCGGACACGCCGCCTGCTCAAGGTGGAGATCTTCGATCACCTCGTGACGGATCGTGTGATCAATGAGCTGATGGGCAAGGACGCCTCAGCGCGTTTCCGCTTCATCATGGACAGGGCGGAAGATGCCGTTGAACTAGATGTCTAAGGTCGTAAGGTCCTAGGGTCCTAGGGTCCTAGGGTCTTAAGGCCCTTAGACCGCCCTAAGACCCTAAGACCCTGGGACCCTAAGACCTCAGGGTACAATCAGAAACCGTTGTCTGAGCCGGCTCCAACCAGGAAAAATCCGTTCGATCGGTCGCTCGTCGAAGGCCCCATCGGCCCAGCCGTCTGGAAGCTGGCGTGGCCGACCATGTTGCAAAACGTGATCGCCGGACTGCAGGGCGTCGTCGATCACATCCTCGTCGGCAATCTGCTTGGTTACACCGCGAACGCCGCCATCGGCGTCAGCTGGCAAATCTTCCTCGTCGTCATCGTCTTCATGGCCTCGCTCTTCACCGGGCAGGCCGTGCTCGTGGCGCGCTACGTCGGCGCCGGCGATGCCGAGCGGGTCAACAAGACCGTTCAACAGGCGCTGCTGACGGCCGTTGCGATGTACGCGGTGATGGCGCCGATCGGCTACTTTGCCTCGCCGTTGCTGCTCGACTTCGCGAACGCCTCGCCGGCCGTCCGCGACCTGGCGATGCCTTTCTTGCGCGTCAACTTCACCTTCAGTATCGGGATGCTGATGTTCTTCATGCTGACGACGGCGCTGCGCGCCGCCGGTGACGCACGCACGCCGATGCGCCTGGGCGTGTCGATGACGATCCTCAACGTCGTGCTCAACGTGATCCTGATCCGCGGGCTTGGACCGATTCCGGCGCTCGGCACGATGGGCTCGGCGCTGGGCACCGTGATCGCGTCGAGCACGGTCAGCGCCTACGCGCTGTACCAGCTGCTGAAGGGCCGTCTCGTCATCAAGCTGTCGCGGCACATGGACTGGCGGCCGGACTGGACGATCATCAAGTCGCTGTTCCGATTCGGCCTGCCGACCGGCGTTCAAGGCATCGCGATGAACATTGCCGGCGTCATGCTGCTCCGCTTCCTCGGCTCGCTCGAGCAAAGCGCGGAAGCGCAGGCCGCGTACGCGATCGGCTACACCGAGCTCTTCTCGCTGATCACGTGGACCTCAGTCGGACTGATGGGCGCCGCGGCGACGATTGCCGGGCAGAACCTCGGCGCCGGCCATCCCGAGCGGGCGATGCAGGGCGTGCACACCGCGTCGCGGATCGGGATCGCCGTCGCTGCCGGCGTCGGCTTGATGTTCGTGACATTTCCGGAAGCGCTGTTTGGGCTGTTCGGCGCCACCGACCCCGCGGTGCAAACCATCGGCGAGGAGCTGCTTCGATACCTCGCGATTTCGGGATTCTTCATCACGCTCGCGTTGACCTATACCGGCGGCCTGCAGGGCACCGGTGATACGCGCAGTCCGCTGCTCATCACGCTGGCGTCGCAGATCGCGGTACCGATTGGCATGTGCACACTGATCCAGGCGACGCGCCAGCTGCAGCCCCAGGACATCTGGCTGGCGATCGTTCTGGGTCACTTCACGCGCTGCGTCCTCACCGTCATCCGCTTCCGCCAGGGAAAGTGGCGGACGATCGTCGTCACGCATTAAGGGAATAAAAAATAAAGAATAGAGAATAAAGAAAGGCGGCTCGATACGGCGAGTCTAAAGGTGTGGTCGCAGGTCATTGCATCGGCAACATCGAGCGGAGCACACTCGGAAGAGGCCAGGAACACGGACAGGAACCGCTGACGGCGTTTTCTGTATTATTTCTTCTTTATTCTTTATTTCTGACGGCGCCAAGCCCGATCAGATACGACGTCTGCCCGTGCTGTCCGCGCAGCGCCATGACCGTCCACGCGATCACGTGCCGTGCCCCGTTCTTGCCGAGCCACACGCGATCGAGCTTGACCGGCTCGACCGCCGCCGCCAGCCGCGGCATGCCGTCGCGAATGTCGGCGCGATCGTCGTCGAGGACGAACGGAACGTCCCAGAAAGGACGGCCCGCAATTTCCGACATCGTCACGCCGGAGAGCTCCTCGCAAGCGCGATTGAATCGCACGATGTGCCCCTGCGCGTCGAGCACCATGATCAGGCTCGGCGCCGTGTCGAGGATCGCCGACATGAAGTCGCGTTCGGCGCGCAGCTCCGACTGGGCGTTGACGCGATCGGTGATGTCGCGAGCCATGCCCTGGAAGCCTTCGATGCGGTCGCCGGTGATGATCGGCCGCACGTGTTGGCCAACCCAGATCTCTTCTCCGTCCTTCTTCCGTACCGGAAACTCGAGATAGGTGGACTCGCGCGTCTTCGCCGCTTTCTCGTAGAAGCTCATCGCCCGCGGCACCCAGTCGGGGCGCATCAGCTCGAAGTACTTCATCGAAAGCAGCTCGCGTTCGCCAAAGCCAAGAATGCGCGTGGCGACCGGGTTGACGAATGTGAACCGGCCGAACGGATCCGTGCGGTAGATGATGTCGCTCGCGTTGTCAACGAGGTCGCGGTAGCGGCGTTCGGTGCGCTCGACCGCCTTGGTTCGCGCCCGCACCTGGCGGTGCAGCGCGCGGTTCCACACGGTGCCGCCGGCGACGACCAGCAGCGCCAGCGCGCCGCCGAAGGCGAGGATGAACGCGTAGCGCTCCAGCCAGGATTGCCGCAGCGGGCTGCTCAGGTATTGTTCGACCAGGCGATCGAACTCACCGTTGTTCTTGAGGCGATCGAGCGCCACGCGCAACGGCGCGACGATGTTCTCGCGACCGCGCAGGACCGCGAGGTGATAGGGACGCGAAATCAGCGGCACCTCGACGGCGTTCTCCGCGAGCGCTCCCATCAGGAACCGCATCGTCAGGTGATTGCCGGCGACGCCATCGACCTCGCCGCGCTCGAACGCGCGAATCTGATCCTCGCGCGTCGCGACCACCTTCAGCGTCGGCCGCCGCGCTTCCGGCAACGCCGCGAGCAGCTGGTGGTTAATCGAGTTCTGGTCAACGGCGATGCGCAAGCCCCACAAATCGTTGAGCCCGCGCGGATATCGCGGCAGGCCCGGCCGCATCATCACGACCTGCGAAAGAGTCCAGGTCTGATCGAGGAGCTGATAGCGGGCCGCGCGATCTTCCGTGTACGAAAGAAACATGACGTCGGTCTTGCCGGCGTCGAAGTCCCGCATCCGCTCTTCGCGCGGGCCCAGGCGCACCTCGATCGACATGCCGGCCTCACGCGCCAGGGCGCGGATCAAGTGAATGTTGAACCCTTCCGGCTGGCCCTCGCCGTCGAGATATTCGTAAGGAGGAAACTGCTGATCGCCTCCGTAGACCAGCGAACGTGACGAATCTGGCTGTGCTGCGGCCGTGGCAGCCAGTGCGAATACCAACCCGCCGGTCAGGAGGACCAACTCGCGGCGCACGGGCGAATTGTAGAATAGAGAGTCATCTTCACTAACGAGGAACAGCCGAATGCCTGATGTCTTTGCCGGCCGCCGCCGGGTGCCGCGTCCCGAAAACGATCCAAACCTTTCTTATGCGCCGGGCACTCCCGCGCGCGCCGAGCTCAAAGCCCGGCTCAAACAGATGGCGGCTGAAACTGTCGACATCCCGATCATCATCGGCGGCAAGGAGTGTCGAACGGGCGCCACCGAGAAGGTCGTGATGCCGCACAAACACGGCCACGTTCTCGCCAATTTTCACAAGGCAACCGCCGAGCACGTCAATCAGGCTGCCGAAGCAGCAGTCAAAGCGCGGAAGGAATGGTCGAGCTGGTCGTTCGATGATCGCGCCGCCGTATTCCTTCGCGCCGCCGAACTCTTGACGACGACGTGGCGATCGACCGTGGTTGCAGCAACCATGCTCGGTCAATCGAAGACGGCGTTCCAGGCCGAGATCGATGCCGCATCGGAACTCGTCGATTTCTGGCGCTTCAACGTCGCCTTTGCACAGGAGCTTCTTTCCGAACAGCCTGACAGCTCGCACTTCGTCTGGAACCAGATGGAGTACCGCCCGCTCGAAGGATTCGTCTATGCGGTCTCGCCATTCAACTTCACCGCGATTGGCGGCAACCTCGCCGGCGCGCCGGCGTTGATGGGAAACGCCGTGTTGTGGAAGCCCGCAAGCACCTCGATGCTGAGCTCGTACTACGTGATGCGGCTGCTCGAAACCGCGGGCCTGCCTCCGGGCGTGATCAATTTCCTGCCCGGTGATGCGGTGTCGATCTCGAACGTGATTCTCGACCATCCCGATCTTGCCGGCATTCATTTCACCGGCAGCACCGGCGTGTTCAACAGCATGTGGCAGAAGGTCGGCCAGAACCTCGGTAAGTACCGCGGTTATCCGCGACTCGTCGGCGAAACCGGCGGCAAGGACTTCATCGTCGTCCACGCTTCGGCCGACCCGCAGGAGGTCGCGGTTGCGGCCGTGCGCGGCGCGTATGAATTCCAGGGACAGAAGTGTTCGGCGGCCAGCCGCATGTATGTGCCGAAGTCCCGCTGGAATGACATTCGCGATCGGATGGTCGCGATGATGAAGGACATCAAGGTCGGCGACGTCCGCGACTTCCGAAATTTCATGGGCGCGGTCATCGACAAGAAGTCGTTCGACAAGATCTCCGGCTACATCGACGACGGGAAGAAGAACGCGACGGTCATTCACGGCGGCGGTTGCAAGGGCGATGAAGGTTATTTCATCGAGCCGACCCTGGTGGAGTCATCGGACCCGGCGTATCGCCTGCTGTGCGAGGAGATTTTCGGGCCGGTCCTGTCGGTGTATGCCTACGACGACGCGAAGTGGAAAGAGACGCTCGATCTCGTCGATCGCACCTCGCCGTACGCGTTGACCGGCGCGGTGTTCGCGAAGGATCGCGCCGCGATCGTCGAAGCCTCGTCGGCGCTGCGCAATGCTGCCGGGAACTTCTACATCAATGACAAGCCGACCGGCGCCGTCGTTGGCCAACAGCCGTTTGGGGGCGCGCGCGCATCAGGCACCAACGACAAGGCGGGATCGAAA
>Ga0310890_10000313_pt1 | contig 15123 bp, 10 predicted proteins | sample T20D3metaG_FD_203751 | JGI IMG/M metagenome (GOLD analysis project Ga0310890, IMG submission 203751) | Lab incubated soil microbial communities from West Virginia University Organic Research Farm, Morgantown, WV, United States - T20D3 | ecosystem: Environmental > Terrestrial > Soil >... | reverse complement strand
GGCGCCGCCAGCCATCGGATCGACGAGGGGCTCGGTGCGCGCGTCCCAGCGCGACAACATGATCAGCTGCGCCGCCATCGTCTCGCGCAGCGGCGCAGGCCCGGCGGCCACGCGCGCGCCACGGCGATGCCGCGCTCCGCCGCCGATGTCGATGCCGATTACCGTACGCCGCGCTCCAGGCGTTCCTGTGCGGCGCACGACGAACACGACGTCGGGTGAGTCGGCGTCGACTTCGGACGCCACTCTTCGTGACGCCAAGGTCTCGACGATCGCGTTCTTGACGACGCCGCGGAGCTGGAGTGGCGAAGCCTCGAAGTCGAACGAGGGACCAACCTCGACCGAGAAGCGCAGGGGAGCGCCGCCAGGGAGCCTGTCGTCCGACGAGAGCGCGGGCAGGAGGTCGTCGAAGAGCGGCTCGAGGCGCACGGCAGTGCTCGAGCAAAGATCCCAGGAGATTCGCGACGACGTGCGGTGATGGCAAGCGGCGACCCATGCGATGCACGCCTCGAAGGGATAGAGCAGCGTCGCTTCCCCCTCCCGTTTCGGTTTCTCGACGCGCACGCCGAACGGAGAGCGCATCACGAGCCGCTTGAGCTCCGCCTCCATGACCCGGTTCGCGCCGCCAGAACCCGTGAGCCGCAGCTCGTTGGAACGTTGTGCGCTCACGCGTTACCCGCGCGCTTCATCTCGAGCACGGCCCGCCCCGTCGGGATCATCACGGGCGAGTATAAGGTCCGCGGAGGCCGCCAGCCGGGTCGCCGCATTTCGAAAAATCTGGTCGGTGAGTGTCAAGAACACTGTCCCAAAGCACAGCGGCATCTTCGGCGACGCTTCCGCGTGCGGCCTCGGACGTTGAGCGAGCACCGGTGACGATGACGCTTCGGGATCGATCGTGTCTTGTCGAATTGACAGCGCGGTTCGACTAACGAGGTGGGTCTCGGATTTCAGGTCTTTGAAATCAACGACTTGGAGTTGGTGGACCTGACCGGGATCGAACCGGTGACCTCCTGAATGCCATTCAGGCGCGCTCCCAACTGCGCTACAGGCCCACTTCGAGGACGCGAGACATTCATGCTAGCACGCGGCATCTCGGTGAACACAGCGCCGCGGGTGAGCTTCTGTTCGCGCAGGCTGAGCCTCCGCTCTAACTCCCGCGCAGGCTGAAGCCTGCGCTCTACTCTGCTCGGTTGGCCATGTAGGTCCTTCGCCATCGACCGATACAGACGGCGACACGTTGTGACCCGAGGTTCGCCCTTACGCGCAACTATGCGCAGAGCCGACCCTCACGGAGCTGGCCATGAACAGACATCAAATATCTGCGATCGTTCTGCTGCTCGCCGTTGCCGCATCGATTCCAGTTTCCGCCCAGCAGTCGCACGTGGCGGACCAGACGACCCTCGATCGAGCCGTCGCCGATCACATCCGCCAAGGTGCTGACGACCGGCAGGAAGTACTACGCGTGCTGGAAAACGAGCAGGTGCGTGAGCTTGCTGAAGGAGTTGGCGTTGATTTGAAGCAAGCGAAAGCAGCCATCGCGACGCTCGACGAGACGGAGCTGGGCGCCATCGCGGCTCAGGCCAGGGCCGTCAACGATGCACTCGCAGGCGGACAGGGAAGCGTCACGATCTCCACGACGGTCATCATCATCGGCCTTCTCATCCTGATCTTGCTCATCGTGGCAATCTGACTCTTAGCCGAGCTACGTCGCAATCGTCTTCCAGTTCTTCACCAGGTAGTCGGCTGTCCGCCACGCGAGCGCCTGTGCGGTGAGCGTCGGGTTGTGGGCGCCACTCGTGCCCATCACCGAAGCTCCGAGAATCCCGAGATTCGGTGCTTCATGGGAGAACCCCCATCGATTCACGACGTTCGTCTCCGGGTTGTCGCCCATGCGCGTCCCGCCGTAGGCGTGCGTCGTGGGCCCCATCGTGCCAATAGGGGCCTTTTCCGTCGCCACTGCACCCGCCGCCATGAACCACTCGATCATCCTGTTCTGGATGAATGCTGCTACTTTCCGTTCGTTGTCTTTGAAGTCGGCGGTAATACGGCACACGGGAAAGCCTAGCGGATCGGTGACCGTCGGATCGAGGTCCAGATAGTTGTCCTCGTACGGCAGCGTCGTTTTCTGCAAATACGCCGTATTCCAGCGATCGGCATTCTGTTTCACAAACGCCTTCCAGGCGGCGCCCCATTCCGGGGCTTTGCCGAACGTTGGCATGTTGGCGGCGGCGATCGGTCGCCTGTCCGAATACACCCAGAGATTGCCTCCACCGATGAAATCGAGGCCGGCATGGTCGAAGTTGTCATCGGCCCAATCGTCCACCGCGACACCCTGTGCCGGCAGGCCATACCAGTTGTTGAGATCACGCGGGAAGAGCGCCGTGACCGCAGCGCCTGTGTTGTGGCTGAAGTAGTGGCGCCCTACCTGACGGTGGTTATTCGACAACCCGTTCGGGTACGGCTTCGATCTCGATAGCAGCAGAAGGCGGACGTTCTCGTAGACGTAAGTCGCCAACAGCACGACGTCGGCTGGCTGGAAATATTCCACGCCATCTTTGACGTAATTCACACCACTCACGCGACCGTTGGCGTCAGCCTCGATCGTCGTGGTCGTCGCCTGCGTGACAACGTCGAAGCGTCCCGTCTTCTGAGCCTTCGGAATCGTGGTCACCGCGGTCGATCCCTTGGCGCTGATGTGACAACCGCCGCGGGCGCAGTACCCGTGGTATGCGCAGGACGCGCGGCTCTCGTACGTCCGGGAATTGATCGCGGCGGGTCCGGGGAAGGGGTGCCACCCGAGTTTCCGCGCTGCGTCGCCCATCATCTCGGTAAATCCGGTGCCTCTCAATGGAGGCATGGGATACTCGCGTCGCCGCGGGCCTTCGAAGACGTTGCCGCGCGCGTCGATCTTTCCATTGAGATTGCCGGCCTTCCCCGAGGTCCCGAGCTCGTACTCGACGCGGTCGTAATACGGCTCGAGCTCGTCCAGGCCGAGAGGCCAGTCCTCCACCGTGGATCCGGCCGGAATTCGCGACCGACCGTAACGCCGGGTCGTCTCACTGACCACCTTGAAGTCCCACGGATTGAGCCGCCAGCTTTGCGCCCAGTAGTGAAGGGTCGTGCCGCCCACGGCGTTCATCATGGGGTGGATCGCCAGCCTCGGCGAATACTGCGCCGCAGCGTTCGGGCGGTGCGTTGGTATCTCACGATTGGCTTTCTGCACTGCCTGAGGCCAGCCTCGAAAATTGTTCCGCAGCTCGTCAGGCGCGAAGTCCTCGGGGCTCAGCCAGGTTCCAGCTTCCAGGCCGATCACGCGAAGTCCGGCCTGCGCGAGTGGAAGCGCGGCTACGCCGCCGGCCGCGCCGAGACCGACGATGACGACGTCTGTCTTGGTCAAATTAATTGCCATGGGTCTTTTCCTTCCACACGCTGAGCCCTCGCAGGTCTCCTTTTCGAAAACATCGCGTGGTCGTACGCTGACCGGTGTGTTGGCATAGGGCGCGCGCCGAGGCGCTGGTCGTTTGGCGTCACCGCGAGGCGCACGCCCGGGTAGCCGATCAGATCCCAGCCGACGAAATTCGTGTTCCCGCCGTAGTAAGGATCGCAGAAGGTGCCCTGGATCGTGTGCGCTCGAACGAGATTGAAGAAGGTCGCGGCATCCGGCACGAAACCGGTGGCTACGTTCGTCTCGACATCGCGCAACACTGCATCCTGATCGGCTGCCGAGAGCGCTGCGAACGATGCGCGTTTCGATCTGCTCGCATAGCCGTCCACTGATGCCAGGCCGTTGCGATAGACCTCGCGCGACGAGGCAAGAGCGCCGCCAAGGGCGCGGTCGATGTAATGCGCCGCCCGCGCCTCAACGGCGCCAGGTCCATTTGCATCGCTTGGGATCAAGCGGGCGACGATTGCCTCCAAAGTGTCGGCTTCGGCTGCCGTGAGCGTCTCCAGCGGTTCGCGCCGGACTACGCCAGCAGACTGGGGATGCGCCGTAGTCTTCATCACAGACGGCATCAACGTGCCGAGCGGAACAACTGTCGTCACGGCGCCTGCCAGCCCCGCGCGTTTCAGCAGCTCACGCCGTGAAAAAGTCGGACTCCCGCTGCGAGACTTGCGATCCACGTTGTCCTCCTGACGATGCTGCGCACCGAATTCCGTTCCTCGGATCTGCAACCATATCGCGAGCGAGCGCATTTTGAGGCCCGCGATCCGGATTGCCGAAACGGAAGGGGGTCCGTCAATTCACGGCGGGTTTTCGCCGCCTTCGTTGGGCACCATCCCCAATGTCGGCGTTCTGACGGCGTGACCTGGGCTGTCACGCCCCGAATATACGGTTAGGTAGAGGCTCTCGGGGCTACCGTTGCGGCCACGCTGCGACGATATGCGAGGGAGAGCCAGTCGGTAAGCTGCCGGGCGGCTTCGTCAGGTGTCGGTCCGTAAAACGGCATCATGGCTGTCGGCACGCCTGGCGCGCGCACCAGCTGAGCGCGCCATCGGTTGCTGACGGGCATTACTTCGATGAGGTATGCGCGGCCGCCGATGGTTTCTTCGAAACGATGAACGGTCACTGTGCTGTGTCTGCGCTTGAGAAGATTTGTTCCGCCGACGCGCATGTCCGACGTGGATCGTGTGAGCCGATTGCGCGTGGGGGATGGCGGTTGATCTTACGCAACGCACTCAGCGGATCAAGCGAAGCGCCACGCGAAGGCGACATCCACAACAGCGCTCAACCGGGATTGTCGAAACGTCACGCCAGAAAAAAAAATTTACGTGCGCAGGTTCTCAACAAGATTTGCACGCAGCGTCCACAACTTTTCCACAACGCGCGTCGATCAAAGGTTGGATCTGCGGGGATCGCAGGAGAGTACAATAGGGCACTCCGCGACAACTTCGTGATTCCGAAGCTCATTGGTCCACTAATCTTGTGGCTCGCCATGCCGGGCATCGCCGCCGCGGCCGAGGCGATGTTGTTTGAGCTGTATCTCACGGACGGGACGAGCATTGTCAGCTACGGCGAGTTCGCTCGTGTGGGCGATCGGGTGGTCTTTTCATTGGTGATGGGCGGCACCGACCAGCCACGTCTGCATGCGGCGACGCTGCCTGCCAATGCGATCGACTGGACGCGAACCGAACGGCAGGCTGCTTCAACCCGGTATCAGTGGTACGCGCAGGCGCGCGGCGAGGAAGATTTCACGCGCCTCAGCAACGAGGTGGCGTCGGTCATCAATGCCATCGTGGTGAGCCAGGACCGCAGCCGCGCTCTGCAAATGGCACAGCGGGCGCGTGCAACCGTCGCTCAGTGGTCGCGCACGCATTTCGGATACCGGCAGCAGGAGGTCGGCGAAATCCTCGGCATCCTGGACCAGGCGATTTCTGATCTGCGCGCCAGCGCCGGCGTCGCCTCGTTTGACGTCGCACTGGTGGCGATGACGCCAGTCGCGGTCGCACTGGAGCCGCTCGCCTCGATGCCTTCTACTCGACAGCAGATCGATCAGGCCTTGCGGGTGTCCGTGCTCACCGGCCCAGCCGAGCGCATCGCCCTGCTTCAGGCCGTGTTGCAGCTCATGGCAGATGCCGGGAGCGTGATTCCAAGCCGCGAAGCCGCGTCCCTGCGGCGGCTTACCGAAACGCGGATCAGAACAGAGCAGGCGATCGATCTTCGCTACAGCGCAATGTCGAGCCGGCTGATGAACGAAGCGACCCGTGGTGCGACGCGGGCGAGAATCGCCGACGTTCAACGTGTGCTCGACCGGATTCCACGGGAAGATACGCGCCTTGGACGCCGGCGTCCCGACGTCGTGCAGGCGCTGCAGGCATCGGTTCAGGCGCAGCTCGGCGCGGCACGGCACCTGCGGCTCCGCCGCGACCAGTGGATGATTCGCCGATCTCTGTACGCCGGCTATCAGCGATCGGTCGGCGGGCAACTTCTTGAGCTCGTGAAATCGCAGCCCGCTCTCGAGGCCATACGCCGCCTCGACGGACCGCCCCCTGAAGTCCTCGTCACGCTCAACGCACGGCTCAAAGGGGGAGCCGCGCGTCTGGAGCGCATCCAGCCGCCTGCGGATCTCCGTACCACGCACGAACTCCTGCTCGGGGCATGGCGGTTTGCTGAAACAGCCGTGAACGGGCGCTACGAAGCCGCGCGCAACGCCAACGTCAATGGCGCGTGGGAGGCCTCTTCCTCGGCCGCTGGAGCTCTGCTCCTGTTGTCGCGCGCCCAGGAGGAGCTTCGAACGCTGCTCGAGCCGCCCCGGCTTCCATGACCCAGGCCAGCACCAATTCTCAACTCCCGATTTTCAACTCCCAACTCCCAAACGCCCACTTCCAAGCACAGATCGCGAATTACGAATCGGAAGTTTCTGTGGCGGCCCGGGCGACGCGCCTTGTACGCGTTCCGGACCTGCATGCATTTCGCCTGGCCGTCGCCCACCTGGCGTGCGCAGGCACACCCTTCGACGTCCGCGATCGCATCGTCGTCGTTCCCACCCGTGCGGCAGCGGTCTACCTGACCGGCTCGATCGAAGCCCATCGTCTAGGAATGGACGACGGTGTTGCACTTCCCGAATTTGCGACGCGAGCGGAATTACATCTCACCCTCGCCCAGCGGTTGCCCCACGCGCACATGCCGCTCACCCCAGCGGAGCGTGAGGTGCTGATGGGAGCCGCTTGCCGAATAGCTCGTGACGCAGGTTCCGAGCCGCCATTCCGGCTCCGCCCCGGATTGATTGCCGCCGTGCTCGACTTCTACGACACGCTTCATCGCAACCTGAAGCCGCTGGACACATTCGAGCGTCTGGCACTGGGCATGCTCGCGCCCGGCGCTGCCGACGATCGCGGTGCCGAGCGGCTGGTAAGGCAGACGCAGTTCCTGGTGGCCGCATTCCGCGCGTTCGAGCGTCTCCGTGAGGAATCGGCGGGCGTAGACGAACACCTTCTGCGGCGGCGACTTCTGGCGGATCCTGCAGCTCGACCGTGGCGCCATATGGTTGTAACGGTGGGTGATCGTGACGCCGACGAACACGGCCTCTTCACCGCAGATTGGGACTTGCTCGCCCGCATCCACGGTCTCGCGCGACTCGACGTCATGGTCACAGAGACGACGCTTGCCGGCGGGTTCCACGAGCGGATTCATCAGTTGCTTCCCGGTATCGAGGAAGTTCGTCCCGACACGGGCGACCCGCGGCCTCGTCCGGTTTTGGTGGTGCCTCCAGGTGGTTCGCTGACTCACACCACGCGGGATCGCGAGGAGGAGGTGGCAGCCTTCGCGCGCTGGGTTCGCTCCGAGCCGCGAGCGCTCTCTCGCACGGCTCTCGTCGTGCGCCGGCCGCTTCCGTACGTCTATCTGGCGCGGGAAGTCCTGAGATCTGCAGGCGTCCCGTCTCAGATGTTCGACGCGCTTCCGCTCGCGGCGGAGCCCTTCGCGGGAGCGCTCGATGTCGTGATCGCATGCGTGGCCAGCAACTTTGCACGCCGGCCCTCGATCGCGCTGCTGCGGTCGCCACATTTTCGCTTTGGATCGGATGACATCGAGATCGCAGCCCTCGACCGCGCCCTGAGTGACGCCGGGTATCTGGGCGGGCCGGACGTGCTCGAAACACTCGTGGCCAAATGGGCCAAGGATGGTTCTTCGCGCTCGTCCCTAGCGCTCCACGCGGCCCGTCGTCTCCTCGGAGCTGTCCAGCTGCTCGCACCGCTACGCTCAGTGGCGCCGTGTGCTCAGCAGTTGGAGCGGCTGCTCGGGTTTCTGCGCGAACATGAGCGCCTGCCGGAAGCGGACGATCCACTGCGAGAGAGGCTTCTTCGCGGCCGCGCAGCCGTCCTGAACGTGCTGATCAGTCTGCGTGACGCATATGCACGGTTTGATGCGACGCCAGCAGACTTCGAGACGCTGGTTCCGACAATCCGCAGATGGATCGAGGACCGGACATTTGCGCCCTACACGGGCGAAAGCGGTGTTCACGTCGTGGACGCCGACACCGCCGGTTTCGGCGAGTTCGACAGCGTTCAACTCGCCGGACTCGTTGACGGAGAGTGGCCCGAGAGCCCTCGCCGGAACATCTTTTACCCGCCCGCGTTGCTGCGTGAACTGGGTTGGCCGTCGGAGTCCCAGCGTCTCGATCGGGTACGCGCGACATTTACGGATCTCCTGGGCCTCCCGTCGTCCAAGCTGGCGATCTCGACCTTTACGCTGGAGGACGATGTAATCGTTGCGGCGTCGCCGCTGGTGGATGCCGTTGCGGCTGCGGCGTTGGAGACGGTCGAATACACCGCACCTGCCGTGCGGGTTTTCGAGCACGAGGCCATCGTGTCGGGTTCGGCCGAGCTCGCGCATGTCGGCGACCTCACGCGCAGCGCTGCAATGCGTCGCATCGAGGCTGCTCGAGCCCAAAGGCGCGCGGAGAGCGTGGGCCGTGCTATCGCTGCGTACTCGGTGGGCGCTCTCGAGCGCTATCAGGATTGTCCATTCAAGTTTTTTGCGGCCGACGTGCTGCGACTCGAGGAACCGCCGGAGGACGAACCGACACTGTCCGCGCGGGTGCGCGGAAAGTTCTTACACGAGCTGTTCCAGCGCTTCTTCGAGGCCTGGGACGCGCGAGGCCGCACGATTACCGTCGATCGTATTGACGAGGCGCGCACGCTGTTCGAAGACATTGCTGCAGCCATGCTTTCGAGGCTGCCCGAGGCGGAGGCAGCACTCGAGCGGGCGCGACTCTTCGGATCGGCCGCATCCATGGGCATCGTGGACGTGATCCTCGAGCTTGAGGCGTCACGCCCCGCGTCGGTCGGCGAGCGGTGGCTCGAATATCGGCTCGACGGCGAATTCTCGCTCGGAGCGGCCGGCGGGCGCCGTGTTGCGCTCAAGGGTGTTGCCGACCGCGTCGATTTGCTGGCCGGCAACCGCCTGCGCGTGATCGACTACAAATCGGGGCATCCGCCTAATCCGAAACGCGCACTTCAAGCCGCTGTGTATGCACTGTGCGCCGTGGAACGTCTCGAGGAGCGTGGTCGAGGATTGTGGACGGTGGATGAGGCCGCCTACGTGGCGTTTTCCGGGAAACGCACCATTGTACCGGTCGTTCGGCCCGGCGCATCCGATACCGACGCTGTATTGACGGGAGTCCGCACTCGTGTGCTCGACCTCGTCGGCGGCATCGAGGAGGGGGCGTTTCCACCCCGCCCCTACGATCTGCACATCTGCAGCTATTGCGCATACCCGTCGGTGTGCCGGAAGGACTACGTCGGCGATGAGTAGCGCACGGTTGCCGTTCGACGAGAGCCCCGACATGATCGATGACCGGATCGTTGCGCGCGACCGTGATGCCCGCACACGCGCCGTCGATCCGCGCTATGACGTCGCTCTCGAGGCTTCGGCCGGCACCGGCAAGACCAGGGTCCTGGTCGATCGCTATGTGAACCTGCTCCAGGCCGGCGTCGATCCAGTAAACATTCTCGCGATTACCTTTACGCGTAAGGCGGCCGCGGAGATGCGCGACCGCATCATGGCGACGCTTCGTGCAGCCGCCGCCCGCGGTGAAATCCCGGCTGCGCGTTGGCGCAACCTCCGCGATCGGACCTCTGACATCGCGATCAGCACCATTGACGCGTTCTGTCTGTCGCTCCTGCGTGAATTTCCGCTCGAGGCCGACATCGATCCCGGATTTACCGTCGCCGACGATACAGAGCTGCCGCGGCTCGTGGACGAGGCACTCGACCGCACGCTGCGCATTTGCCGCGCGGCGGCTCGTGACGACGAGTATGTGGCACTGGTATTTGCGCAGCTTGGGGAACGGCGCACCCGTGCTGCACTGGCGACGCTGCTCGAACGACGGCTGGTGGCGCCCGACCTGCTGCAGCGCTACCTGGCCCGCGGCGGTGCGGACGCCAACTGCGCCGCGGCGAGCCAGCGTGCAGCGGATGCCCTGTTTGCACTGTTCGAATCCATGCGGGGCGGACTCGACCGGTTCATCGAATCCGGCCCTCTCGAGCCAGCGTTCGAGCTGTTTGCGCGGAACCTGCGACGATTGTTCGAATCGCTACACGGAGGCTCCACCGCTCCGCAGCCAGTGAGGACGGTGCTCACCAGGGCTCGCGAGCATTTTCTGACGCAGGAAGGAAATCCGCGGAACAGATCGCCCTATCCCCAGAAAGCCTTTGCGAACGCCGCCGACTGGCGCGTTCACAGGTCCCTGGTCGTGGAGCATGCCGAGGGTTTCCTCAAAGTGGATGCGGCGTACCGCCGCGAGCTCAACGTGCTCCTTTCGCGTGGGCTTCGCTGCATGTTCCGCATCGCGGATGCGGAGTACCGCCGAACGCTCGAGGCACATGCCCTCCTTGATTTTTCTGACCTCGTGCAACGTGCCGTGGATCTGCTCCGCCGCATGGAGGAGTTTTCTCGCAGCCGTTATCGCCTGGAGTCTCGTTATCACCACGTGCTCGTGGACGAGTTCCAGGACACCAGCCGGGCGCAATGGGAATTAGTGTCGTTACTGGTGCAATCGTGGGGAGAGGGCGCCGGTCTGGCGGCGACCGGACCGCTTCCGGCGACGATTTTCATCGTCGGCGATCGGAAGCAGTCGATTTACGGGTTTCGCGACGCCGACGTGTCGATTTTGCGTGAAGCCGCACGCTACATCGGGAGGCTGCGGCCGGACGGCGACGTCAGGCGCTCCATATCGCGAAGCTTTCGTGCTGTGCCACCACTGCTTGCGTTCGTGAACGACGTCTGCCAGGACATGGACAAGGCGGTCGGCGACGGAGCGTTCGAGTACGAAGAGAGCGATCGGTTTCCGATCGAGCTGAACGCACCGGACCTGCGCAACGATCCGCTCGGCGTCATTCTGGGCATTGATTCCGACGAGTGTGCGGCAGCTGCCGCCCGCGAGATTGCGCGCCTCCTGCACGCCGGAACGGAGGTGCGCGATCGCGATACGGGGCTGCTCCGTCCGGTCCGGCCCGGAGACATTGCGGTGCTGTTTCGATCGCGAGAGAGCCACCGCGAATTCGAAGCGGCACTGGCGCACCGCAACATCCCGTCATACGTGTACAAGGGACTCGGGTTCTTCGACGCAGACGAAATCAAGGACGCGCTGGCGCTCATCCAGTATCTGGCCGATCCGGCGTCAGACCTGCGCGCTGCGGCGTTGATGCGGTCGCGAGTGTTCGGTCTGTCGGACGGCGCGCTTCGACAACTCGCTCCGCACCTGGCCGGCGCACTCCTCTCCGACGCCATTCCTTCTGCGTTTGCGTCCTTGGACCCGACGGATGCGGCGGCCCTTACTGAGGCTCGGACGTCCACGGCGCGATGGCGGGCGTTGGTGGACCGCGTAGGGCCTGCTGAGCTCGTCGACAGCATTCTCACGGAATCCGCGTATGCATTCGAGTTGCGCGGCGACCGGTTCAAGCAGGCGCGAGAGAACTTGAAGAAGCTCCGGGCGGTGCTTCGCCGCCTGCAGAACCGCGGGTATGCGACGCTCGCCCGCGTGGCGGACCATCTCGATCGGGTAGCCGTCGGAGACGAGTCGAATGCGACGGTTGATGCGCTCGATGCCGTCAACCTGATGACGGTGCACGCCTCAAAGGGTCTCGAGTTTCCAGTCGTCTTCGTCGTCAACCTGGCAAGAGGCACAGGGAACCGGCGTAATCCCGTACGCTGGTCACCCGACGGTCACGAGCAGGCCGCATCGGTCGCGGTCGGCGACTTCCAGCCCGAGACTGACGATCGGCTGACTGCTCGAGAGCGCGAGGAGACGAAGCGTCTCGTTTACGTGGCCCTCACGCGGGCGCGGGATCGGCTCTATCTTGCAAGCACTCTGAAGGACGGGCAGATCGCACCATCGCGCGGCAGCCTGGCTGAGGTGATGCCGGCGTCGTTACTGCAACAGCTTCGGGCTGGCGGTTCCGACGGCCGGGAGTGGCGCGCATCGTCTCAAACGGTGCATCGGTTCCGGATGTGCTCGAACGGCTTGCTCGACGAAGATCCCGTCGTGCCGGCCTCCGCGGAAGTGCCTGCGCTCGCGCCCGTTGCGTCGGATTTTGCCCCTTTACTGGACACGAGCCCCAGTCCTCAGACCGTGGCGTCACTGCTCGAGAGCGGTTACACGCTGACCTCGAGCCGGACAGCGGGGTCAAAGAGCAGCGAATGGCACCGTTTGACCGGCACGCTCGTTCATCGGCTGCTTGAGCGCTATGGCGCGGAGGTCGACACTGCCGTAATCGGCACCGACGCGGTGATGCCCCTGCTTCTGGCATGCGACGCGGCAGAGGGAGTCGCCGAAGGCTCTGCGGCGGACTTGGCGACGGACGCGGTCGCCGCCTATCGATCGATTTGCGCGCGCCCCGAGATCCGCGATCTCCTGACCGATCGCGAGCGGTTGCACGAAGTGCCCTTCACGATGCGTGTCGATGGGCACATTGTGCGTGGGGCGATCGATTGCCTCATTCGCACGGCGCCTGACCGGATTACCGTGCTCGAGTTCAAGACGGGGCGCAGGCGCGACGAGGATCGGGTCCAACTCGATCTCTATCGGCGGGCCGCCGAGCGTCTCTTTCCCGGCGCAGCGATCGACGCTCTGCTCGTGTATTCGGCAGAAGTTACGTGATTCTAACCATCGGCCATTCGACGCGAACCGCCGACGAGTTTCTGGCACTGCTCGAGGCGCACGGCGTCGCGGGATTGGCCGATGTGCGCACCGTTCCGCGATCGCGGCGCCATCCGCATTTTTCCGCAGGGACACTCGCCGTGTTCCTGCCGGGGCACGGCATCGAATACCTTCACCTGCCGGGCCTTGGAGGTCTGCGAAAGCCCCGGCCCGATTCACCGAACGGCGGCTGGCTCAATTCGTCGTTTCGCGGCTACGCAGATCACATGCAGACGCCGGATTTCGGGGTTGCTTTGGACAGCCTCATTAGCTTCAGCGCGGGCCGGCAGGTGGCGATCATGTGCGCGGAAGCGAAGTGGTGGCAGTGCCATCGGCGGCTGATTGCAGATGTGCTCGTGGCCCGCAGCATCGAGGTCAGGCACATCCTGTCGTTCCGGGAAGCGGCTCCTCACGCACTTACACCATTCGGGAAGGTCATCGGCGACACGGTCCAGTATCCCGCGCTCGTCTGAAAACGCGCCAAATTGCCCGCCATTTCCATCAAAACGCAAAAATCCCCTCATAGCCCAGCAGCGCGGCACTTTCGGCATTGCGCTGCCCGATCCCATCTCCTACAATCGAGAATAAGGACGTATCCAGCGTTCGCTAGGAGTTTGTGTTGACGACAAAAGAGGAGACCCGCGTGTCGCTGACCTGCCCCAATTGTGGGAACGACCAGAACTTCCTCGTGAAGACGCTTCAAATGCATGTCGTGCATTTGGACGATTCGCGAGTCGAGGTTTCGGAGGAAGGTCGGCCGGCGGTACTCGAGGTGCTGTGCGACGAGTGTGAAACAGCGCTGAATCTCGAGGAGATGGACGAAGCCCTCCGCAAGGAATTGCTGCTGACGCTCGGCGCTCGATAAACGCCTCCGGTCCAGTTCCTGCCCGGCCTGCAGCTGCAGGCAAGGTTGACTTCTCGCCTGACGATCCCTAAGGTACCTACAGTTCAATGAGCGGTCGCACGTTCCGTTCGTTCGGAAGGAATTCCCTCGTCATCTCTGGCGGTGGGGAGACCCGCGTCGATACGGACTGCTTCGCCGATGAAGTCGTCGTGGACTTCCCGTCGGTGGCACCGGCAGTCGACCGCATGCGGCGATCGTTTCTCGATGAGGAGCGGACCGCGCCGCTGAGCGCGACCATCCAGCTGACGCCGCACGAAGCACGCGAAGGCGCCACGGTGCCGCTCGAGGTGCCCGTCACCGCGACGTGCCGCGAGTGCGGGGGGCGCGGCGAAACGTGGACTGAGCGGTGCGTCTGCTGCAACGGCAGCGGGGCAGAGCTGCGGCATCATCAGCTGCACGTGGCGGTACCGGCGGGCGTATCCGACGGCGCCCGCTTCAACTTCACACTTATCCCGCGCCACGATCCGCCCACCCGAGTCGAGCTCTGCGTTCTCGTCGAATAACCTGAGGTGGAGCCTCGCTAGTCTGTGGAACGCCACGTCAGGCTTCTGGGCATCCTGGCGAGCATCTGGGGAGCGCTGGCCACGCTGGTCGGCCTGTCGATGCTCCTGCTGGCGATCGGTGCCGTGGCGCTCGTTGGCGACCCCGACGCCGAGACCGTGTCGTTTGCGGCCGGACTGACCGCGGCCGTGTTCGTATCAATAGGCATCTTTTCGCTGCTCTGGGGCATGGCTCACATCTGGGTGGCCACTCTCCTGCGCCGGCGCAGTCCGCTTGGCCGGGTTGTCATGCTGGGGCTCGCGGTCGTCAATCTGCTGGTTTTTCCGTTCGGTACCGCCCTCGGCGCGTATGCACTCTGGATTCTGCTCACCAACGACGGCCGGCGGTTGTTCGAGCCTGGCGCGGCCCAGCACGCGTAGCAGTCGGGGCGCGCCCGCGGGTCCGGCTAAAGCCGGACACTACGTACCCATGCGTACGTAGTGTCTGGCTTCAGCCAGACCGGCATCGGATTCGCGCGATAAGATAAGCGGGATGTCCCCCACCATGAATCGCGATGCCGTTCTCGGCGCTTTGAAGGTCGTCATCGATCCCGACCTGCGGCGCGACATCGTTTCCCTCGGGTTCGTTAAGGACGTGACGATCGACGCCGGAAGCGTCGCGTTTACGATCGAGCTGACGACCCCGGCGTGTCCTGTGAAAGACCAGATGCGCGACCAGGCTGCGGCCGCGGTGCGCGCGCTGCCGGGCGTCACCAACGTTGACATCCGAATGACCGCCAACGTTCGCTCCGTGTCGGCGCCCGAGACGGGCCGGACTCCGCTGCCGGGAGTCAAGAACGTCGTCGCCGTTGGTGCGGGAAAGGGAGGGGTCGGCAAGACCACTGTCGCGGTCAACCTTGCCCTGGCCCTCGTCAAGTGCGGAAGCCGCGTCGGCATTCTCGACGGCGACATCTACGGCCCCAACGTTCCCATCATGATGGGCCTGCAGACGCAGCTCACGACCGATGGCCAGCGCATCGTACCGGCCGAAAAATACGGCCTGCAGGTGGTCTCGATGGGCTTTCTCACCGACGAAGATGCGCCC
>Ga0310890_10000307_pt1 | contig 15295 bp, 9 predicted proteins | sample T20D3metaG_FD_203751 | JGI IMG/M metagenome (GOLD analysis project Ga0310890, IMG submission 203751) | Lab incubated soil microbial communities from West Virginia University Organic Research Farm, Morgantown, WV, United States - T20D3 | ecosystem: Environmental > Terrestrial > Soil >... | reverse complement strand
GGCATCCCGAACATCCTTGGCGATGAGTTCCGGCGCGTCACGATTGCCGACGTGAACCGCCGCGGCGTCCTCGGCCAGGGCAGCGTGTTGCTGCTCACCTCGATTGCCGATCGCACCTCGCCGGTGTTGCGCGGCAAGTGGGTGATGGAAGTGCTGCTCGGCTCACCGCCGCCTCCGCCGCCACCCAACGTGCCGCTGCTCGAGGAGACGAAAGCGATCGACGAGGGCAAGACGCTGTCGACGCGCGAGCGGATGGAGATGCACCGCACGAATCCCTCGTGCAACTCGTGCCACCGCGTCATCGACCCGCTCGGGCTCGCGCTCGAGAATTTCGACGTCACCGGCGTATGGCGCATCCGCGACAACGGCGTCTCCGTCGACCCGGTGGGCGATTTGTACGACGGCACCAAGCTCGACGGGCCGATCGCGCTGCGAAGCGCGCTGTTGAAGCATCAGGACGTCTTCATGCTCAGCTTCACCGAGAGCCTGATGACCTATGCGCTCGGCCGCCGCGTCGAGTCGTACGACATGCCGGCGATCCGCCAGATCGTGCGCGACGCCAAGGCGAAGAATTACCGGTTCTCAGCATTTATTTCGGGCGTGGCCAATAGCGCCGCATTTCGGATGGGGCGCGTCGCTCCAGTCGAGACCACGGACAGGTAGGCTCCGGCTTTAGCCGGAGCATTAGGGAGACCGAGATGTTCATCACCAGGAAGCACATATCGCGCCGCGCCGTCTTGCGCGGCATGGGTGTGACGATGGCGTTGCCGATGATCGAAGCGATGGTGCCGGCGCGCACCGTGTTCGCCAAGACGGCAGCCGGCAAGGTCAGAGTGGCCGCCATCGAGATGGTGCACGGCTCCGCGGGCGCGACCAAGTTCGGGCTGGAGAAACACCTGTGGTCGCCGGCGGCGGTAGGGACAGGCTTCGATCTTTCGCCGACCAGCCTCGCGCCCCTCGAACCGTTTCGCGATTACCTGACGGTCGTCAGCAATACCGACGTCAGAAACGCCGAGGCCTTCGAACTGCCCGAGATCGGCGGCGATCACTTCCGCTCGAGCGCGGTGTTCCTGACCCAGTCGCATCCGCGTCAGACCCAGGGGTCCGACGTGCGCGCCGGCGTCTCGTTCGATCAGATCTACGCGCAGAAGTTCGGGCAGGAAACGCCGATTCCGTCGATGCAGCTCTGCATCGAAGCGGTCGATCAGGCGGGCGGCTGCTCGTATGGCTACTCCTGCGTCTACACCGACACGATCAGCTGGGCCGACAAGAACCAGCCGCTGCCGATGATTCGCGATCCGCGGCTGGCCTTCGATCAGCTGTTCGGCGTCGGCGCCACCCCGGAGGAGCGCGCCGAGCGGCGTGCCGAAGACAAGAGCATCCTCGACTTGATCAGCGCGCAGCTCAATCGCCTGAACCGCGAGATCGGCGCGGCCGATCGCGTCCGCATCGCCAACTATCTCGATGAAGTACGTGAAATCGAGCGCCGCATCCAGAAGGTCGAGGCCTACAACAAGAGCGGCGAGCCGCGCGAGATTCCGGCCGCGCCGGTCGGCGTGCCCGATTCGTTCGACGAACACGTCAGGCTGATGTTCGATCTCCAGGCGCTGGCGTTTGCCTCGGATACGACGCGCGTGTTCTCGTTCAAGATGGGCCGCGACGCGTCAAGCCGCGTCTACCCGAATAGCGGCGTCAGCACCGGCTTCCACCCGGCGTCGCACCATGGCGATCGTGAAGACCGCGTCCTCGACTTCGCGAAGATCAACAAGTACCACGTCGGCATGCTCCCGTATTTCCTGAAGAAGCTGAAGGAGACGCCGGACGGCGAGAGCAACCTGCTCGACAACACGCTGGTGGTCTACGGATCGCCGATGGGCGACTCGAACATCCACAACCACAAGCGTTGCCCGCTGTTTTTCGCCGGCAAGGCCGGCGGCGCGCTCAAGGGCGGGCTGCACATCAAGGCGGGCGAAGGCACGCCGATGGCCAACGCGATGCTCGCGGCCCTGCAGGGTATCGGCGTCTCCGATCTCACGTCGTTTGGCGACAGCAACTCGCCGATGGATCTCAATCAGCTCCAGACCACTACGGCGGCAGTTTAGATGCGCCACGGAGACACGGAGACACGGAGACTTTTCTTGGGATCTCATATGCGCAGCTTGATCTCGGTTTGCTCGCTGGTTGCTCTCAGCTTCGCCGTCGTGCTCAGTGCCCAGTCGCCGGCGCCGATTGCCGGCGCCGCGCAGAACGGCGACCGTGAGACCGTCAAGACGCTGCTCAAGAAGGGCCTCGACGTCAACGAGGCGCAGGGCGACGGCACGACCGCGCTGCACTGGGCGGCGATCAAGGGCGACGCCGAGATGGCGCAGATGCTCATTTACGCCGGCGCCAACGTCCGTGCGACGACGCGCATCGGCGCCTATACGCCGCTGTATCTCGCGGCGAAGGGCGGCTACTCGGACGTCGTGGCGGCGCTCCTCGCGGCCGGCGCCGATGCGAAGACCGTGACGGCAAACGGCACGACGCCGCTGATGATCGCGGCGGCAGCCGGCGACACGCGATCGATCACGTCGCTCATCGAGAACGGCGCCGACATCAACGCGATGGACGGCGCGAAAGGCGAGACGCCGCTGATCTTCGCCGCCGGCTTCAATCGCACCGACGCCGTGAAGCTGCTGCTCGCGCGCGGCGCCGATCACAAGGTCACGACCAAGGTGGTCGATCTGTTCGCGCTGACGGCGCCTGAAGAGGAAGCGATGCTGCGCGGGCAAGGGGGCAACAGCACGCGCCCCGCCGGCAGCCGCCCGGCCGATGTCGCGGGCGCCACCCGCGCGTATCGCTACAACGAGCTCATCAGCTCGCAGGGCGGCCTGACCGCGCTGCTGTTTGCGGCGCGGCAGGGATACCTCGACACCGCAAAGGCGCTCCTCGACGGCGGCGCCGACATCAACCAGTTGAACGCCGGGGACAAGACCAGCCCGTTGCTCATGGCGATCATCAACGGCCACTTCGATCTCGCGACGATGCTCGTCGAGCGCGGCGCGAACGTGAACGCGGCGGCCTTCAACGGCGTGGCGCCGCTTTTCGCCGTGCTGAACATTCAATGGGCGCCGAAGTCGCTGTATCCGAGCCCGAAGGCGTATCAGCAGCAGAAGGCGACGTACCTCGATCTGATGCAGACGCTGCTCGCAAAGGGCGCCGACCCGAACGCGCGCGTTGCGCGCAAGGTCTGGTACCAGGCCTACAACTCCGATTACGCCGGGTTCGATGAAGCAGGAGCGACGCCGTTCTTCCGCGCGGCATACGCCAGCGACGTCGCCGCCATGAAGCTCCTCGCCGCGAATGGCGCCGACCCGCACATCGGCACCTTCAAGCCGGCCGGCCGGCCGTTCACCGGTGAAGGGACGAGGCAGATTCAGGACACGTCGGGCCTCCCGGCCATTCCGTATGGCGGCCCCGGCATCCTTCCGCTGCATGCCGCGACCGGCGTCGGATACGGTGAAGGCTTCGCCGCGAACTCGCATCGCTACGCGCCGACCGGTTTCCTGCCGGCGATCAAATACCTCGTCGAAGAGGCCGGCGCGGATGTGAATGCCGCCGATCACGAAGGCAACACGCCGCTCCATCTCTGCGCGTCGCGCGGCGACAATGCGTGCATCAATTACCTGGTCTCGAAGGGCGCCGACGTCATGCGCGTCAACCGCGAAGGTAATACGACTGTTGATATGGCAAATGGCCCCGTGCAGCGCACGCAGCCCTATCCCGAAACCATCAAGCTGCTCGAAGGCCTGGGCGCGAAGAACAATCACCGGTGTATTACATGCTGATGAAGACTCTGACACTGGCTGTCGTCGCGGCGGCCGTCATTGCGGCGGCGCCGGGGCAGTCCGCCTCCGCGGCTGGCGATCAGTCAGCCGCTCCGGCGAGACCAGCGGGCCAGAAAACCGCGCCGGCCAGTCCGGTCGCGTCGCATGCGCCGGCCGCGGCCACGATGCTCGCGGCCGAGCAGACCGCGGTCGTCAAGCAGTACTGCTCGACATGCCACAGCGAACGCGGCAAGGCCGGGGGCATTTCGTTCGCGAACTTCGATGCCGCGAAGATCGAGGAGAACGGCGAGCTCACCGAAAAGATGGTCCGCAAGCTGCGCGCCGGCATGATGCCGCCCGCCGGCGCCCGTCGTCCCGAACCCGCCGTCATCCAGGCAATGGTGGCGTCGTTCGAGTCGCGGATGGACAAGCTTGCGGCGCTCAATCCGAATCCCGGTTCGCGGCCGTTCCAGCGCCTCAACCGCGCCGAATATCAGAACGCCGTGCGCGATTTGCTGAACGTCGATGTCGACGTGACGACGTACCTGCCTCCCGACACGATCAGCCACGGGTTCGACAACGTCGCCGATTCACAGAGCTTTTCGCCGACGTTGATGGACGGCTACCTGCGCGCCGCCAGCCAGATCAGCCGTCTTGCGGTCGGCGATCGCAATGCCTCGGCTTCGTCGGTGACCTACAAGATTCCGCGCGCCGCTTCGCAGATGCGCCGCGTCGACGGCGCGCCGATGGGCACCCGCGGCGGCACGTCAGTGGTCCACACCTTCCCGGCCGATGGTCATTACGTGCTGAAGGCGTCGCTGCATTACGAGCCGCTCGGCGGTCTTGCCGGCAGGAATTCGATGACGGCCTACGACCTCAAGGAGCAGGTTGAGTTTTCGGTCAACGGCGAGCGCGTCGCGCTGATCGATTTGAATACGCGCATGAGCGAGACCGATCCCAAGAACGGTCTCGTGCTCGTGACGCCGCCCGTGCACATCAAGGCCGGCCCGCAGCGCGTCACCGCCGCGTTCGTGCAGAAGCTCGATGGTCCGGTTGACGATTTGCTGATGCCGCTTGAAAACACGCTCGCCGACGTCAGCATCACGTGGGGTGTGACGATGCTGCCGCACCTTCGCGATTTCATCGTTCAGGGCCCGCTCGATGTCACGGGCGTGTCGGACACGCCGAGCCGCCTGAAGATTTTCTCGTGCCGGCCGACCGCGAAGGCCGAAGAAGAGTCGTGCGCGACCGAGATCGTCAAGAAGCTGTCGACGCAGGCGTTTCGCGGCGCGCCGACCGCTGCCGACCTCCAGGACGCGATGAAGTTCTACGATCAGGGACGCGAAAAAGGAGGCTTCGAAGCCGGCATTCGCCTGTCCATTCAGTCGATCCTGATGAGCCCGCGCTTCCTGTTCCGCCTCGAGCAGCAGCCGACCGGCATCCGCAACACCTCCGCCGGGGCCCCCGACGCGCGGACTTTGCGCGATGGGGTGGCCTTCCGCCTTGCGGACGAAGACATTGCGTCGCGCCTGTCGTTTTTCCTGTGGGGCACCGTTCCGGATGCGGAACTGGTTCGCGCGGCCAGCCTCGGTTCGCTCAAGACCGCGGCCGGGATCGATAAGCAGGTACGCCGCATGCTCGCGGACAAGCGATCGGAAGCGCTGTCGACGCGTTTTGCGTCGCAGTGGCTCCGCCTCCAGGACCTCGACAAGATCTTCCCGGACTACCTGCTGTATCCGCAGTACGACGACACGCTCGCCAAGGCGATGAAGAAAGAGACCGAGCTTTTCTTCGATTCGATCGTGCGCGAGGACCGCAGCGTGCTGGATCTGGTGACCGCCGACTACTCGTTCGTGAACGAGCGGCTGGCGATTCACTACGGCATCCCGAACGTGACCGGCAGCGCGTTCCAGCGGGTAACGCTGCCGCCGTATCGCCGCGGCCTGCTCGGACAGGGCAGCATCCTGACGCTGACCTCGGTGGCCGATCGCACCTCGCCCGTGCAGCGGGGCAAGTGGGTGATGGAGGTGCTGCTGGCGTCGCCGCCGCCACCGCCGCCGCCGAATGTGCCGGCGCTTGACGATTCGGTCAAGGCCAATGAAGGCGGCAAGATGCTGTCGACCCGCGAGCGCATGGAGCAGCATCGCAACAACCCGAGCTGCAACTCGTGCCACCGCGTGATCGATCCGCTCGGCCTCGCGCTCGAGAACTTCGACGTCACCGGCGCGTGGCGCATCAAGGACAACGAGGTCCCGGTCGACGTCAACGGCGATCTCTACGACGGTACCCGGATGGAGGGGCCTGCGGGGCTCCGCGCGGCGCTGCTCAAGCACCAGGACATGTTCCTGACCGGCTTCACCGAGAGCCTGCTGACCTATGCGCTGGGCCGCCGCATCGAATACACCGACATGCCGATGATTCGCGCGATCGTCCGTGACGCGGCGAAGAAGGACGACAAGATTTCGGCCTTCATCCTGGGCGTGGTGAACAGCAGCGCGTTCAAGATGGGTGTGGCTGATACTGGCAAGAGCGAGCGGCGCGCAGCCGACGTCGCGCCGCCGCGCTGATGGTGCAACGGTTCAAGGAGTTCAAGCAGTTCAAGGGTTTGCAGGAGCAGACATGTATTTGACGCAGAAGCAGCTATCCCGCCGCACCGTGTTGAAGGGCGTCGGCGTCACCATGGCGTTGCCGTTCCTCGAGGCGATGGTCCCGGCGCGCGCGTCGGCCCAGGCCGCGCGCGGCAAGGTCCGCTTTGCCGCGATCGAAATGGTCCACGGATCCGCGGGCAGCACCGCGTTCGGCATCAAGAAAAACATGTGGGCGCCCTCCGCGGTTGGTCGCGAGTTCGACCTGTCGCCGAGCAGCCTGCAGCCGCTCGAGGCCTTCCGCGATCACATCACGATCATCAGCAATACCGACGTGAGGAACGCCGAAGCCTTCACCGCCCCTGAAATCGGCGGCGATCACTTCCGCTCGAGCGCCGTGTTCCTGACGCAGATGCATCCCAAGCAGACGCAGGGCAGCGATGTCCACGTCGGCACCTCGATCGATCAGTACTACGCGCAGAAGAACGGCCAGGGCACGGCGATTCCGTCGATGCAGCTGTGCATCGAGAACGTCGACCAGGCCGGCGGCTGCTCCTACGGCTACTCGTGCACCTACACCGACTCGATCAGCTGGGCGGCGGCCGATCAGCCGCTGCCGATGATTCGCGACCCGCGCACCGTGTTCGATCAGCTGTTCGGCGTCGGCGCCACGCCCGCCGAACGCACGGAGCGCCGCGGCGAGGACAAGAGCATCCTCGACTGGCTCGGCACCGCGGTGACGCGCCTCAACAAGAACCTGGGCGCCGCCGATCGCGCGCGCCTCAACGACTATCTGGACGACGTGCGCGAGATCGAGCGCCGCATCCAGCAGGTCGAGGCCGCCAACAGCAAGGGCGAGCCGCGCGAGCTGCCCGGCGCGCCGGTCGGCGTGCCCGATTCGTTCGAAGAGCACGTCAAGCTGATGTTCGATCTGCAGGCGCTGGCCTTCGCGTCGGACACGACGCGCGTGTTCGCGTTCAAGCTCGGGCGCGATGCCTCAAACCGCGTCTACGCCGACAGCGGCTACAAGGCTGCGTTCCACTCGGCGTCGCATCACCAGGACCGCGACGATCGCATTATCGAGTTTGCGAAGATCAACAAGTACCACGTCAGCATGGTTCCGTACTTCCTGAACAAGCTGAAGAACACGCCGGACGGCGACGCGACGCTGCTCGACAACACGCTGCTCGTCTACGGATCGCCGATGGGCAACTCGAACGTGCACAACCACAAGCGCTGCCCGCTGTTTCTCGCCGGCCACGCCGGCGGCGCGCTGAAGGGCGGCCTGCACCTGCGCGCGGCGGACGGCACGCCGATGGCCAACGTCATGCTGTCGGTGGCGCAGATGCTCGGCATGAACGACTTCAAGCAGTTCGGCGACAGCACCTCGGCGTTCGATTTGAACACCGTGCCGGCGACGACTGCTGCTGAATGACGTACGGGCCACGGAGGCACGGAGTCACGGAGACATCTTTTCGAAACGCCGGTGCCGCTCAGCGGCACTGGTATTTCAAAAAGTTGTCTCTGTGTTCTCCGTGCCTCCGTGGCTAACGTCCGTGACAGGAATTGACTATGCGCAGAATAGTAACGATTGGACTGGTGGTCGCGCTGTCGGTTGGCATCAACGCGGCGGAGTCGCTGGTGGCGGACGCTGCTGCCCGCGGTGATCGTGAAACGGTGAAGTCGCTGCTCAAGCAGGCCGCCGACGTCAACGCGGCGCAGGGCGACGGCATGACCGCGCTGCACTGGGCGGCGATGAACGGCGACGCCGAGCTCGCGCAGATGCTGATCGTGGCCGGCGCCAACATCAAGGCCACGACACGGCTTGGCAGCTACACGCCGCTGTATCTCGCGAGTCAGCAGGGCCACGGCGCCATCGTGCAGGCACTCATCAAGGCCGGCGGCGATGTGAAGGCCGGCACGCCGAACGGCACCACGCCGCTGATGGTCGCCGCGGCATCCGGTGAAGTCGACGCGGTCAAGGCGCTGCTCGACGCCGGCGCCGATGTCAACGCCAAGGACGGCGTGCGCGCCCAGACGGCGATCATGTACGCGGCGGCGTCGAATCGCGCCGCGGTGATTGAGCTTCTGGCCTCGAAGGGCGCTGATCTCAAGGCGACCAACAAGGTGTCGGACCTCGCCAATCTTTCGCGCGAGGGTGCAGGCTTCGGCGGCAATCCCCAGGTCCCGGCTGGCGGTCCCGGACAGGGCGGTCCCGCCGCGGCCGCGCCGGCACGCCGGGCGCCGATGCCGGGCGTCGATCGGAACTACCAGCTGAACGAACTGATCATCGCGCAGGGCGGCCTTACCCCGCTGCTGTACGCCGTGCGCCAGGGATACCAGGAATCGACCGACGCTCTGCTCAAGGCCGGCGCCGACCTCAATCAGCCATCCAAGGGCGACGGCACCACGCCGCTGCTGATGGCCGTGATCAACGGGCATTTCGATCTCGCGAAGTCGCTGCTCGAGAAGGGCGCGAACGCGAACACGCCGAGCGCCAACGGCGTGACGCCGCTCTACGGCGTGCTCAACGTCGAATGGGCGCCCAAGGCGCTGTATCCGCAGCCGCGCGCGCACATGCAGCAGAAGACCGGCTATCTCGACCTGATGCAGCAGCTGATCGACAAGGGCGCCGATGTGAACGCGCGGCTCAAGATGAAGGTCTGGTATTCCGGCTACAGCTTCGACCTGTCGGGCGTCGACGAGATCGGCGCAAGCGTGTTCTGGCGCGCCGCGTATGCCAGCGACGTGGCCGCGATGCGCCTGCTCGTGGCCGCCGGCGCGGATCCGAACGTGCCGACCATGAAGCCCGCAGGCCGCGCGCGTTTTGGCGACATGCTCGAGGCCCGCGAAGTCGTCGACCAGTCGGGCCTGCCGCCCGTGCCGGTTGGCGGTCCGTCGATTACAGCGCTCCAGGCCGCCGCCGGCGCCGGTTACGGTGAAGGCTTTGGCGCGAACTCACATCGTTTTGCCCCGACCGGCATGCTGGCCGCGGTGCAGTATCTCGTCGAAGAGCTCGGCGCCGACGTCAACGCCGCCGATCACGAAGGCAAGACGGCCCTGCATCACGCCGCCTCCCGCGGCGACAACGAAATGATTCTCTACCTGGTGTCGAAAGGCGCCAACGTGAAAGCTGTCGATCGTGAGGGGAGAACGACAGTCGATATGGCCAACGGGCCCGTGCAGCGCATTCAACCGTTTCCCGAGACCATCGCCCTTCTCGAAAAGCTCGGAGCAAAGAATAACCATAAGTGCATCTCCTGTTAGTCGCGCTCTTTCTCATTTTCCTCTCGTCCAACCCGGCGCTGGCACAGGCCCCTGAAGCAGGGGCCCCGGCCAGCCCTGCGCCCGCGCCGGGGTCCGTGGTGATCGACGGTCCTGCGCCGTCCGATCAGCCGAACGTGCTGGTGCGCGACGCGGACTTCAAGTCGACGATCCGCGCGATCAAGCTGCGCGCACCGCTCAAGTTAGATGGCCGCCTGGATGACGAGGTCTACACGCAGTTTCCCGGCTTCGGCGGCATGCTGCAGGTGTCGCCGCGCTACAACCAGCCGTCGACCGAGAAGACCGAGATCTGGGTGATGTTCGACGGCGACAACATTTACATCGCCGCGCGCTGCTGGGATGAGGCGCCGCCCGAGAAGTGGATCGCCAACGAGCTGCGCCGCGACACCAACCAGATGCGGCAGAACGATCACTTCGGCGTCGGCTTCGACACCTTCTACGATCGCCGCAGCGGCTTCATGTTCTACGCCAATCCGCTCGGCGGATTCGCCGACTACTCGATCATTGACGAGGGCGCGCCCAACACCGACTGGAATCCGGTGTGGGACGTTCGCACTGGCCGCTTCGAGGGCGGCTGGACGCTCGAAATGAAATTCCCGTTCAAGTCGCTTCGCTACACGTCCGGCCCGGATCAAGTGTGGGGCATCCAGTTCCGCCGCTCCATCCGCCACAAGAACGAGTGGACCTACTGGACGCCGGTCCCGCAAAACATGGCCGGCCCGGGCGCGCTCAACCGCGTGTCGGCGTACGGCACGGTGGTCGGTCTCGATCTGCCCGCGGCCGGCCGCAACCTCGAGCTGAAACCGTACGCGCTCGGCAAGATGAGCACCGACCGGCTGACCAATCCTCCGACCTCGAACGACAAGGACGGTGACATCGGCGGCGACGTGAAGTACGGCGTCACCGCGAATCTCACCGCCGACCTCACCATCAATACCGACTTCGCGCAGGTCGAGATCGACGAGCAGCAGGTCAACCTGACGCGCTTCAACCTGTTTCTCCCGGAGAAGCGCGAGTTCTTCCTCGAAGGCCGCGGGATGTTTGATTTCGGCCGCGGCGGCTCCTCGGGTGGAAACGTCGGCATACCAGGTCAGTTCGGCGGCGTCAGCGACACGCCGTATTTGTTCTACACGCGCCGCATCGGCCTCAACCGCAACCGCATCATCCCGATCGATGCCGGTGGCCGCCTGACCGGCAAGATCGGCGCCTTCGGCGTCGGCGTCATGAACATCCAGGCCGGCGATGAAGAAGTCTCGCGCACGCCCCCGACCAATTTCACGGTGGTGCGCCTCAAGCGCGACATCCTGCGCCGCAGCACCATCGGCGCGATGTTCACCAATCGCAATGAATCAACCGTGACGCCCGGCGGCAACAACCAGGCGTATGGCGTCGACGCGGCGCTGGGCTTCTACCAGAACGTGGCGATCGGCGGCTACTACGCGCAGACCCAGACGACCGACATTACCGGCGACAACGAGAGCTACCAGGGCAAGTTCGACTGGGCGCCGGATCGCTACGGCGTGAGCGGCGAAGTGCTGAAGGTGGGGAAGGCGTTCAACCCCGAGGTCGGCTTCCTGCGGCGCACCGATTTCACGCGCTCGTTCGGCTCGGCGCGCTTCAGCCCGCGGCCGAAGTCGTCGCGCTACGTGCGTAAGTACACCTCGCAGGCGAGCTACGAGTATTACGAGAACGGCGCTGGTGATGTCGAGTCACGCCAGGCCACCGGCCGGTTCAACGTCGAGCTCAATAACAGCGACAGCTTCAACATTGATGCGAACGCGAACTACGACCTGCTGCTGACGCCGTTTTCGCCCGCGGCCGGCCACGTGATCCCGGTCGGCGGCTATCACTACAACGACGTGCTGATGTCCTACAACATGGGGCAGCAGAGGCGGCTGTCGGGCATCCTCGGCGCGCAGCTCGGCGAGTACTACAACGGCACCATCAAGGCGTTGACCTTCTCGCAGGGCCGCTACGCGATCCTCAAGCAGTTCTCCGTCGAGCCGCGCATGTCGATCACGCGTGTGGATCTGCCGGACAGCTCGTTCACGACGAAGCAGGTTGGCGCGCGCACGGATTACGGGTTCAGCCCGCGGATGTTCGCGAGCGCGCTCCTCCAGTACAGCTCGGCGGACCACACGTTCAGCAGCAATGTGCGTTTCCGTTGGGAATACCGCCCCGGAAGCGAGTTCTTCGTGGTGTGGACCGACGAGCAGGACACCAACCCCCTGGACCCCCGGCGGGGGAATATCGCCCTCAGGAACCGGGCTTTCGTCGTCAAGATGACCCGCCTGTTCCGATTCTGACCCTTCGGCCTATTTACTAGGCGTTCGCGCCCGATTCGAGATACGGTAGTGGCCGCGGTCGCGCCTTTGCGGCCGCACTTCGTCTACCTCTTTCGGCGGGATACTCAAATGGCGGCAGCAGTTTCAGGAACGATCAAGCGCATCGTCAGCGACAAGGGATTCGGATTCGTGGCAGCGGACGACGGCACCGAATACTTCTTCCACAATTCAGCGGTTCAGGGCACTCGGTTCGACGAGCTGCGCGAGGGTCAGAAAGTGACCTTCGAAAAGGGTCAGGGGCCAAAGGGCCCGCGCGCCGAGAACGTGCGGCCTTCGTAGCCGTCACGGTTCGTCGCGCAGCGACGCTTTGAGCGTCGTCGGCCGGCCGTCGATCGACTCGTAGTCGTAGACCATCCGGAAATTCGAGCGGCCAAACATGCGGACGCGACCGGTCGAGGTCATCTCGACCGGCACGACGCGGTCGCCGACGTGTGCGTATTTATACGTGACGTCGACATCGCGCAGCCAGAACGAAGGGCTCTTCACCAGGCGTCCTTCAATCCTCGTCATCAGGCCCGACTCGGGGTCTACGAGCACGCTGCCAGTCAGGATGCCGTCAGATTTCTTGGCGGGCTTGAGCAGCACGCGCTGAAGGCCCCCGTCTGCCATCCCGCCGTCCTCGAAGAGGTAATTCATTGACTCGAGCGAGGCGTGGAGGCGCTTGCCGCTGGCAATGAGCTTCTGCTCGCTCACCAGCATCCCCCGCAGGATCTTGTTTCGCACGTACTCCGAACCGCCTTCGCGCACGACGTCGTAGGTGAAACCACGGCCGGGCGTGTATTCCGTCCAGGCTTCGATCCAGCCGCGTCTATCGGAATCCAGGAGCCCGCCCTCCATCCTTCGGAAGGCGCGGTAGGGCGGCGGCGCAACATTATTGGACTTGGCGAGGACTTGTTCGAAAGCCGGGCCGGCCGCGGTGGCGGCGGACATCCGACCGGCGCTCCACAATCCGGTGAGCGCGAGTGCCAGAATTGCCGCCGCGAGCGAAGGACACCGTGTTGCCATGTCGCTACCGCCTGACGCTGCAGATCGTGTGCCAGCGTTGCACGCGAATCTCCCGCCGAGGTGAAGCCGCGGCGAGATCTGCAGTATAGAAGAGGTGACATGGCGACACTCACCGAAATCACCGAAGGACACTCGAAGCGGATTTCCCGGATTACGAAAATTCGCGAGGACGGCTTGCGCGAGGCGCTCGCGGCGCGCGACCGGGACCTCCGCGCGATACCTGCGACAGCCAAGATCTACGACGCGTTCGAAGCCCAGATCGCCGATGCCCGCGCCAAGCAGAGTGCGACGGACGCCAAGGCTGAAACCGCCCGCGCCAATACGCTCTCGGAGGTCAGCGACAAACTCGCCGATGCCCTCGCCGATGCGCAGCGCGTCAGGCGCGAGGCGGACGTGGCGGCGTTCGAGAAGCGGCGCAACGCCGAGGAAGACGCTGAGCATGAATTCCTGCTCGCAATAGGCGGGTCGGCCTCCAAGCCCACTTCCAAGGAAGCGCAGCGAATCCGCGCCGAGAAACTCGACAAGGCGAAGAAGGACTTCGACGCCGCGCTCATTGCCGCGCAGGATGCGTTTCGCCAGTCGCGTGATCTAGCGCTCGTCGCGCAGAGCCGCGGCGCGCGGGGCGCGGATCAATCGTTTGCCGCGACGGCGCGCGTCAATGAGGCGTCGATGAAGGCGGCGCGCGCCGACGCGGAACGGGCGCTCGCGCAAGCGCTGGCGGCGCTGCCAGCCGCCGCTGCCGAATTCGCTGAATGGCGCCAGGCGACCGCGGCCATCGCTGCCGAGTACAAACGTGCCGAGAACGAGGAGTTCGAACGGTTTCACAGGGAGGTGCAGGCCCTCAAGGGCTAGCACCTCCTCACGGTCCTACTTGCCGTCGATTGGCGTCTTCTTGATGCGCTGCAGCATGTTGTTGAACGGCGGCAGCTGATCGGTGACGGTCTTTTCGAGCCGATCGGTCTCGGCCTTGAGCTCGGCGACGAGGTCGTTGAAAATCGGCTCGACGTTCCCGGTCGGACGGCCTTCGCCCGACACCGCGACGCGCAGCAGCGATGCGAGGCGGTTGTTGGTCTTGATTGGAAAGTTGAGCGGATCCTGTCCGCTCTGGTTCTTCACCTGGTAGACATCCTCTTCGACCGTCGCAAGCGCCCTGGTCAGCTGTTCGCCCGCGGTGCGAACTTCAGCCGGGGCGTCCTTGATGCGATCGGCGATGTCGGTCTTGATGCGGCGAATGCGGATCACCGCGAGGTTGGCCTCGTTGACCTTGTCGCGAATCCGGCTGGCCAGGGCGAACTGGAACTGCAGGTCGGCATCGCTCGTCGGACGCAGCGGGTGCTTCAAGACCTGGAACGACTGTGTCTGTGTGACGCCATCGGCGGTGAGCCGCACCTGATACGAACCGGGCAGCACCGCAGGCCCGTTCTGCGTCGCGCCCCACAGAATCATGCCCGGGAACGTCACGACGCCAGTCGAGTTGAGATCCCACGTGAAGCGGTTCATGCCCGCCGCCATCGGCGCGCCTTGCGGTCCGCGGGGAAAATCGTCATCGCCGCCGGCCGGGGCGGTCTCGCCGGGCTTGCGTGGCGGGTTGCCATTCACCGAGCGCACGACCTGGCCCTTCGCGTCGAGGAAGTCGATCGTCAGCTGCTTCGGCTCGCTCTTCAGGTAATACGTGACGATCGGGCGATCGAGGCCGCGCGTCGAGTTCGCCGGCTTGAACACCATGACGTCGGTCGTCGCCGTCGTTCCGAACTGCCGGAGCGCCGCGATGTCGTCGAGCACGTAGAAGCCGCGGCCGTGCGTGCCGATCACGAGCGCATTGTCCTCGACCACGAGATCGGTGGTCGGCGTGTCGGGCAAGCCGCTCTTCAGCGGCAGCCAGCTCTCGCCGTCGTTGTACGACACATAGACGCTGTGCTGCGTGCCCGCGTACAGCAGTCCGCGCCGCGCCGGATCTTCGCGCACGGTGTGCACGTAGTCGTTGGCGGCAATGCCGGTGACGATCTTTTTCCACGTCTTGCCGTAATCGCCCGTCCGGAAGATGTAGGGCGCGCGATCGCCGAGCAGCATCTTCTTGACCGCGACGTAAGCAGTGCCGTTGTCAAATGACGAGCCGTCGATCTGGCTGACGCGGCCGAGGTCCGGCATCTCGGCAGGAGTCACATTTGTCCAGTTCTTGCCGCCATCGCGCGTCAGTTGGACGATGCCGTCATCCGACCCGGACCAGATGATGTTGACGTCCTTCTTGCCAGGTGCGAGCGAGAACACG
>Ga0310890_10000306_pt1 | contig 15299 bp, 15 predicted proteins | sample T20D3metaG_FD_203751 | JGI IMG/M metagenome (GOLD analysis project Ga0310890, IMG submission 203751) | Lab incubated soil microbial communities from West Virginia University Organic Research Farm, Morgantown, WV, United States - T20D3 | ecosystem: Environmental > Terrestrial > Soil >... | reverse complement strand
CATCTGGCTGATCTGGAGGCGCAAGTCGTCGAGGTCGAACTTGCCCTTCTCCATCTTGCGGGCGAGCTTTTCGGCATCCTCGATCTTGACGGTTTCGGCGGCCCGCTCGACCAGCGAGACCACGTCACCCATGCCGAGGATGCGGCCGGCGACACGGCTTGGATGGAATGCCTCAAGCGCATCGATCGCTTCGCCGGTGCCGGCAAACTTGATCGGCTTGCCGGTAACGGCGCGCATCGAAAGCGCCGCGCCGCCGCGGGCATCACCGTCCATGCGCGTCAGGATGACGCCGCTAAGGTCGACTTCGCCGGCAAAGCCCTTGGCGACATTGACCGCGTCCTGGCCGGTCAGGCTGTCGACCACCAGCAGAGTCTCGACAGGCCTAGATGAGGCGGCGACGGCCTTCATTTCGGCCATTAGCATGTCATCGACATGCAGGCGGCCGGCGGTGTCGAGCAGCAGTACGTCGTAGCCCTGCAGACGGGCTGACTGGAGCGCACGCTCCGTAATCTGGACCGGGGTCTGGCCTGGCACGATGGGCAGCGTGTTGACGTTGGCCTGGCGGCCGAGGACAGCAAGCTGTTCCTGCGCCGCCGGACGGGCGACGTCGAGCGATGCCATCAGCACCCTCTTGCGCTCACGTTCAGACAGGCGCTTGGCCAACTTGGCGGTCGTGGTGGTCTTACCCGAGCCCTGGAGACCGACCATCATGACGACGGCCGGCGGATTGACGTCGAGGTTGAGTTCCGCAGTCTCCGACCCCAGCATTTCGACCAGCGCGTCGTTGACGATCTTGACGACCATCTGGCCCGGAGTGACCGAGCGGATCACTTCCTGCCCGACGGCGCGCTCCGTGATCTTGTCGACAAAATCGCGGGCGACCGGAAGAGCGACATCGGCTTCGAGCAGTGCGACGCGAACTTCGCGCATTGCCCCACGCACGTCGTCTTCCGACAGCGCGCCGCGACCGCGGAGCTTGTCGAAGACGCCGGACAGGCGATCGCTCAGTGACTCGAACATCCAAAACTCCCAAAATCGACTGGCCGCAACGAAAACGACGCCGGCGGGCGAAACCTCGCCGGCCAGCGTGTCCCGAAGGACGCCATCGATGTATGTCCGTTAAGACGGGGCGGCCCCTACGGTAGAGGGGCGCAAAGGTCAAGGTTCAGGAGGCTCTGAACCGACTGTCCATGTTTGGTAGAAAAAAGGGAGGCGGAAGAAAAGCGCCCCCGCGCCCTCCTCCCGCCTCTCGGGAAGAAGCGGACGGGCAGCATGCTCTCTGACCCATCCACTTCCGGGGAGATCATTCAAATGCCGCCGCCCCTGCTCGGGTTGAGGGACGGCGGCAACGCGGTACAAGCGGTGAAGCATCAACCGCGGAAGAGAATTGCTGCGAGAGGCCTGGGAGAGCGGTGGCCTGGTCCGACAAGGGTATGGCTGATTTCCCCCAGCACTCACCTCTCTGAACGGCATCCACGGGGATGCTGCCCATGAGCGAGCCAAATGGCAGTACCAACCTGGCTGATGGCGATGAATGCGGCATTGCGAACCCCCCGAGCAATTCCTCGCAATCGGCATCGCTCCAGCAGGCACCGTGGGCCATGGAGAAAAGATGATTTTTTTCTGATTTCTCTCTGCTAGGCTACCTCCCAGGGGGGAATTGATGGCCATTGATCTGGGGAAGGAGCCGCCGCTCGAAGTCGGCGGCGCAACCATCGACCCCATATCCCGCGAAGCAAAATATGCCGGCGGCCTGGAAAGGCTTCAGCCGCAGACCCTCAAGGTATTGATCGCCCTGACCCGGCGACGGAACCAGGTCGTGACCCGGGCAGAGCTTGTCGAATCCTGTTGGGATGCCAAATTCGTTGGCGACGACGTCATCAACCGGTCAATCCTGATGCTTCGCCAATTCGCCGAGCGTGCTGGCGGCTTCACAATCGAGACGGTGCCGAAAACCGGGTACCGGTTGGTCGAGGAAGATGCAGGCCGCAATAACGTGCGCCGGAGATGGTTGGCGGCGGCCTCCGCGGCTTTGTTGCTTGCTGCCGTAACGATTGCGTTGTGGCGTCCGTGGGCCGAATCCAATGTCATAACCGTAGCGGTGACGGCCGCAGACGGATCGCAGCTTTCGACGGAGCTGTCCCAGAGCCTGCTCACCAGGCTTGGTGGCCTGCAGGCTGCGAAGACCAACAAAATGAGGCTGTTCGAGCTCGACCGGCAAGCGGGCGGCAAGGCCGACCTCATCTTCGAGGTTGGAGGCACCAGCAACGATCACGTAACAGAAGCCAACATCGTCCTGCTTTCCGGCAAGGATCGATCGGTTCTGTGGTCAAAGGATTTCAATCAGCCGCCCGCCAAGCTGGCGGACTTGGAACAGACCGTGGCGTTTACGACCGGGCGTGTGCTGGATTGCGCGCTGGAAGGACGCCCTGCCGAAGGCAAGGAACTGCCGGGGGACAGCTTCAAGCTATACCTGAATGGCTGTGCGATCTTCGCCGATGCCTATCGTGTCGACCCCAAGCGGGTGATTCCGATCTTCACGCAGGTTGTTAAGGAGGCGCCGAAGTTTGCCGCCGGATGGGGAAAGCTGATCCTTGCCGAAGGGCAATTTGTGAACGTGGAGATTATCTTCTTCGACCGCAGGCCGGCGATCCCCGTCGAACAGCATATTGCACAGGCGCGCAAACTCGATCCGCACATTCCAGAGGCCTATGTCGCCGAGTTTCTTATGTTGCCGATCAGCGCGTTTGATGAGCGGATGAAGCTCATCGACAAGGCCTCGGCCGTTCATCCCAACAACCCCGATCTGCTCACAATCCGATCCGAATTTTACTTGACAGTCGGGCGCCTGAACGAGGCGGTCGAGGCGGCGCGGCGAGCGTTCGAATTTGATCCTTTGACTCCCGGCTTGGGCAATAACCTCATCCAGACGCTTGCCTACTCCGGTCAGACCCAAGTCGCCGCCGGGGAGTTGAAGCGCGCCGAGCAACTGTGGCCCGGTACGCTGACGCTGCGCGATGCGCGCTTCCGCTTTCACCTTCGGTACGGCGATCCGCGCGTCGCGCTTCAGATCGTGCGGTCGGAAGGCATCAGCCAGGAGTTCGAAGAATTCCTCGTTGCCAGGATCGATCCGACGCCGGCCAATATCGAGCGCGCCGTCAACGCGGTACGGCAGCGGGGAACGACAAGCGCCAAGTCCATCAACGATCTGACTCAATTGCTTGCCCAGTTCGGGCGAGAGGATGAAGCCTATGAGCTGATCATGGGCTGGCAGCGGACGGATCAGGCGGGCGCCATGTCCGGAATGCTATTCCGGCCCACCACCAAAAAATTGAGGAGCAATCCTCGATTCATGCGAATCGCCGATCACCTCGGATTGCTCGCGCATTGGCAAAAGAGCGGCAAATGGCCCGATTTCTGCTCCGAGCCCGATCTTCCCTACGACTGCAAGGCAGAGGCGGCAAAGCTAACGGCCAATCGTACTAGCTAGAAGGTTTCGCCGCGCTCGATCACTTCACGCTCCTCTGGCGAACTAACGCGGCCCAAAGCCTGGTTGCGCCCGGGGAAGCGGCCGAAGCGACTGATCTGCTCGTTATGTAGGACCGCGAACCTGTAGTTGAATGGATCGCGCTTCCGGAATTCCGCAATCGAGCGTTCCTGATCCTCGGCCTTTTCGCTGTGCATCAACGGCATCAAAACGAAGCTTGGCAGCGGCTCCTGGACCCTATCGACCCAGTCCCTTTCCAACGCTTCTTTGCACAATTCCAGCGCGAGGCTGTCCGCTTCGAACGCCTTGGCCGATCCGCGAAACATGTTCCGGCTGAATTGGTCGGTGAGGATGATTGCCGCGGCCAACGTATCCGGACTGTCCCTCCAGCCCGCCGCATTTGTTTCGAGCACCTGCTCGCGAACCTTGCCGAACCGCTCGGCGATGTGCCGGTCTATCGCCGGATCTTTCTTCCAATGCTGTTCGCTCGACAGCTCGTCGCACCAAAACTGAATAACAGCGTGGGCGAGATCCGTCGGACTGCCGCTCATTTCGATGGCTTGCCCCGCGGCGGGCCGCCCGGACGGCCACCGCCCGGCCTTCCTCCGCCTGGCCTTCCTCCGCCCGGCTGACCGCCACCAGGCCCGCTGCCAGGCCCTCTCCGCCCTGATCCCTTTCGAAAATCGCGGCGATCGGCGGGAACGCGTCGATCGCGCTCCGGCACGCGGTCCATCGGCCGCGATTGCTGCATCTCCTGCTTGGGGCCGACCGCATAACCTTCTTTCAGGAACTGGGTGAAGGCGGCCCGGACGCTTTGTGCGATCGAATCCTGCACCGGCTTGGGCAGGTCTGCGAACGTCGTGTTGCGATGGACGCTCTGCAAGTCGCGCAGCATGAGATTCGGCACGCCCTTCGAAGCGGCCTTCATAGCCTCCAGCGCGTCGATTACTGCTGACAGCAAGATCGATTGCATGACGTCGGACGCGGCTTTTTGCACCTTCACTTCTCCTGATTTCGACCGACGCGGTGGACTAACGGCCATGCGCTCCCTAATTCGGCGCGCGTGACGCGGCAATTCCACAAGATGCACGGACTTGGAAACGACTTTGTCGTGTTGGACGGTCGCGAACAGCCGATTTCCATGACCCCGGCGCTTGCCAAGGCTCTTGCCGACCGCCAGCTGGGCATCGGCTGCGACCAGCTTATCCTGCTCGAGCCGTCGACTACCGCCGATGTCAAAATGCGCATCTGGAATCATGACGGCAGCGAAGTGCAGAGCTGCGGCAATGCCTCGCGCTGCGTCGTCGCACTGACCGGCGCCAAGAATTTGGAGACAAGCGGCGGCATCGTCGAGGGCGAAACGTTCGGCGCCGAAGTCGAGGTCAGCCTTCCGCCGCCACACTTCAAATGGGACGAGGTGCCGCTCAATTATCCGATGGATACGGCGCGGCTGCCGCTTGCCTGGGGCCCGCTGGAGCATCCGATGGCTCTCAACGTCGGCAATCCGCATCTCGTTTCCTTCGTGCGCGACGAAAAGGCAATCGACCTCGTCAGCATCGGCCCAAGCATCGAGCACGACCCGGCCTTCCCCGAGCGGATCAACGTCAATGTCGCCAGCGTTGCCGACGACGGCATTCACCTCCGCACCTGGGAGCGCGGATCGGGGATGACCTTGGCCTGCGGAACCGGAGCCTGCGCGACCGCAGTCGCTGCCATCGTCCAGAAAAAGGTGGTTTCTCCTGTCCGCGTTCACATGCGCGGCGGTGAACTGACTATCACGTGGGCGCCCGGCGAGCCGATCCACATGCGCGGCAGCGCAACCCATGTGTTCAAGGGCGAGATCGACCTGGAGCAGTTCAACTGATGAGCGCCCACACGATCACGCTCGGGTGCCGCCTCAATTTTGCCGAGAGCGAAACGATGCGCGCGCTTGCCGGCGAAGACGCCATTATCGTCAATAGCTGCGCCGTCACCAACGAGGCTGTGCGCCAGACGAGGCAGGCGATCCGCCGAGCCCACCGGGAAAGCCCGGAAAAACGGATCATCGTCACCGGTTGCGCCGCCCAGCTCGATCCCGACAGCTTTGCGGCGATGCCGGAGGTGGCGAAGGTCATCGGCAATGCGGACAAATATCACGCATCGGCTTTTTCCAGCGAAATCAAGGTAGTTGTCAGTGACGTCATGGCGGCACCGGCGCCGCCGGTCGCCGCAGGCTTCCTTGCTCGCGTACGAAGTTTCGTGGCCGTTCAGACGGGATGCGACCATCGGTGCACTTTCTGCTCGATCTGGCAGGCTCGTGGCGCCAGCCGGTCCCTGCCCTATGTGGCTGTTCGGGACGCGGTGTCGCGCGAACTGGACGCTGGCGCGAAGGAAATCGTTCTCACCGGTGTCGACATCACCAGCTACGGCGGCGGCCTGGGTCCGCTATGCCAGCGGCTGCTCAATGAGCTGCCGCTGTTGAAGCGCCTGCGCCTGTCCTCGCTCGACAGCATCGAGATCGACGATGCCTTGATGGAGCTGGTTGCCGGCGAACGGCGGCTGCTCCCTCATTTCCACCTGTCGCTGCAGGCGGGCGACGATTTGATCCTCAAGCGGATGAAGCGGCGTCACACCCGCGCGCAGGCCGTCGAAACCGTGGCCCGGCTCAAGGCGGCGCGCAGTGACGTCTCGATCGGAGCGGACCTCATCGCTGGCTTTCCAACCGAGACCGAGGAAGCCGCGCTGAATTCGCTGAAGCTGCTCGACGACTGCGATATCGTGGCGGCCCACATCTTCCCTTTTTCGCCGCGGCCGAACACGCCCGCAGCCAGGATGCCGCAACTTGAGCGTGAGATCGTCAAGGCCAGGGCTGCCCGCCTCCGTCAGGTGGCTGCAGAACGGCGGATAAGCTGGCTCGATAGTCTGGTCGGCGCCACTCAAACGGTCCTGATCGAAAATAGCGAGAAGGGACACAGCGATGGGTTCGCGCCCGTCAGCATTGCCGGTACCAAGCGCGGCGACCTTGGAGCGGCCACGATCATTGGCCGCAATGACGATCAATTAGTCGGGATTTTTGAATGAGTTGGCTCGAACGCTTAACAGGCGGATTTAAGAAGACTGCAGACCGCCTTGGCGAAAATCTTTCGGGCCTGGTCAAGGAGCAGGCGCTGGATACGGCGACCCTCGACGATATCGAGGAAGCGCTGATCGCGTCCGATCTCGGCCCAGAGGCGTCGAAGCGCATCCGCGAAAGCATTGCCGCCAGGCGCTACGACCAATTGGATGAGCGCGGCCTCCGCACGATCCTCGCCGAGGAAATCGAGAAGATTCTCACGCCGGTGGCAAAGCCGCTGGATGTGTGGGGCTTCCCCCGCCCCCATGTGATCCTGGTCATCGGCGTCAACGGGTCGGGCAAGACCACAACCATCGGGAAGCTTGGCCATTTGCTGCAGGAGCAGGATTACGGAGTCCTGCTGGCAGCCGGAGACACATTCCGCGCCGCGGCGATCGAGCAATTGAAGATCTGGGGAGACCGGATCAAGGCACCGGTCATCGCCGGCAAGGAAGGCGGCGACGCGGCCGGAATTGTCTACGACGGCGTCAAGCAGGCAACTGCGACTGGCATCGATGCCCTTATCGTCGACACGGCCGGACGCCTCCAGAACAAGGCCCATCTGATGGATGAACTCGCCAAGGTCCGCCGCGTGCTCGGGCGGCTCAATCCGGAAGCGCCGCATGACGTGATCCTCGTCCTGGATGCCACGACCGGTCAGAATGCGCTTAACCAGATCGAAGTGTTCCGCGACTTGGCCGGAGTGACCGGCCTTGTCATGACCAAGTTGGACGGAACCGCGCGCGGCGGCGTGCTGGTCGCGGCAGCGGAGAAGTTTGGCTTACCCATCCATGCGATCGGGGTTGGTGAAGGAGTGGATGATTTGCGGCCATTTGAACCGCGTGCCGTGGCACGGGCAATTGCGGGACTACCGGCATGAAGATTGACGCCACTCGCGAACCGACCGGCCTTGCTCGCGTACTGATCGACATCGGTCCGCTGCTCGTCTTCTTCCTGGTCAATTTCGTCGCTCCGGTTCCGAGCGCGATAAAGGTCTTCGTGGCCACCGGGGCGTTCATGGCCGCAATGGTCGCGGCGCTGGTGTACGCCGCTGTCCGCTACCGATACGTCTCGCCGCTCCTGCTGTTCTCGGGCGTGATGGTCGTAGTCCTCGGCGGCCTCACCATCTGGCTGCACAATGAGACGTTCATCAAGGTCAAGCCGACCATCTATTATGCCCTGGTAGCGGCGCTGCTGACGTTCGGGCTGTTGACCGGACGGCCATTCCTGAAACTGGTGCTTGGAAGCGCATACCCGGGCCTCGACGAAGAGGGTTGGCGCAAGCTGACCCGCAACTGGGCGATCTTCTTTGCCGTGATGGCTGTGGTGAATGAAGCGGTTTGGCGAAATTCTACGACAGATTTCTGGATCGCGTTCAAGCTATGGGGCGCAATCCCCGCGACGCTTCTGTTCGCGGTTGCCAACGTACCGATGCTGATGCGTCACGGCCTCACCACCGAGGATCCGAAACCTGCCGAACCGGGACCCATTGAATGAGTGAAGCGATAATTCGCATTGAAGGGCTGAAGAAGGCCTATGCCAATGGCGTGGAGGCGCTGAAGGGCGTCGACCTCGACATCCGCAAGGGTGAGATCCTGGCGTTGCTGGGACCCAATGGCGCCGGCAAGACGACGCTGATCAACATCGTTTGCGGTATCGTCACCGCGACCGGCGGCCAGGTGCTCGTCGAAGGCAAGAACTGGCTGGATGATTTCCGCAATGCTCGAACGCGCATTGGTCTCGTCCCGCAGGAGCTCACGACGGACGCATTTGAAAGCGTCTGGGCAACGGTCAGCTTTTCGCGGGGCCTGTTCGGAAAGCCGAAGGACGACGGAAAGATCGAAGAAATACTGAAACGCCTGACCCTATGGGACAAGCGCAAGTCGGAAATGCGCGAGCTGTCGGGCGGGATGAAGCGACGAGTGATGATCGCCAAGGCCCTGGCTCACGAGCCGGACATCCTGTTCCTCGACGAACCGACCGCCGGCGTGGACGTCGAGCTTCGCCGTGACATGTGGGAGTTGGTGAGGAAGCTGCGCGAAGGCGGCACCACGATCATCCTCACCACCCATTACATCGAAGAGGCCGAGGAGATGGCCGACCGGGTAGGCGTCATCCGCAAGGGCGAGCTGGTCGCACTCGGCGACAAGAAGGGCCTGATGGCTCAGCTCGGCCAGCGGACGCTCAAGATCACGCTCGACGCCGCGATTACCGAAGTTCCGCCCGGCCTGTCTGAATGGGCGCCAGCGCTCGAGGATGACGGGCATACGCTCTGCTATCGTTTCGACAGCCATGCCGAACATAACGGCATCCCGCAGCTGATGCGCCGGCTGGATGAGCTGCATGTGGGTTGGAAGGATCTAGCTACCCACCAATCGAGTCTGGAAGACATCTTCGTCAGCTTGGTGCATGAGGAGCGCGCCGCATGAACGTCCATGGCGTCAAAGCAATCTACCGCTTCGAAATGGCACGATGGGGCCGCACCCTCTGGCAAAGCCTCGTCACGCCGGTCATCACCACCGCGCTCTACTTCCTGGTGTTCGGCTCGGCGATTGGCAGCCGCATGAGCGACATGGCCGGAATTCCGTTCGGCAGCTTTATCGTTCCCGGACTCATCCTGCTGTCGGTGCTAACCCAGGCCCTGATGAACGCCAGTTTTGGCATTTATTTTCCGAAGTTTACCGGAACAATCTACGAAATTCTCTCAGCACCGTTGTCGCCGATCGAAACGGTTGCCGCCTATGTCGGAGCCGCGGCAACCAAGGCGGTGATCCTGGCCCTCGTGACCCTCGCAACCGCCACATTGTTCGTCGACGTCTGGATCGCCCATCCGCTGCTGATGTTGCTGTTCCTGGTGGCGATCGCGGTCGGCTTTTGCCTGATGGGGTTTGCGATCGGAATCTGGGCGAAGAACTTCGAGCAGCTGCAGGTGATCCCGCTGCTGGTGGTCACCCCCCTCACCTTCCTCGGCGGCGTGTTCTATTCGGTCAATGCGATCGGCGAACCGTGGCGCACCGTCACGCTATTGAACCCGATCCTCTACCTCGTCGCGGGCTATCGCTGGACCTTCTTCGGTGTGAGCGACGTTCCCATCTGGGCCAGCGTCGCGGTGATGGCGGCAACAATCCTGCTGCCGCTCACCGCCATCGTCTGGGTGTTCAGGACAGGGTATCGGCTGAAATCCTAGCCCCTTCCTGATCGGCCCGGCGTGCCCCGTCGCCGTCGAGGTTCTGGGCGACGAAGTCCCAGTTGATGATATTTTCCAGCACCGTCTTCACGTAGCGCGGCCGCTCGTTGCGATAGTCGATGTAATAGGCATGCTCCCACACATCGATGGTCAGCAGCGGCGTCATGGCATGCGCGACCGGCGTATCGGCGTCGTGCAGCGACGTGATCTCGAGCTTGCCGTTGTTCAGGATCAGCCAGCCCCATCCGCTGGCGAAATGATTGACGCTTTCCGTCGCCAGCTTGTCGAGCAATTGCTGCTCGCCGCCGAAATCCGAACCAATCATCTCCGCCAGCTTGCCCGAAGGCCGGGTCGAGCCCGCCGGGGCCAGGCACTGCCAGAAGAAGCTGTGATTCCAGATCTGGGCTGCGTTGTTGAACAACCCTTTGTCGCCGCGCTCACTGGCCGCGCGAATGACGTCTACCAGCGATGCACTCTCCAGGTCCGTGCCGCCAACGAGCCCATTAGCCTTGTCGACATAGGCCTTGTGATGCTTGCCGTGATGGAACTCGAGCGTTTCGGCGGACATGTGCGGGCCTAGCGCGTCGCGGTTGAACGGCAGCTCGGGTAGCGTGAAGGCCATGATCGTCTCCAAATGGTCAGGGGTTTGGGTGCCGTCCCACTAACGAAGATGACGGCAACTGGCTCCCCTGATCATGAGCGATCTTGCCCGTCCCAACCGTCGGTCGTAACACCTCCGCAATTGAAGCGGGAAACCCGCACATTCGAGGAGGGGGAAGCATGGGAAAGATACTCGAGAATTTAAACCTGACGCTGCTGGTCGGCATCTTCGTCGCGATCGCGCTGATGATGGCGCCTTATTATGCCCCGGTTACCATCGCCATTGGCCTGCTGCAGTGGCTGCACGTCTTCTTTGGCGTGATGTGGATCGGCCTGCTCTACTATTTCAACTTCGTGCAGATCCCGACGATGCCGGAAATTCCGGCGGAGCTGAAGCCGGGCGTTTCGAAGCATATTGCGCCCAAGGCCCTCTTCTATTTCCGCTGGGGCGCCGCCTTCACCGTGCTGACCGGCCTGATACTGGCCTATCTGTACGGCGAGGAGAAATCGCTGATGCTGAACGATCCGTCGACCCGGCTGATCGGCATCGGCATGTGGCTGGCCCTCATCATGGCGTTCAATGTGTGGTTCATCATCTGGCCAAACCAGAAGAAGGCACTGGGCCTCGTCGAGGCCGATGATGCGACCAAGGCGAAGTCCGCCCGTACCGCGATGCTGACGAGCCGCATCAATGTGCTGCTCTCGATTCCGATGCTGTTGGCAATGACCAACGCCCGTTAGCAATCACAGCTTGAACTGGGTCCGCTGCGCCTAACTGGCCGGCGGGCCCTTTTCTTTGATCAGTTGACTTAAGTCGGATCAAATAGGACCATCCAGTGGGGGGTCGCTATGCGCGTTCATTTTTCGGCGGTGCTTGCCGCTTGCCTGCTGTTGCAAGCCTGTTCTTCTCGTCCACGCGAGTTTACGCCGACACTTGCGGCGCCAGCGACCAGCCAAGCCGAATTCGACACCGCTTATTCCGAGTGCAACAACCTCCTCGTCGAGGGCAAGCTGAATTCGGAAGGCAGGACCGCGTCCGGCGCAGCAGGAGCCGCAGCAGGAGCGACCACTGCGGCCGTTGGCGGGGCAGCGGCTACCGCCGTCGGCGGTTACGCCGGCCTTGCTGCCGCCAGCGCAACCATCATCTTGCTCCCGGTCGCGATCATTGGAGGTGCGTGGGGCATGTCCCGGGCAAAGCGCACCAAGAAGGAAACCGCCATTAAAACCGCGATGGAGGGTTGCCTTAAGGAACGAGGCTATGAAGTAGCTGGCTGGTCCCAAGGGATAAAGGAACCCACAGTCGTAACTCCAAAGACAGCTGGCAGCTCAACCTCTGCTCCGCAGTAGCTAACGGTGAGGGCAGCCCGGCCAGCAGCAAGGCCGGCGCTTTCCATCACTCAGGTTCTCGCGGCCCCAGTCTATCCGTTTGAGCCTGGTCTCTGCCTTCTTGGCGGATTCCACCCAACAGATCCATTCGTTGCGAGCCAGCGGCGTGATGTCTTCCCACGTCGCCAATGCCTTCGGATCGCGCTTCAGCGCATCCTCAAGATCCTTGGGAAGATCATGAACCACGCCGCCGGGAAGATGTTGTTCGCCGCTCGTCATGGCTCGACTATCCGCGAGAAGCCTAGCCTATTGCAACCAGGATAACTGCCAAGCCTCGCCGCCAATGCGCCTCGATCGCTTCAGCGGCGAGAGACGGGCTTTCCTCGAGCATGGTTGCGATCCGCTCATGCTCTTCGATCGACGTGTCACGAGGGCCGGAGGCATCCATATAGGCATGCTCATATCTTGCCAGGGACGCCTTCACGCCTTCTAGAAGTGCAATCAAACGCTGGTTGCCGCTCACGGAAATCAGGCATCGGTGCCAGTCGGAATCCAGGCGGATCCGCTCTTCCGCCGTGGTGGCAGAAGCCAGGCGACGATTGATTTCGCGGAGCTGTGCGATCGCTTCCGGCTGGACCTCCGTCACTTCGCTAAGCGCCAGTCGCTCGAGGCTCCAGACAATCGGATAAAGCTGGCGGGCCTCTTCGGCGGAAAGGGGCAGGACTACGAAACCCCGCCCCGGGATCGCCTTTACAAAGCCGTCGCGTTCCAGCCCCAGCAGCGTTTCACGGACGGGCGTGCGGCTGACGCCGAGCTCCGATGCCAGGGCATGCTCACCGATCGATTGGTTGGCCGGTAGCCGCTGCCGTACGATCCTGTCGCGGATCGCCTCGCCCAGCTGGTCGCGAAGGTGGCGCCTCTCGATTATCCCCGACATTATTGCATAATGTATACAATCCATGTACTTTAAACAAGTCAGGCTTTACCGCGTACGTCGTCATTCTCTGTTGCGAGGTGGCCATGAAACACAAATCTCCTGTCCGGTCCCTGCCCTATCTCCATGCAAACTGGTCCCGGCCGCTACTAGCATTGGGCCTGGGCATAAGCCTTATCGCCGCCACCAACGCGCCGCCGCCGGCATCAGGCAGCGAGAAAAATCCCATCATCGTCCAGGGTGAACGCCTGCCTGAAGCGGTGCTTGAGGAAAGGGCTACGCAATTCGTCCGGGCAACAGGCGTTGCTGCAGGAAGAACACCGGCCGCCCGCTGGATCGACCCGGTCTGTGTGCAGGTTCAAGGGCTTGAAGAAGTCGGAAAGCGCGCGGCCGAGGCCAAGATACGGAGCATTGCAGCATCGGTTGGCATAGCGGTTGCGCCGAATTCCTGCCGGCCCAACATCGTGGTGAATTTCACCAGCGACGGGGCGGGCCTGGCACAGGAAATTCACCGTCGCGATTCTCGCCGCCTTGCACAGCTTTCAGCGCGTGCTCGGGACAATATTCTCAATAGCTCGGCCCCGATCCGCTGGATTTACTCCACCGAACTGCGCGGACGCGACGGCCAGATGGTGAACGCGGACGGCGGTGCGGGCCAGACGGCGCCGGCTACCCATGACGGCTCCGGTGCGGGATCTTCCCTCGGTGGCGACATGACGATGATGCATTATGAAAACAGCATCGTCAGCACTCTTACGAACCGTATCCTGACGAGCGCCATCGTCATCATTGACACCGATCACGCGATGGGCCGGAAACTTGACTCCCTTGCCGCGTACGCGGCGCTGGTCGCCTTCGCCGAGATCAGGAATCTCGACGCAACGCCCGACGGTTCGATCCTGGGCATGTTCGAAGCCGGCGCTCCACCCCGCGGGCTCACACCCCAGGACACGGCCTTCCTCCGCGCTTTGTACCGCATTCCGCTCGACCGTGAAGCAATGCGGCACCGCGGCCAGCTGGTTCACGAAATTGCGCGGGAGCTGGCGTCGAACGAAGCGCTGTGAGGAAACTTAGGCCGGCGGGCATAAGAGCTGAAGATAGACGCTGTCGCACCATTGGCCGCCGACATTCCAGGTACGGCTTGCCCGGCTTGTCTCTTGAAAGCCCAACCCTGTCAGGAGACGAAGCGACGCCGCATTGCGGGGGTCAACGTCAGCTTCGACGCCAGCAAGCCGATGAACCGTAAAGGCGCGTTGGAGAACGGCCTCTAGCGCTTCTCGCGCATATCCGTTTCCCCATGCATGCGGGTGAAGGATGAAGCCGATCTCCGGAAAGCGGTACAGCCCCGCTTTACCGATCACGCGCCCGTCCAATTCAATCACGAAGTCCTCGCCCTCGCCGGACCCGATGCCGATCATCGATGCGATCCAGCTTCTGGTTTCATCCATGTCCTTGTGCGGCGTGGTTGACCAGTAAGCCATTGCCCGGCCGTCGCTCATGATGCCGTGAAAGGCCTCGACATCGCCAAACGTCGCCGGCCTTAGCAACAGCCTGTCTGTCCTGATCTTCACCATCGGCCAAGGCTACTTCCGGGACGTACGAAACGCCACGCCGCTATTGAGCGGAGCGCCCGCGAGACGCATGGAATGCAGCCGAAAATTGCAACGCGGGCGGTGAATCGACAACGCTCGGCAGCGTGCTAGTCTCCCTCGCAAATCAAGGGGAGATGGCATGAAGCGCACAATTCGCTTTGCATTCAGTGTTGCGATGGCCGCGATTTGTACGCCGGCATTGGCGCAGCAGGGGCCGGAGCAGGCGCAGGCGCGGCAGATTTACGCCAAGGTCATCGAATTCAGGACTTCCCAGGGCCAGGGCCAGGTGCCGGCCATGGTCAATTACCTCGAAGGTGTCCTTCGCGATGGCGGCATTTCACCCAATAACATCGTCAAGCTGCCGAAGGGGGAGACCGTCGGCATGTTGGTGCGTGTCCCTGGCACCGACTCCAATGCGAAGCCCGTCCTATTTTCGGCCCATATGGACGTGGTCGATGCGCGTCCCGAAGACTGGAAGCGCGACCCGTACAAGCTGATTGAAGAAAATGGCTATTTCTACGGTCGCGGGACGATCGACAACAAGGCGGGCGTGACCGCGCTCGTCTCGAGCATCCTTCGCCTTCAGAAGGAAGGCAAAAAGCCGCGCAGAACCCTCGTCTTCGCCTTCGTGGGAGATGAGGAAACCGGGCTCGACGAAGCTGACGGCACGACGCGCCAGATCGCGGCTCATCCCTGGGTGAAAAATGCTGAATTTGCGATCAATACTGACGCCGGCGGCGGCCTCCTCAGCCCTGACGGCACGCCCATGATCTATTTGGTGCAGGGTGCGGAGAAAACCTATGCATCGTTCGAATTGACGGCAACCAACCAGGGCGGCCATAGCTCTCGCCCGCGCGCCGACAATGCCATCTATGAACTTGCCAAGGCGGTCACGCGCGTCGGCGAGTATCGCTTTCCTGTCATGTCGAACGACTTGACCCGGGCCTATTTGGGCGCCGTCGGCAAAGGCATTCCAGGACCTGCGGGCGAGGCGCTGGTCCGCTTTGCCGCCAACCCTGCAGACAGTGCGGCCGCGGACGTTATCGGAAATGTCCCCGAATTCGCCGGTACGACACGCACGA
>Ga0310890_10000305_pt1 | contig 15300 bp, 10 predicted proteins | sample T20D3metaG_FD_203751 | JGI IMG/M metagenome (GOLD analysis project Ga0310890, IMG submission 203751) | Lab incubated soil microbial communities from West Virginia University Organic Research Farm, Morgantown, WV, United States - T20D3 | ecosystem: Environmental > Terrestrial > Soil >... | reverse complement strand
ATTGGCAGATAGTGCGTCCCGGCTATTTCGACACGATGCGCACCCCGCTCGTTGCCGGACGAACGTTCACTGAGGCCGACAACGATCCGAAGCGGAATCTCGCCGTTGTCGACACGATGCTCGCGTCGAAGGCGTTTCCGAACGACGAGGCGCTCGGCAAGCGAATCCTTATCCGTATTCGTACCGTCGAACCGGAATGGGTTGAGATCATCGGCGTCGTCGGCCACCAGCGTGTTACCTCGCTGTCGGATCCAGGCCGCGAGCAGGTCTACTTCGCGGAGCGCTTTCTCGGTGGCGGGGGAGCGACCCGTTGGGCGGTGCGCACGGCTGGCGATCCCGCGCACATCTCACGTGTGGTGCGAGCGGTCGTCGCAGAAACGGATCCGCAGTGGCTGATCAACGAGATGCAGCCGATGAGCGCTCTCGTCAGCCGCGCACAGTCGACCACGAGATTCTCTCTCGTGCTGATGGCCGTGTTCGCGATCGTCGCGGCCGCGCTCGTCGGCGTCGGGCTCTTCGGCGTGCTGTCGACGATGGTCCGGCAACGAACCGCGGAGATTGGGGTGCGCATGGCGCTCGGCGCATCGCCCGGCCGCATCCGGCGTTTGATCATGGTCTACGGGCTGCGCCTCAGCGTCGCCGGGATCGCGATCGGGTTGCCAAGCGCGTTCCTCCTCACGCGCGCGATGCGGTCGATGCTCGTCGGCGTGAGACCGACGGATCCGGCGACCTACGTCATCATGGGTCTCGTCTTCTTCGTCATCGCCGCGGTGTCGTTGTACTTGCCGGCGCGACGTGCCGCGGCGCTCGCACCGACTGCCGCACTTCGCGAAAGCTGACGTCGAACCGCAGGTCCGCGGTCACTCATATCTTCCATGGTTGACAGCGCCGGCAGCAATCTCATTGTCGTCGACAAGTTCCGATGGTGTGTTTTGCACCCGCTCGACGCCGCAGATTCACCGTCGCCAACCCAAGGGCGGCCATCCGCGCTTTCCGTGCCGTCACTTGTCCCAGCTGAGCACCATCCGCTCCAGATCCAGCTGCAGGCGGGTGGAGGTGAGCCAACGAGGGCCGATCACGCCGTCATACTCGAGGTTTGCCCCGCCGGGCGCCACGAACACGGGCACCCGCCACATTTCAAGATCGCCGAGGCGGACGGTCTCGGCAGTGAATCGTCGCAACAATGCCGTTCCCGCGAGGTGATCACCCGCAACCACACCGTCGAACTGAATCTTGGCCAGAGCCACGGCGCGACTGAAGAGGACAATCATCTCTGCACCGGTATCGACCAGGACCCGATACCTGATGCCATCAATAATCGACGTGACGATCGGGTATCGGCGCTGCGACTGTAACGCGATGCTGAAGTCCCACGTGTCGAGACGTCCAATTGTGAGCTCCCGCCGGCGGTAATCGATGCTGACGCAGGTTCCTCGCAGGAAGTCGAGACCGACGATCGCGTCCGCCTGCAGTCCTGTGCCGGGGCCTGCGTGACGAAGATCCGTCACCAGCACTGGTAGATCGAGGCTCTTCAGCGGTCCGACTTTCACCCACGGCACGATCACTCGCCCGGCAGCGATCTGATGTCCGAAGGCTTCCACGTAGGCAGGGCTGGGGGTAAGCCCCAGCGTTTGCGCGATCCGGCTGTCGATGGTCGTCTGATGGTGGCCGGTGTCGACGAGCAGCTTCAATCGCTCGAGACGGCCGATGGTACCCTCGACGACGACGAGAAAGTCCCGCTTCGATTCGAACGGAATCGCGATTGTGGATTCCTGCGACTTCCCGGGTTTGGTTGCGGCGTTCGACGCAGTGCCCAGGACTGTGGCAATGTTGCGGGTCGTCCCGGTATCAGCGCGCCCGCGAACGGCCACCGTCCACATGGCGACGACGACGACCGGCAGTACGATGCGCCCGACACGCGCGGATGAACGGGATCCAGGCACGAGAACCATGCCTGGTAAGCGGAATTCGTCGGGAAAAGCGGCAACGGAGAACCGATGGGCGGAACCTCTCCGTCGGACGTGACCCGTCTGCTCCTGGCCTGGAGCGACGGGGACGAGACCGCGCTTCAGCGGTTGATGCCGCTGGTGTACGCGGAACTGCGACGCCTCGCCGCGCGCTACATGGGCCGGGAACGTGCGGGTCACACGTTGCAGACAAGCGCGCTCATCAATGAGGCGTATCTGCGGCTGGTTGGCGCACGTGGCGTGCAGTGGCAGAACCGGGCGCATTTCTACGCCGTCTCTGCCGGGGCCATGCGGCGCATCCTGGTTGATTTCGCTCGCGCCCGAGACAACCTCAAACGCGGCGGAGGGGTGCGACCGATCCCGCTCGACGAACAGACCCTCGCGGGAGTGACGAGGAGCGCCGATCTGCTCGCGCTCGATGAGGCGCTGGAGCGCCTCGCCGTACTCAGCCCGCGGCAGGGACGGGTGGTAGAGTTGCGCTACTTCGGCGGCATGACGGAGCAGGAAGTCGCCGATGTCCTCGACATTTCGTCTCGAACCGTGCGGCACGACTGGCAGCTGGCCCGCGCATGGCTGCATCGCGAGCTGGAGCGGAGAACGAATGACCGCTGAGCAGTGGGAACGCGTCGCCAGGTTGCATGAAGCGGCATCAGTCCTGCCGTCCGAAGAGCGCGTCGCTTTTCTTCGCGAAGCCTGCGAGGGCGATGAGGCGCTGCGCGAGGAGGTGCAGTCGCTGCTGGCGAGCGAGGCCGCAGCCGGCGACTTTCTGAATGCCGGGGCACTGCGCGACGCCGCGCACCTGTTGATGCAGGACAACCTTCTTTCGTTGGTGGGCGAACGCGTTGGGTCCTACGAGGTCCTCGCGCTGATCGGTGCGGGCGGCATGGGCGAGGTGTACCGCGCGCATGATTCGCGTCTGGGGCGCGATGTCGCGATCAAGATTCTGCCCGCCCTCGTCACGCAGAGCACGGACGCGCGCAGCCGCTTCGAGCGGGAGGCGCGTGCCGTCGCCGCGATGTCGCATCCGAACATTCGATCCCTTTATGACGTCGGCGAGTCCCACGGCCGTCTGTACGCCGTGATGGAACTGCTCGAAGGTGAGACGCTGCGCACCCGTCTGGGGGGAGGGCCGCTGCCGATTCGCAAAGCCGTGGAGATCGGCGCAGCAATTGCGGATGCCCTCGCCGCCGCTCATGCCAAATGCATCGTCCATCGCGACCTCAAGCCGGAGAACGTGTTCATCACCACGGACGGCGCGGTGAAGGTGCTGGACTTCGGGCTGGCAAAAACACTGGCGCCGATCGCTCTGGAGGAAGCCGACCGGCACACGGGCGATGACGATCCCGCCGGAACTTTTGGCTACATGTCGCCGGAACAAGCCGCCGGCGGTACGGTCGACGCGCGTAGCGATCTTTTCTCGTTCGGCTGTGTGTTCTACGAAATGGTCGTCGGCCGGCGATCATTCGAGGGCCACACTGCTCCGCAGCTGACGGCGGCGATTCTGAACGAAGAACCACGCGACTTGGAGGCGATCAGGCCCGACCTGCGCCGAATCATCGCTCACTGCCTCGAGAAGGAACCGCAAGAGCGCTTCCAGTCCGCGCAGGATCTTGCGTTTCATCTTCGCAGCTTGAACGTCGCCGAAGCAAACGGCCGGCAATCCGAACGGCAGCGAGACCGACGTGGGGCCTGGCTCGTCGGTGGCGGAATCGCCACCGTGACGGTGGCGCTTGCTGCGTGGCTTCTATTGCCCAGCAATCCTGCCCCGATGGTGCAGTCGCAGCTCACGCCGCCTCCGAACGTCGCCTTGAACCTCGACCTCGGTCTTGCGATCTCGCCGGACGGTCGCAGCCTCGCGTACGTGGCTCGGTCGAGCGACGACTCGAAAGAGTGGCTCTGGATTCAGCCGTTGAACGGCGCGCCGGCGCGGCCCCTTCCCGGAACGGACGGAGCCCGGTTTCCGTTCTGGTCGCCGGACAGTCGCACCGTCGCATTCTTTGCGGGAAATTCACTCATGAAAATCGAGGCGTCCGGCGGCACGCCGCGTCGCCTCTGCAGCCCGGTCAGCGCCAGCGAGGGCGCCTGGGGCGCAGGGGACGTCATTGTGTTCGGTGGCTTCGGCAGCAGCCTCCGCGGGGTTTCGGCGGCGGGCGGCGATTCGTTTCCAGTGACGGAGCTGGACTCGACGCGCGGCGAGGAGGGCCATGGTTCGCCGGTGTTCCTGCGTGATGGACGGCGGCTGCTATTTTACATGATTGCGAACAGCGATCCGTCCGTGCGCGGTATCTATGCCACCTCGCTCGGCTCGAAACGCTCGGAGCTGGTGAGGACGATATCGGGGCCTCCTGGACGCATCAGAGGAGTGGGGATCACGGAGGCGCACCTGGTGTTCATGCAAGAGGGCAGGTTGATGGCCGCGCCCTTCGATGATGGCCGCGCGCGCTTGAAGGCAGAGGCGACGCCGCTGGCTGATAGCATAGGGGTCTTTTCGCTGTCCGCGACCGGGATCCTTGTGTACGCGCAGCGACTCGTCACCGAGCTCGCATGGCTCGACCGCAGCGGCCGGCCGGTCGACGCACCCAGGATTCGCGGGGACTTCTCCGTACCGACGTTGTCACACGACGGACGCCGCATCGCCGTCATGAACTTCGGCGAGAAGGATACGGCCGATGTGTGGGTCTACGATATCGGCACCGGCACCGGATTCGCGCTGACAAATCACCCCGGAAACGACGGCTTTCCGCTGTGGTCTCCCGACGACGAATGGGTCTATTTTCATTCCGATAGAACAGGACGATACGAGTTGTATCGAAAACGATCCACTGGCGTGGGAACCGAGGAGAGTGTGCTCGGCTGGGACAGCGCGCCCTACGCCACAACGTGGTCGCGCGAAGGCGCATTAATTCTGAGCGACTCGCGTCCCGAGTCGGAGGACTTGTGGCAGCTGGCACCCGGCAGAAATCTCGCTGCCTTGGTCAAGACGCCGTTCAGAGAATGGGGGACGCAGATGTCTCCCGACGGACAACGGATCGCCTACAACTCGAACGAGACGGGTCAGCCCGAAATCTTCGTCCGGTCCTTCCCACCCGCCGGCGACGCGATACGCGTGTCGAACACCGGCGGAATCGGGCCGAAGTGGCGCGGCGACGGCAAGGAGCTGTTCTTCATCGACGCCAGCCGCAGGATGATGGCCGTCGAGGTTCCTCTGCAGCGGAACCTCGACCGACGTGAGCCACGGCCGCTCTTCGAGCTCCCGATGATGCGACGAAGGCCCCGAGTCATCGACTTCGATGTGGCGGCCGACGGCCAGCGGTTCCTCATCGTCCGGGTTCCGCCCGACAGCGGCAGGCGACCGCTCACGCTCCTCCAGAATTGGACGGCGGGCCTGAAGAGGTGAAGCGACGGGCGCGAGATGGCTGCGACATCTCGATCAGTTGCGACTTGGAGCTGACGGGTTGGTCGGGAGCGGACCAGCTCTTGACTGGCGGAACGCCGACTCAGAAACAGGATTTAGTGTTCGCAGTCGCAAGCGTCCGCCCGTGCGAGAAGAAACGCCCTTTCCCGCGCGTTGCGCGTAAGCGTTGCGGCAGCCGTGAATTCTGAACGCGCCTCGGCCAGTCGACCGGCCCGGAACAGAAAGTCGCCCCGTGCCGCCGGCAACGGCGCGTAGTCGCGCAAGGCGTCGGCGTCGGCGATCTCGTCCACCAGCCTGAGGCCCGCTTCGGGCCCGAAGGCCATGCTGTGGGCGATCGCGCGATTGAGATCGACCACGGGCGAGGGCACCAAGACGCGCAGCCGATCATAGAGGGCGGCGACGCGCGGCCAGTCGGTATCGGCCGCCGAACGCGCGCGAGCGTGGCAGGCGGCGAGCGCAGCTTGCATCACATAGGGACCGGCACCACCCAGCGCTTCGGCGCGGGCGAGCGCATCGAGCCCCCGGCCGATCAGCAAATGGTCCCAGCGCGCGCGATCCTGCTCGGTGAGCGGTATGGAGGCGCCATCCGGTCCGCTACGCGCCGACAGCCGCGACGCCTGGATCTCCATCAGCGCCAACAGGCCGAGCACTTCGGCATCCTCGGGCATCAGTCCGGCCAATATGCGGCCGAGCCGTTGCGCCTCGAGGCACAAGCCGGGCCGGACGAGGTCGTCGCCCGCCGTCGCCGCATAGCCTTCATTGAAAATGAGGTAGATGACCTCGAGCACCGAGGGCAGCCGTGCCGCACGTTCGGCGCCACGCGGCACCTCAAAGGTCAATCCGGCCTTTGCGATCGCCTTCTTCGCGCGGACGATGCGCTGGGCAATCGTCGTCTCGCTCGCCAGGAAGGCGCGGGCGATCTCGTCGGTCGTCAGGCCGCCGACCACCTTGAGCGTCAGCGCCGCGCGGGCGGCGGGCGACAGGATGGGATGGCAGGCCGTGAAGATGAGACCGAGCAACTCGTCGCCGAGATCGTCGTCCATTGCCGCTTCGATCGCCGCGGCCGCGTCGTCGGACGTCTCGTCCAGCCGCCGCGCGATCTCCTTGTGATTGCGCTCGCGCATCTTGTCGCGCCGGAAGGCGTCGATGGCGCGCCGTTTGGCAACGGCCATCAGCCAGGCCCCCGGATTGGTGGGAACGCCGGTCCTCGGCCATTCGGACAGAGCGACGACCAGCGCATCCTGCGCCAGCTCCTCGGCAAGGTCGACGTTCCGCACCACGCGGGCCAGGCCCGCGATGAGCCTGGCCCGTTCAATGCGAAAGGTGGCTTCGATCGCCTGGTTCGTTTCGCCTGCGGTCACACCGCATTCTCGGCCAAGGCCGCAAGGGAGACAAGCCAGCCGGCCGAAGCTCACCAACGAATCAGCGAGCGAAGGAAATATCAGGCGACGCCGAGTTTCCCGCGCTCCCCGTCCCGGGGCGCCGAGAGTTCCTCGGGCGTCACAAACTCGGCGAGATCAGCCGCCTCGTAGAAGGGCCGGATCTCGATCTCGCTCTTGCCCGGCATCGGATTGGGGCTGCGCTTCGCCCAGGCCATGGCCTCGTCCATGTCCTTGACCTCCCAGATCGAAAAGCCGACGACCAGCTCGCGCGTCTCGGCGAACGGCCCGTCGATAACCGTGCGGCCGGGACCATCGAAGACGATGCGCTTGGCCTGGGCGCCGTTTTTGAGTCCGGCGGCGGCGACAAAGACCCCTGCCTTGACCAGCTCCTCGGTGAACTGGTCCATTGCCTTGAACGCCTCGATCATCTCGGGCGTGGGTTCCATCCCTTTCTCTCCGCCCTCGGTTGCTTTCGCGAACACCATAACCCGCATCGTGAGTCTCCTTGTTTGAGCCGGCCCTTTTTGGCGTCTCATTGGGACGACGAACGAGCTTGTCGGAAATCGACATCGCTCTGCAAATTTTCTCGACGTTCGAAGCGTGCGTGAGCCGAAGGGCTCAATGGGTTCCGGGCGTGTGTGCTCTGGCGATGACATGTTCGCCGAATCGAGCGCGGCACGCCCGCGCCGCGGCAAGGAGCTCGCCGTATTCGGCGCTGTTACGAATTGCGGCGAACATCGGGTCGATTTCGATCGCCGCCGCGCAGAAGTTTCGACGGATTGATTCGCGCAGCAGCTGCATGGCCGCCTTGGTGTGACCACAGTGCGCGAGATCGCTCGCCCAGAAGTACAGGGGCTCGGGATCCTCGCGCACGCTCAGGAAGCTCCTGACGTCAGCATCAGTCACCTGTCCTTGCTTGTCGGCTGGACTGCCTGCGAGACATCGCGAGAGCAGGCCGTAGAACATGTCGGGCGTTATTCCGCGGAGATACTCTGGAGGCAGTCGAGCGTGCTGCGCGCGTGCGTCAGCACGCCTGCCCATCCGCTGATAGATCAAACGCGTAATCACCATCGCCCACTCCGAGCCACTGTCGAGACGAGTGTAATCAAGCGCCCGATCGTACTGGCCGAGCAACATCAACGGTGCGCCGCACGAACGAAACAAAGGATTCGTCGGGTCGCGCGAGACAGCTTGCTCGCACTCGCTCGCGGATTCCTCAAGCAGCCCGCCATATCGCAGGACATAACTCAAGACGAAATGGGCTTCACCACTATCGGGGTGCTGGTCCACGAGTTGCCGCGCGCCATCGTAGCCGTCCTGAAGACGGCCAGCCTCGACCTGCAGCGTGAGCAAGCGGACGGCCGCGTTCATGTAATTAGGATCAAGCGCCAGTGCCTGCCGCGCCGAGGCTTCCGAGCGACGCAGCGCAGCGCTTCCGCCGCCGCCGTAATGTCCCTCATAGTAATAACGGTCCGCGAGCGAGAGCCACGTGGCGGCGTAATCAGGGTCGATCACACTCGCGCGTTCGAGCATCGCGATCGCCTCCCGGTTTGGTGTCGGGTCGCTCGAGATCGCGAGGCTCTTGAGGTAGACGGCGTACGCTTCGGCGTTCCTCGGTCGCGCCTGGGGGGCATCTGGTGGGCCTGCGCCCAGCGCCGGAAACAGTTGATTTCGGATCAGCGACGCAAGCCGATCGCGAAGCGCGAGCGAATCATCCATCTTCGCGGCAATGGAGTCACGCCAGAGCAGCCGGTTGCCGTCAACTTCGATCGCTTCGATCGTGATGCGCAACTCGGATTGATGTGTCGAGAAGTGGCCGGTCACGATCTTGCCGACGCGTAATTGCTCGCCTGCCTGCTGCGGACTGATGCCGCCGCCGACGAATTTCCTCGATGCCGCCATCGGGCGAACCGCGAGTGACGGCGTCCAGCTGAGCGCCGTGGCGACTTCGTCCGCCAGCGCCAGCCGGAGGTAGTCGATGTCAGCGTTGCCGTTGACGTTGTCGAACGGCAGCACTGCCACGCTCTTCTGTACACCACCAGTCGAGACCGTCGCGCGATCGCGGCGCATTAGCGCGACGCTTAGAAGCGCGCCCAGCGCAACGGCCAGTAGGACGGCCATCGTCCATGTTCGGAAACGTGAGTGCAAAGGCGCGATCTCTGTTCGTAAGCGCTTGAGATCCGCGCACAGGCTCGCGGCGCTCGGCTGGCGGAGATCACGAACCGTTTGCAGCGCCTGGCGGATCATGGTGAGCAGCTCGGGCGGAAGATCACAATCGAGCGCCGGTGCGGCGGCATCTTCGGCAAACGGAAGCCGACCCGTCGCCATCTCGTACAGCACGACGCCGAGACTCCACACGTCACTGCGCGCGTCCACGTCGAGGCCGCGCATCTGCTCTGGCGACATGTAACGCGGCGTTCCGACCACCGTGCCCGGTTTCGTGCACGACTCCATTTGGTCGGAGGATCCGGTCTCGGCCGCGAGCTTCGCCAGTCCGAAGTCGAGAACTTTTGCGTAGCCGTCCGGTCGCAGCATGATGTTTTCGGGCTTGATATCCCGATGCACGAGACCGCGGCTATGAGCCGCCGCCAGAGCGCTGGCGATCTGAATACCGATATCCACAACGTCCCGCATCGGCAGGGGACCACGCTGTAACCGGTGCCGAAGCGTCTCACCCTCGATGAACTCGGTGACGATGTACGGGCGGTCATCGATCTCACCGAAATCGTGGACAACGACGATATGCGGGTGGTTCAAACTCGACGCCGCCCGGGCTTCCTGATGAAACCGTCGGAACCGGTCGCGGTCGGCGGCAAACTTGGGCGATAGGAACTTGAGTGCCACCGGCCGATCGAGTTTGGTGTCATGGGCAAGATAGATTTCGCCCATGCCGCCCGCACCCAGGCGCGATATCAGCTGATAAGAGTCCACCAAGCGGCCGGTCAGATCCTCGCGGACCTGTGATTCCAGCATCAACACCGCCGGCGTCTCCAGAAAGCTCGCTACATGGTCGCGGGCGACCAGCAGGTTATCGACCCGCGCGCGCAGCATCGTATCGGCTCCGCAGGCTTCACTGAGATAGGCCTGCCGGTCGCAGTCCTCGCATGCCAGCGCACCTTCGAGCACGCGTTTCACTCGCGGCCAGTCGTGCAGCGTGTTCATCTCGTTGTGAGCTCGTGATACAGCCACAGTTTCGCCGTGGCCCAGTCACGCTTCACGGTTGCCGGGGAGACACCGAGGGCCTCGGCGGTTTCCTTGACCGATAAGCCGGCAAAGAATCGAAGTTCGACGATCCGGCTTTGTTGCGAATCGACCGCCGCGAGGCGCGCGAGCGCGTCGTCGAGCGCGACGACATCAACTGCTGGCTGCGGAGCGATGACGTTTTCGTCGAGAGAGATAATCGAAAGACCGGCGCCCCGCTTGTCTCGCGCCCGCTGACGCGCGTAATCCACGAGGACGCGGCGCATCAGCGTCGCGGCCATCGCGAAAAAGTGGGCACGATCCCGCCACCCCAACGCGTCAATCCCAGCCAGCCGCAGGTACAGCTCGTTGACCAGCGCCGTCGTCTGCAGCGTATGGCCCGAGCGCTCATTGCGCATGTAGTGATGGGCGAGCCGGCGCAGCTCTTCGTAGACGATCGGCACCAGCCGATCTCGCGCGGCCGGATCGCGGTTGGCCCAATCGGCGAGGACCTGGGCTATGCGCTGCCGCTCGGCGGCATCGGCGTCGTGGACCATCGGTTACGCCTGTCGGGTCATTCTAGCGCACCGTCGGTGAGCCCTGAGCTATCGCAAGAGCGCCTATTGGGATAGGGGCGAAGTGCCCACTGGAGGAACCCGATGAACAACAGGACGGCGTGGAAAGCCGCAACACGCGCGTTGATCGCGTTGACACTCGCTCCGATCACGGTCGAGGCGGCGATCACCTCGGTGACGGTGAATGCCTCGAGAAACTATGAGAGCGCCCGCGGCTACACATACGCCGAAATCACACTCCACGGAACGGTCGGCCGTGCCGACGGAAGCGTGGGCGGATACGCGGTCCCCGCCGTCCTGATCTATCCACGAGATCGTCGCGCCAATCGAGTCGGCGTCGTCGATTGGGTCAACTCTGCGTACTATCATTTCTTTCCTGCGACAACCGAGTTCGCGACATTTCAGTTCACGTTGCTCGCGACCGAAAACTACCTCTTCAACCAGGGCTACACGTACGTCTCGATTCAATGGGACAAGGCGGTCACCGAGATCTTCGGACCGGCCGCGCCGATAGATGGTCAGTTACACAACCACCTGGTCTATGGCTCCATCGATCGCAGTGGCGATGCGTGGGAGATCCTGCTGGACGCGGCGCGACTGCTGAAGGACCCGAGCGTCTATCCGGGCAACGATGGGCCGCGGCCGGTGGCGACGGTTCTGAGTTCCGGTTATTCGCAGGGTGCGGGCGCTCAGCTCGAACTCCTCGCCGAGGGCCTCGATCCTCACCGGGTCTATGACGGACACCTGATCCAGATGATCGGGCTCGCGTGCTTCAAGCGCGTAGACATCGCTCCGCACTTCGGCTTTTTCGGAGACTGCAGCCCCCTTCCGACGAATGGACAACACGCTCCGGTGATCGTGCTCGCGTCGGAGAGCGACATGGTGATCTTCCATCCGACAGTTCTCGGCTTCGGGAAGAATGCGTTCTTCACCCGCAATCCGGCCGATCCCAACTGGCGCCAGTACGAGATGGCCGGCATCTCACATCTGCCCGAGCCGATCTTGTCGCTCGGTCTCCCCAATCAGAACACCGCAGACGCGCGGCCGATCTTCCGCGCCGCTCTCGAGAACCTGACCAAATGGGCGAGGGACAATGACCGCGAGAGTCCGCCGCCGTCTCGATATTTCAGCGGAAGCGTCGACGCGATCGATGCCTTCGTGCCGATGACCGATGGCGATGGCCACTTTGCGGGGGGCGTGCGGCTACCACACGTCGAGTCGACGGTGCACGGCCGAGTCGCCGGTGCGCCGCTCGGGCGGCACACCCCACTCAACCCGCTCGGCCTCGATCCGTTCAACCCCTTCGTGTTCATCAGTGGGACCTTCACGCGATTCAGCGACGATGAACTGCTGGAGCGGTATCAGTCGCGCGACGAGTATGCGAGGCGGGTCAGGCGCGCCGCCGATCATCTGGCCGCGAGCGGCTACATCACCGACGCGGACAGAATGGCGCTCATCGCCGCCGCAGAACACGAGCCGTTGCCGGAGGAACTCCGATGCCCAAGGTAACCGCCAACAAGATCACGATGAACTATGCCCAGCAAGGAACGGGTGAGCCGCTCATTCTCATTCCTTACCTCGCCGCGGATCACGCCTGTTACGCATTTCAGGTTCCGGAGTACGCCAGGCACTTCACCACGATTTCGGTGGATTTGCGGGGAACGGGCGAATCGGACAAACCTCAGGGCGCCTACACGACGGAGCTGCTAGCAGACGATGTTGCGGCGTTCATGCAGGCAATGGGCATCGCCAAAGCGCACGTCGCCGGTCTGTCGCTCGGTGGCGCCGTCGGCATGTGGCTCGCGGTGAAACATCCGGGCAAGGTGGCGTCCTTGTCGGTGCACAGCGGCTGGACCCGGAGCGACCATTTCCTGCAAGCCGTTGTCGAAAACTGGCGGATCGTGGCAAGGGCGGTGGACGTTTCGGAAATGGTCATCCGAGCGATTTTTCCGTGGTGCTTCACGCCCGAGCTCTATGCCGAGAGGTCGGATTACATCGAATCGCTCGCGACATTCGTTCGCAGCCGGCCGCCGCAATCGGTGCCGGATTTTCTCCAGCAGGCGGATGCCGTCCTCGCGCATGATGTCGAGGCACATCTGGACCGAATTCTCGCTCCGACCCACATCACTTTTGGGGCTCGTGATCAACTCACATCTACCCGTTTCGCGGATCGACTGAAGCGCGGCATCCGAAATTCCGAACTGCTCGTGTTCGACGGGTGTGCGCACGCGCCGCTTTACGAACGCGTCGAGGAATTCAATCAGCGAACGCTGGCGTTCCTGCTGCGTCACGCCTGGAGCGGCGATCGCCTAGCAACTATCGAATAGGGATGCGATAGAGATTGCGCTGCGTCGTCGTGCGATAGAACGCGTAGATATCCGGCGACGGCCCGGGCACGACCATGTCGGCGTCGATGCGACGCGCGCCCGGCAGTTCCGCCACTTCCCGCTCGGAACGAACTCCTTCCCGCCGTTCCAGCGGTAAGAACTGTCCGGACCGGAGCGGAACGATATAACTCCGGCCTGCAGGCAGCGGAGCGCCCGAAATGGCCACCGAGTCCTCGCCGGCGGACCAATGCCACGTGTAGGCGCCAACTGGAACAGAAGGTCTTCCATCGAGCGGCAAGGCCTGCCATGACGGCCCATCATTCCCGGCAGGCACGATGAATGCTCTGATCCATCGGCCATCGCGCGACATGCCGCCGAAAATGAAGATCGGTTTTTCGAACACCTTCTGCATGCCCGTCCCATCGGGACGAACACGATACACAAACCCAGAGGATCCTTCCGTGTGGCGGAACCAGATGTCGCCGTTAGGTCCGAATCTCGGTTCCTTGCCTTCGACACCCGGGATCGGTCGTGGCGCCGATGCCCGGTCGAACGCCGCGATCCAAAACCGTGACGTCCCATCCCGATCCGCAACCTCCATCACGACCTGCTGGCCGTCGACGGAGAGGTCGTAGTTGAGCGCCTGAAATCCTGGCATCATGACTTCCGAGCGCCCTGTTTCCACGTCCATCAGTCGCAGCTCGCCGGGTATTTCGCTATAGTCCCATGAGCTGGAAGCTTGTTTAACGACCTTGTAGAACAGCTTCTTGCCATCGGCAGTGAATCGGACATTAACCGTATTCCCTTCCAGCAGAATCTGCCGCTCTCCATTCGGATCGTGAAGCCATGCCGTCACGTTCTGGACTGCGACCGCTGTGACGAAGGAGCGGCCGTCCGGCGCCATCGCGATGCCTTCTTCCTCAGTCGGACCAGAGGTGATCTGCTCGGGCTGTCCGTCGGGAAACCGCTGGCGCCAGATGTGATTCGTTCCACCGGCATTTGAGGTGAAATACATCCATCTGCCGTCGGGGGACCACGCCGCGAACGTGCAGCCACCGCCCGGTGGACCGATTTGGCGGCCAGGAGAGCCGTCCGCGCCAACCAGCCGGCACGGCATCCAGAAGAAATTGTGATCCATTTCCACCACCAGCACCGATCGTCCGTCCGGTGACAGGTAGGATCGATGTGCCATGCCGCCTGCGTGCGCGGGAAGGTAGACATCACGCTGGTCAACCCGACTCTCTCGGGCTGTCACGATCCCCATGTGGGGGTTTTTCTTCATCTCTGAAAACAGGATCCGTCCTGGACCACTCCAAACCAGCCCAGAGGCATTTCGTAACCACGGTTGTGGTTCGCCTCCGAGCGCGGGAACGGTCCACATGTCCCATTCGAACCGACCCGGGTTCACGGTGCCATAAGCGATTCGCGACCCGTCCGGGGAGAACACCGGGCTCAGTTTCGCCAAGTTGTCGTTCGTCAGCTGTACGGGCTCGCCGTTGGGAAGCAGCTTGACGAAGACTTGACCAAGACTGAAGGGCGTGGAACCGGAGGGGCTGCGGATGAACGCGAGCATGCGGCCATCCGGCGACAGGGCAGGCTGAATCACAGAGTCAGGGAACTGCGTGACTTGCACCCACTCTGACCGGTCCGCCGGGCGAGCCGGCTGTCGCCACCACACGGCAGCGCTAACCGCTAGCGTTCCGACAACGGCTGCGGAGAGCGCGGCAACTCGCCACCTGTTCCATCCGCGTTGTGCTTTTTCGATCGTCTCGCGCGCCTCGACGATGTTTTGCACGCGGAGAGCAAGGTCCCGCTGCAAGCAACGGCGCAAGAGCGCGCGGATGCCGGAAGGTGTTGAGGAGGGGAACGCATTCCAGTCGGGCTCGCGCTCGAGAATCGCTGCCAGAGTTTCGGGAATCGTCTCACCCGTGAACGGGCGCCGCCCCGTGAGCATTTCGTACAAGACGCAGCCGAAGGACCAGATGTCGGCGCGCGTGTCGACTGGCAGGCCGCGCGCCTGCTCGGGGCTCATGTAGGCCGCTGTGCCGAGAATCACGCCCACGCGCGTGGCGTCGATCGTGGTCGTCGGCGACTGTGAAATACCCTGTGTGGCTGTGACGTCACGCGCCAACGCTTTCGCCAGGCCGAAGTCCAACACCTTCACCGTACCGTCCGGGCGAACCTTGATGTTCGCGGGCTTCAGGTCCCGATGGATGACGCCTTGCTGGTGCGCCGCCTCGACCGCGTCGGCGATCTGCTTCGCGATCGCAAGCCAGGAGCTGCGCTTCCCGACTGAACCATGCGAGGCGGTCGGGATCGTTGGCCAGGGCGGGCAGAAGCACCTTGATCGCGACGAGGCGATTCAGCTTCGTGTCGCGGGCGCTATAGACCTCTCCCATCCCGCCCGTGCCGATGAGCGTCGCAATCTGGTACGGGCCAATGCACTGCCCCTCG
>Ga0310890_10000304_pt1 | contig 15307 bp, 17 predicted proteins | sample T20D3metaG_FD_203751 | JGI IMG/M metagenome (GOLD analysis project Ga0310890, IMG submission 203751) | Lab incubated soil microbial communities from West Virginia University Organic Research Farm, Morgantown, WV, United States - T20D3 | ecosystem: Environmental > Terrestrial > Soil >... | reverse complement strand
AGGAGAATCTACTAATGCTAATTTAGAAATAAAGAATTTTGAAATTGGGATGCATAAGCCATTTTATAGCTTGGACAGAATTTCCTTCTGGCTATTGATAACTTAAAAAATGAAATTTCTTACCGTCATAGCAATTCTGTGTTCTTGAACCGATCCTATTAGATGCATATTACTTCAAGCTTTAACTATTAAACCCTATTTTTGATCTCCTTCATGATAACCATTTACTAATTTTTTCAATTAGTAAATCAATTAAATATCTCGATTGATAACATGTCATCTTTATAAGAGAAGTTTAGCTTGTCGGCTCATGACGTTGTTATTATGACGCCCTTTCTATACGTAGTTCTAGGAAGGCAAATAAATTAACTAAGCTCCGCAATATATAATAGGATCTGCAACAAATAACAACAATTTGAAAAAATATTGATAATTACGAATCAAAAGATAAAAAAAGCAATTACTGCTGCTCTGGCTGATGAGGATATGATGAAGATAATGAATTCTGTTAAGTATGAATCAAAATCCTTAAGGTCTATCATGATCGAGCGAAATATTGCATATACTACTGCATATCGAAAGACCAAATGGCTATTGAACCAGTCACTACTCGTAGTTGATAGATTTGAAATTACCCAAGATGGGAAAAAATCCAGCCTTGTCTGGTCTGCGCTCCGATCAATTGCTGTCAAGTATGAACAGGATGGCACTATTTTTGTGGAAGCAGAAGAAAATGTTAACGCGCTAAAGAAGACAATGAAAAATTTCTTCTCAATTGAATAATATTAATTAATATTAATCAATATGATAATGATACATCTCATATCTATACTAGTTGCCATCTCGTGGTGTATCTTCTAGGCTTTTGATACTTTTTTGAGAATAATATAATCGCATCCATATGACAATGGTGAGAAAGATTGTTGCACCAGCATGTATCTGTGAGCCTAACCCATCTGGCAAACTCAAAAATGCACTAATTTGTTTGATTTCAAATAGTTCTCCTATTATATATAGTCCGATGAAAAGTGATATTAGAAATTGAAAGTTCTTTATACTCCGGGATTTAATTGATGACCATCCAAAGAAAATCAATGATATTGAAAAAAGGATTGATGTAATTATAGACATATATGGAATGGTCTCGGCACTAAAATCTAGAAACAAATTATTTACTAGCCTTCTCCTCTTTTTCTCCTCTGCTTATCTTTCTTATTGAAAAGAAATAGTAGATTGCAAAAATTGTCATTGCTACTGCGGACAATGGTTCAAGAATTCCCTTTGAGAGTATCTTTAGATCAAGCATACCAGCGACATGATAAATGAATTGAATTAGCATAAAACTGGCTAATAATATCATCAATTTTACAAGAAGATCGCTTCCAATCTTTTGATTTCTTGACTTCAAAATAAAGTAAGTTGGGACTACAAAGCCTGCAAAATAAAAGATCGCATCAATAAAATGATATTGGATTTGTATCAACTTTCTAGATTACCTTACTCATTCTTAATCGAGTTTGTGTTTATGCACTCAAACTTAAAAATGGATCTACGATATCCAAAATTCAGATTTGTCTCGCCATTTATATTAAAAAGTAAAATAAGTATACTGCACTCAAATGAATCACAAAAAACTGAAATCAAAACAAACATGGCTGATAGCTGTAACCGTAATGGCTGCAATATCAGTAAGCTCTATAGTAACAGGAATTACCGGCCAAACTCTACAGAAGACATTCGCAGAAAATAACTCCACAACAAATGCAAGTGCAGCCAATTCATCTTCAGCAACAACACCAGCGACGACCTTTAAGACAGTAACTCCAAACCAGTCAACAAACAAGGAATTCTGGATAAATACAGTCCACCTTGATGGAAACACAAACATTAATGCCGGTGTGAAATGTGACACATGTCCTCAAAATGGTCCACTGCACCCAGCTGAAAAGCCTCCTGCAAATTCAACTATCCCGATGGGTGGAGGTTTCAGAATAGTGGAACCCAATAAGGTCGGAGCTTGGGACTTCAGATCGTTCACATTCTCTCCAGACCAAATAGTCGTCAACCAGGGTGATAAAGTTACTCTACACTTCGTAGGAGTACAAGGAGCACATCACATGATTAACGTTGAAGGAGTCGATAACTTCCCACTCCCGAGAGGACAAATACACACTGTATCATTTATAGCAGACAAACCTGGAACCATATCTTACATCTGTTCCTTACACCCGCCAAACATGGTTGGGCAGATATTGGTCCTACCAAAAGCTAGTTCATAAAGCCGATGGATAGGAGGTAGTGTTGAATGGTAACCTTGACTTCCCTCTCTTTTTTTTATTTCCCATTATACTCAAATAGCAATCAAATTATTACAGAAATACCCCATAAGAAACATCAAGAGCAGACCTAATTAGATGTTCGAAAGAAGAATTCAATAAGATATCAATAAAATCTAAATTGAAAAAAAGACAAATTAATCCGCGTCCCCTGGAAAGATTTGCGTCAACTTTCTAGATTACCTTACTCACTCTTAATCGAGTTTGTGTTTATGCACTCAAACTTAAAAATGGATCTATAAAATCCGGATCTGAAATCCAAACTTAATATTCGTGGCGTCATTTATATCAAAAATAAAAGAAATAGGTAGTACGAAAAATGAATATGAAAAAAATTAAGTCAGAACAAAAATGGATGATAGCAGCGATTCCTAAAGTTATAAATGAACATAATCAGAATTGTGTTCTTTGCGGCAAACAAATTATTGACGAAAATGCTTTAGTCACACTTCGGAAGGCCGATGGAACTAACTATATGTTCCACAGTGATACCTGTATGAAAATTTTTCAAAAACTAAGTAGTGTATATGGTAGTAATTTAACATGAATGATAGTAAAACTATGTCAAAAATATTCACAGCCGACCAGCCCCAAAACACGAAGGATTCATCAACTAAGGTGTTAGCGTTATCAGTTCCACCGAATCCTAACACAAGTATTTGCTTTTCATATTTTTAGTAAAATCCTAGTCTATTTTGAGCCGTTTTTTAGGGTCAAAAATGGTTCACAAACCTCCGAGTTGTTACTGATTTTAGAATACCATTAACATGAACAATTAGCGTCATGGCAATGAAAACCTCGGGGTTAACTCCTTATTTTTATTTTTTGGATTACTTCCTTTGCTTTGCTACCATTTCTTTACATATTTTTGAACACTCTCGACATACATTCGCACATTGTTTACAATGGTCCATATCATGTTCATCACATTCCTCAGCACAATCTTCGCATACTTTGGCACAGTAGTCACAGAATTCTTTTGCACGGTTGCTGTCACGAGACATATGTTTAGATGCAAATCTGCATACGTCAGCACAATAGAAACAGAGCTCTACACATTCCACAAGCGTATAATTAGCGTCTCGTAAACATAGGGTGCCACAGTATTCACATGAATTGGAACAATGATTACACGCTTCAATACATTCTGCATATTTAGGATTATGAAATGAACTTGTATTTGTAATAGAACTCATGTCTACTATTAAACCAATATTTTATTTAAGAGTTGAAAACCGCAAACTCGTCAGAAAATCTATTAGATTAGTTTTTCTAAGTTCGCATATATGCAGATAAAGGCGGGACACCGAACGATCATGCAAGCGATGTTGCAAAATCACCAGGAGCAACGGATAACAAGGAAGAATTCCACGCATGCAAAGATTCAGGACGTACCGCATCAGATTGTGCACACGATCCTCTTCAAAATGGAAAGTTCATACATAATTGGGCGCACAGTATAAATAAAAAATAATTTAGTATATACTATTGAGATATCGGAACTAAGAATTCTCGATTGGATTTTATGTCAAGTTTGGAGTAACGAATAATTTTCTATTCCTTGATAAAAAATCGGTTTTAAAACCCAGTGTTGATTTTTATCTTGCTATTATATTGTGTATGTGAAATGTGTGGTCTGTTAGTCTATGTTCACATTCTGTTCCTTCGGGAGGATTTAACTCTTCAGCAGAGACACAAGCAAAAAAGTAATCTCCAACCCTAATGGGACCAATTTCAGGAGTCTTGTCATAATGGAATGGAACTATTATGGTATTGTCCTTTGAATTTTTGAGCATCTTTTGCGCATCTACAGTCTTGGACTGAAGTTCACCTTTAATCATGGCAACTACTTTAAGGTCTTTTACATCTTTTCTATCTGAAAGTGGTATATGGACGTCAATAGTCGGATTTTTTATTTCAGCACCAGTTACGGGTTTGAACGGTCCACTTGAAAGGGTAATGACTGGTCCTGAACCTATGTCTATTGTATTTTTTCCATTCGGTTGCTCAATATTACCTTCCACACAGGAGTATGATTTCATTTCATTTGTAACAGATAGGGCATAAGCACATACTGCATACTCATCCCTGTCGCCAACACTCACGATATTATTTTTTTGATTAAATCGAAATGAAACAGTGGTGCTTTTTGATTTTAGGTCATTACCTGTCACATTCTTAACTTGTGTATCCCCGTTAGCGGTGGCTACAACCTTTAGTTTATCAGCATCATCTAATTTCTGTGTATTTATTTTAGCATTAATTGTAAAATCTTTCTGTGAATTGGCTGCGTTGACGTTGGGAACCATTAATGCCAAAACTAAACTTAGAATAAATGGCATTAAAATTGAGTTCTGAAATTTTGTAGGAATCATCAACTTGAATGGTCAATCCTTCTTTCTATTAACTTTAGTGGAATTTGAATTCAGTAGAAAAGACAAAATCATGATTTTAATCGTCATTTATCCCTTAGGACATATCTCCTTTCCATATTGAATAACAATTTGGGAGCAGTAACTTACTATGGCCGTCTGTAGGAACAGCCATATCAAAAATACCAATAAACAAAACTGTAAATATTATAATCAGAATAAGGACTATTATTGCACTTTGTATCCTTTCATGAAAGGAAAAATTATTGTTAAATAAATAAAATGGGATTCGTTTAAAAAAGCGTTAGACAAACAAGATAGAAAAATGATTTTAATTAACGAACTACCAATACAGGTATGTCTACGTTACCAATTATTTTTCGTGCACTACTGAAAAAGGCTCTCACTCCAGAATCTAGATGTACACTCCTTAAGATTAACATATCGTAATTTCCCACCTTAATCTCTTTCACTATTTCCTCTAAAGGATTACCTACTTTGAATTTATACGAAATTTTACTTTCACAGCCAGCTTCCCTACATCTCTTTATCTTTAATTCCATTTCTTCTATTACCGGTCCTTTAACCTCTTGTTTTATATTCTTGTTAGAACCTTGTGCAGAGACACCTTCTAAAGAGGCACCTTCTACTTTCTCAAATTTTTCTAAAATTCGTAGAATTTGTAACTCTGCTCCTGAATATTTGGATAGGGATACAGCATAGTTAAATACCTTATTTGATTCATCCTGTCCATCATCAGTAATTAAGATTTTACTAATAGATGGAACATTTTCTTTCGAAATTGAGTAGGCTTGAGATGCAACGCTGGATTCTTGTGTTGGGTTTAGGTTTGTTTTATCATTGTTGGAGGGGTCTACACTCTCTTTATTATCAGTCATAACATTATGTACATACGAGTCAATTTAAAGATTATGGGGATATAAAAAATGAGGTATTATTTTCCATCAGAACGTTACGAATTGTCCACCAATCTCCTAATCGACTTTCCAAATTTATGAGATTTAGTCAAATTAATATTCAAATTAAATATACCAATTTGAAGCAAAGTTTCTATAAGATAAACGAGAAATTCAAATTACGACCCACCTGAAATTCCAGATTCATCCCTCCGGGCCTGAATATTTAAGTATTACTATATTGCCAATTGTTCCTGTTTTGGGTAAATGAACGTAATCATAAATTTCCTTTTGCTATCTCTATGAATCTACAAATAATTATTCATTGTAATGGAAAGCAGATATGTCTTAAGCCCTAAAAATGCAAACTTATAGAATCTCTAATGAGTATATCTCATTGATGATTATATGCTTTAATTTAGATTGATACAATGACGCGAATTGGGGTTCAGGAACGCAGAAATGAATCTAAAAAAAGTAATCTATTTTATATTTGTTGTCAATCTAGTAATTTTAAAAATTAGAAAGTAGATAAGGTACCGCATTATACTATTTTTTGATTATGAAATTTGAGTGGTTAAGTCCTGAAGATCATGATAAGATCAATTACGAACTACATTATCTGGACAGGGTAGATCCGATTACTGGTCGATGGCGAGATAATGAGAGTATGGATTTTAACCCATTCGTTTTACATAAATATAGAAATAATAAATTAGTTGAGATCGGGCCAAATTACATAAATTTCCTATTAAATGAGGGACAGGTCGAATGTGGTGTTGATTTTTATGTTTTTAAAGGAAAACTAGTAGTTCGGTCTAAAGAATTCTGCTATATTCCTGAAAAAGAACGTAAACATTGGTTAAGCTTTATTATAGATATGAAGAATCAAAAACTTAGATAAGGAACTAAAAATTAACAATTGATTGGTGGAAGTTAATTTGATTGTATAATCAAGAAACAACCCGACCAATTGTTTTGTGTTGTATGCGTTACAAATTACAGGTACTAAAAATTATAAAACGGCTTGCGAATAAGGAATAAGAACTCTTGAATTAGTAAAGTTTTTACTGTCCGAATCCAAATTCTAAATCCTTTTATTACTATTTACATAATCGCTATAACGCCTAGAAAATTCTTTATCTATCTCTTCATTCTTAATAATCTCCCCTCTACGTCCAGGAGACCTCATAACTTGTTGGTTAACGATTTTTCTTTCGTCCTCCAATTCGTTGAATCCAATATATTTATCGAATATTCGTTGTTTCTTCGTCCTTAGATATATGTTATATCTCTCTCTAAAGTCAGTTTCGACTATTGAAGAAATATTAACAGTCAATTTTGAGCTTTCCACATCTTAATACATTCCTCATCACATATAAGAATGAATCTTTGTCCATGAGCAATTCCAGAGATTATAACTTATTTTTGGTAACTTAAATGAAATGCCGTACTCCGATATCACATTTGGTAAATTAGACTATATTTGGTCATTCTTCCAGTAATAAATGAAATCTAACTTTTAATTTTCAATAGAGGGGGACTGGCATGGCCAATAATCGAATTATATAGAAATATATGCTTTTTAGCAACTTCCTTCCAGAGTAGATGTTTTCTTTGATCTACAACCGCATCTTTGTATTGCTTGTAACTCATTTTGAGTTTTAGAAGAGAATTTGAGAACTCTAAGGGATTACGATTAACCATCATCCCTAACTTCATATCAGAAAATTCCTTGAAAAATTCTAACTTACTTGAAATAAACGGGAGTCCATGAGCTAGTCCATCGTACATTACACCTGAACCAGAAGTAACTTTGTAAGGAAGAATCAAAGCATCAACACAGTACAAGAGTAATGACAAATCTCTGTCACTTAGAAAGCCCCTGTTCAAGTTGATAACGCCTTCATTTTCAAAATTATCCTTTAATTTTTCCCTTCCATAATGATTTCGTGAGGTGTTTATTACGATCTTCCAGCCCTTGGGCATCTTCATTTTTCCAATAATATCCCATCCCTTGGTTGCGGTCATGAATCCCATAGCTAATGCAAGGTTCTCACCTTCAGGAAGTGAGAAGATCTTTCTTGCCTCATTTCTATCCATGGGAGGTGGACAGCTGGGCTCTGCTCCATGATATATTAACGTAGTACCTGGGATAAGATTCGCTAGATATTTAGAAAATACAACTCCGGCTTTATTGAGTCCTATTTTTTTCCTATTTAGAGAATTAAATGAATTATAATTTAGTAGATGTGTCCAATAGTCGTAAGCCATCCGAAGAAAAGTTCCAAGGCGCCCAAATGATCTATTATTCAATGGAACTACCAATCTCATCCATTGAGTGAAAGTGTAAGCCGAATGAAAAGTGGTGACTATAGGAACTGTGCATTCATTGTAAAAAGATTCTATATTTGTGTGTGTTTTTCCAGGATTTATTGGATCTAAGCGTATTCCATACAGTCCATGTTCATATTGTACGTGGACAACATCTGGTTCGACCTCTTTAACAATTTTTAAGAGGACTTCAGAATTATATTTATTATTTGGCGCGATGCCAAAATAATCTCCATTTCCAGCTTCATTGCATGTGACATACACGCGCATGCCTTCACTTCTTAACGAATCGACTAGCTTTTTGCAGTAGCGTCCAACACCACCATGCATGGGCGGAAACTCGGTTGAAATCATTAAAATCTTCAAATCATAACACTCTGTAATTTCAATTATAAACAATAAATTATACTCGTCACGCTATATCATCCTTTGTATTTATAATTAATATTACGATGTGGTTGTAGGACCATTCTATAGTAACATTAGAGTATAATAATTATTTTAAAAGTTCCCAATTACGGAAAATTATTTGTAAGGATGTGGAATATATCTAAACATTATTAAGTCTATTGTATCCATAATATAGTAATTAATGTCACAAAATACGAGATATCTGATTAGCTTAGTTGAAAAGTGCCGTGAGGAGAATGACATCGGACAGCGAATCGCAATTTTAGAATCCCTAAATTGTTTATTGCCCGTAGAAACAAAGTTAAGAATCCCTTCTCTCATTACAAATAGTTGCATAGATAACATATTGAGTACTATAGAAGTTAGATTATCACCACCGATATACAATCAACTGTAATAAGGACAACACATTTCAAAAATTTAGATTGACACGCCTGACAAGAATGACGATGACTGTAGCTATTCAGACTTCCTGAGCCTTACCAAAGAACACTCTTTGTTGGTAAACTCCTTGCATTTGTCACTGTGTCGCCACTGTCCATTATTAAAATATTCCAGATGTCTGATTTTATCTCTGTTTGTGGTTATTCGCTGTTCACCATTCTTGGTAGCCTTTGACTTTGGCATCATTTCAACTCCTCTTCTTCTCATAATATTCAATTGTTATCGGGTTAGCATTCCATAAAAACATTAGCTATACCTCAGCTGTAAATAATACTAATTGTTGGTTCTGTTTAAAAATCATAAAAAAGCAATAAAGGTATACAAATTGATATAAGCACAGTAAATAGTATTAATAAAAGTATCAAATATTTCATTATTTGTATTTATTTCAACAATTTTGTAATAAATAAAACTTCATTCTTAAATCGTCACAAATGAATAAAATGATATATTCTTATATCCAAATTTTGAAGGTTTCTTATATGGAAAAATTATGTCAAATCTGTAATAAAAATAAAATTGAGGTTTATCAACTAGATTTTGAAGTTTGTTTTGATTGTTGGATGAATCAAACTACGCCAGAAATTTACTAATGTTATAATCAAATTCTAAATTCTAACTATATTTCCTAATGAACAGCGAATCATAGTGGCGTACGTCAGTGCACATCATTCCCGTGGTGGCGTATTTCAATACCAATTTTTATTTTTGTGTCAGTTCCGCTTCCATCATTAGTAACGATAATCAATTAATGGCATATCAAATTATGCCAATAAATACATAGACAAAGATGTGAATTGTCATGCACCTGAAATGCCATTTGCAACTAATACCGAATAGCAGCCAAGACCACAATCTTCACAGATTGGCTTTAGTGACTTGGTATCAGCACTACCAATACAACAGGGCTGCTTAACTCTTCCCATATGATCCAAAGAAAGTATTGCCCATGACGGACATTGAACAGGAGTTGTCCCACTACCTCCCCAATTTCCTTTCATCAGGGATAGTTGTTTCTCACTATTAATTACAAAATCCGAATATTTTCTTCTAAGGTCTATGAGTCGGTCTACCAAATCATTACGTAATTTTCCAAATTCCAACCACAGAGGATCTCCTTTCATAAATGGTGTGTGAAACTGATAACCTATTTTGTTAACTTTTCCAACCCATTCTTCAGCCAAGTCAATAGCTGTAGAGTAATTGACTGTATTGATGGTCATTGTGATCCAAATATCTTTCCAGGCAGGTTTGCCATTCCGAGAAGGACCTTTAATATACTCTAGAATGTTACCTTTGGTTTTGGCATAGGAATCTTTTCCTCTAATAGCATCGTGAGCCTTTTGAGTTCCATCTAATGATATCCAATAAAAGTAAAGATTTTTGATCCTTTTCAGAGGAAAATAGCCATTTGTAACCACACATATTCTTCTAGGCATCTCTTCACAAAATACGTCTATAATCTCTGGCCTCATAGTTGGCTCTCCTCCAACGAGTGTGACAACGAAAATATTTTGCTTCTTAAATGTTCTTCTGATTATTGCTCTCCAGTCCTCTACGCTTAAATCTTGATTATCCTCCTTCCTATTTAGCCACCAGTAGCAGTGTGAGCAGTGGAGGTTACAAACATTAATTATATCGGCTGAACCGTATAGTGCTGGCTTTGCATGAAAATATTTGATACCAACAAATTTCTTGAAAATGCTGGCATACACGGGGATCTCTCGAATAATATCGGTTATTCCACGACCATAAACTAGGTCCACCATATATAATTATAATATTGTACTTAATTTATAAATTAGACGCTCTCACCAGCAGATTATTTAATTTCTGTGATTCGTATTTCGAATTAGGTCACCTACGGTCGTGGTTAATTTGCTTACCAACTGAGGATCAGCAATTGCCGGTTTAGTATTATTACTTGACTTAACAGAACCAATGTGGAATACATAAATCAATAACTATGCAAATTGCAAGATCGTATTGACTTTAATTGTGGAAATCTTCTTATTACAGACAACTAAATGATATTTTGATATTTGTGGTTTTTTCAGGCAGATGAAATTCAATAACTCTTCATAATGTTATACTTTAGTTTATTAGGCTGATTTATGGGTTCTATAATTACTGATTATTTGCAGCCTGCATCCTACTGACAAGATTATACATATTGTCATGACACTGACATTCACAAATTCTTGTTGTCCTTGAGTTATTGATTATTTCTATTATATCTCCATCACACAAATCATGATGTTGTTGAATACATTTTGCGGATTTAACCACTAGGTATGATTACTTCTACACCAATTAATTGTTACCTATCTTATTTTTCTAGATCTGCCAAATATGATTAGAAAATTAGTAACCTGATTTTTCGAACCATCGGTCTGATTTTTAGGATAAATGCAATTGCATGGTTATGTGCTCATTTAGCATCAGTTTGTTAGTAGTATTTAGGACAGCGGTTTGACATTAGGGATTTTTTTAAAGTTGGTTCCAGCAATTACTTCCATTATTTTTATATACATCCTTCTTCGTTACATTTTTTTTCATAAAATTCTTGGAATAGCCTATACTATTTATTCTTTAGATCCCGCGTCTCGTTACACTCATGTCGTTTTCCCGAATTCCAATCCAGAGGAATATACTTTCCCGAAAGTGACCTGTAATTTTTATCAAAATGTATGACTTGTTCGCATCTGAAACATTTTTGACTTTGAAATCCAGGCTTTCGATCTTTATACCTGCAACTGTGAAGATTACCATAATCATCCACTGGAACTGCCACACCATTTCTATTTCTGGTTCCGTTGTCAAAGGATATTTGCTGTTGGCAGCTATAACACCATGCTATTATTTTCATTTTGTATCATCCTAATAGTTTTGTTTCAGATTGGAGAGCATCACAACTATTATTTACTAATCAAGATAACGTCTTCGAATCATATAAGCTTTTAAAAGTTATCAGTGAGAGTTCTTAAAACAGTGTGCGACTAACCCACTTTTAAAGAATGAGTTGAGTGATCTGTGGTAAAAATTTTAAGTTCTCTAACAAAAAACGTAGTGAAAACTAACTACAAAAAGTATAAACGCTATAATTCCTAACAATAGGGAACATTCGTAAGTTATTAAGTCATACATAACTTATTCTGTTATCTTTGTTTGTAATAGGGGGAATATTCGTAATATTATGGTAAGTTATACATATTTTCTAAACCATTCTATTCCTTCTGTTGCTATTACGAATATTAGATATGCTTAAATGCCATCCAAACTCAACATAATTGATGTTAAATAAAATCAATATTCAAAAAGCGTTAGGCTATGATTCGTTATTGTGACCTCTTCGAAGATTTATCCGCTGCTCTATGAAAACAAAGATAAGTTTATTGACAAGAGAAATTTGTTGATCTGTAAATCATGTCTTTGGTGTGCTACATGCTTGACCAACTTAATCATTCCCAATACTTGTCCTTTGTGTAGTAATAATGAAATAGAATCAATGCCTGTATCAGCTAACGAGTCATACAGACCAGCTTATGATTATATTCATGGCATGGTCCTAGAATTCTGGTTTGATTCCAATGAAGGTGTCTTACTAAATTGAATATTTCCGAAGCAGAAACACCCTATGGCATTGTGGCCAAAACTTGTGGATGCGTGGATAAGAAGAGAAAAGTAACGTATTCCTTGATTGATAGCTACCACAGTTTATGTCACGATAAGAAGGACTTGATAATAGGACAGATTGAAGCATGTCAAAGGTTGGTAAACTACACGGCGCAAAACGGTAGAGATGAGGTAGACAGACAAGCTATAGAGAATGAGATAGATGAATTGAAAATGGTCTTGGACCTAATTCAATAAAATTATGATTTATTTTTAAGTATCATTTGGTACTAGAACTTGAAACTCTGAATTACCCTTAGTGCTCCTAAAAATGATTAAGTCTTGGAGATACTAGTAGCGAATAACGAATACATCTGATCGATATATGATATTGCTAATTATTGGTGACAGTTAATCCATTTTTACTAGAAAATTAGTGTAGGTAGATATTAATAGTATTGACATCCTATAATAGTTAGTTTAAGACAAATGCCTATGCTGATGTTAAAATGCAAGAACTGTGGTGAAGTGTTTCCCGGTGTTTATATACCTGAAGATACCAAAAAAGGTTCCAAATTAAACGCTAATTCAGCAACGCCACATGTGTGTTCAAGGGGACACAAAAACGATTATTCATCTGATGATTATATGGACTGGTCCGGACCTGAAACATTCTGAAAATTAAGCAAAATGTTATACTAGTCACGTATCCTGACGATTTTAGCAAGCAGGAAGGAAAAGGTTTGGTGGAGTCATTAGGCAATGTGAACATTGTAAGGTCTTTTACTCAAAAAAACCTAAGGCATCATCAATATGGTCTAGGTTCTGGCAAGGTCGAAGAAATTAATCAATTTCTTCAACATACTAAATCTGACCAAATTATTGTTGATGAACATATGACACCTAAGCAAATCTACAATTTAGAGAAGTCTACCGGTATAAAGGTAATAGACAGAGAAAGGTTAATTCTTGACCTGTTTTACATTAGATCTACCACGAGTGAAGCAAAATTACAGATTCAGCTCGCAGAAATTAAATACGAATTACCGCGGGTAAAAGAAAATACCAGGCTTTTAGTAGCTAAAGAGAGACCAGGAAAAGGTGGCAGTGGAGAATACATCGTTGACGTAAAATTTAGGGATCTGAAGAGGAGGATGGGATTCATTTTAGAAAAGTTGGCAGATTCTAGAAGAAAACGTGATCTTTACCATAATCAGCGAATAGAGAACAAAATGCCGATAGTTTCCCTAGTGGGGTACACAAGTTCGGGTAAAACTACCCTCTTCAACTTGCTAACTATGGAAAGTAGGAAAACTTCTGAAAATTTATTTACAACTCTCTCAACTACGACAAGATCTTTTGTTATTAATGGACAGAAAATTTTGCTTAGCGACACAGTTGGATTCATAAGAGGACTCCCTACTTATATGATTGAGGCGTTTAAGTCGACCCTTGAAGAGTCTCTTCAGGCGGACATCATTCTTCTTCTTATTGATTCATCAGATCCTGTGGATAAAATAAAAATAAAATATTACAGCTGCATCAACGTCTTACAAGAGTTGAACGTAGACAAAGCAAAAATTGTAATTGTTTTTTCAAAAATAGACAAAGCTGAATTTGATGATGTTAATAGGACTTTAAAGGAGTTAAAAATAGAGCATCCAATTATTGTATCACCCAAGTCTGGGTATGGTATTAGCAAACTTAGAAAATCGATATCACAAAAAATTGTGTAATAGATTGGAAAGATAGTGAATCTATATCATTTTAGCCGTACTGATTACCTTAATTTCTGGTCATTTACGGTATCTTGGTCTTCCTAAGAGCCGAACAAAAAAGTTTGACGGGATAAAAATTATTCGGATTTGATTTCCAAACACGGTAATCCAGTTAATCTTTTAAATATCAATTAACTTTTCTAGTAACAGCGTCATTACAGTTAAAAGTTAAAAGACAATTGCGGAGATGATTCTTTATAATACGATTCTAATTCATTCAATCTTTCCATTGAACCAGAACAATCCATAACTTCTAGGTAAACGGAATCCGTTCTCATTAGTTGCAAAAATGAAAAGACTTGTTTATTTGTAACACCGTGCTTTACGTCATAGTCAATTCTCTTAATTACTCTGCTTATTTTCCCATACTTATTATTCAATCTTTTCTCCCATCGCGACGCATTTTCAGATAATCCTCTCACAAACCTAACAACAGTTTGTTCCATATGTTTAACATGCCATTCCCGCATAGGGAAACTATTTTGTTTCAAAAAAACCCAATATAATATACTCTATTGCCCTATTTAATGTAGCGTATTGACTCTGAAAATTTAACATCGAAAGCCCTCTTTGCCTCAAATTCACAATTCCAACTATTATGAGTGAAGAAATATTACTAATGCACAGGAATAAATTGGGTTCATTAGCATTGGTGGAGTTAAACAATCAGTAGGTGTCATTAATTACTTGGCATTGCATGTGATAAAGTATCATTCCATCTTACGATTGAGGAAACCAACCATAAACATTTTATACCTTGTTCTATTAATTCAGTTAACGTTGGTGGGTTGAGATCCCTCTTTTCCCATCAATGTTTTGATTAGTTCTGTCTACTAGAATCATACAAAATATTAGCCATTTTTCCAATTCTAAATTCTAATAGATTTTGAAATTCTTAGTAACCAATAGTTTGTATCTGATAGTAAGTAATGACTCTAGCATAAAACTAAGAATCCATTTTTTGTAATTGTTGTCCAGTATTAACTTTAGTCTTGGCTTTAGTCATGCGTTGAGGCACGTAGGAAATACCATGATCCAACTTTAGGTGACTCAGAAATGCAACCCCATTATTTACATTATCTTTAACTATTAAGTTTCTT